>Ga0160439_1000698_pt1 | contig 13012 bp, 10 predicted proteins | sample HID1975M_E0MG_FD_108201 | JGI IMG/M metagenome (GOLD analysis project Ga0160439, IMG submission 108201) | Enriched soil microbial communities from UW Madison campus, WI, USA - HID1975M_E0 MG | ecosystem: Environmental > Terrestrial > Soil > Unclassified | place: USA: Madison, Wisconsin... | reverse complement strand
CTGAAGCCAATTCTGATTATTCCTTTGTTCTCCAGCCTGATTGTCGGTCTGGCGATGATTTACCTGATTGGTACGCCAGTTGCGAAAATCCTCGAAGGCTTGACTCACTGGCTGCAAACCATGGGCACGGCGAATGCGGTTCTGCTGGGCGCAATCCTTGGTGGCATGATGTGTACTGACATGGGCGGGCCGGTAAACAAAGCGGCTTATGCGTTTGGTGTCGGTTTGCTGAGTACCCAAACATATGCTCCGATGGCCGCCATTATGGCCGCAGGCATGGTGCCACCACTGGCAATGGGCCTGGCAACACTGGTTGCGCGTCGTAAATTCGACAAAGCGCAGCAAGAAGGCGGTAAAGCAGCGATGGTTCTCGGTCTGTGCTTTATCACCGAAGGGGCAATCCCGTTCGCTGCGCGTGACCCAATGCGTGTATTACCGTGCTGTATCATTGGCGGAGCGGTGACTGGCGCAATCTCTATGGCGGTGGGTGCTAAGCTGATGGCGCCACATGGCGGATTGTTTGTGCTGTTAATTCCAGGCGCAATTACCCCGGTTGTGGGTTATCTGATTGCGATTGTGGCGGGAACACTGCTGGCGGGTCTGTCTTATGCCTTCCTGAAGCGTTCTGAAACAGAGTTAGCGGTTAAAGCGGCATAGTTCCGTAGGTCGGATAAGCGCAGCGTCATCCGACAAAAATAGCAAGCTCCCGGCATCCACCGGGAGCTTTTTTTATGCCTACGCGGCAGCTTCTTCGTGCTGCTGAGCTTTCAACCAGGCAATCTCTTCAGCCCAGATATCCGGATTCGTGGTTTCCAGAATTAACGGAATACCGTCGAAACGGTTATCGCGCATGATCCAGGCAAACGGCGTATGGCCGATGTTCCCTTCACCCAGGCTGTTATGGCGGTCAACACGGCTACCAAAAGCACTTTTAGCGTCGTTAAGGTGCATACCGCGTAGATACTGGAAGCCAACAATTTTGTCGAACTCAGCGAAAGTATTTTCGCAATCGGCTTCGGTCCGCAAGTCATAACCCGCCGCAAAAGCGTGGCAAGTATCAATACAAACGCCGACGCGGGATTTGTCTTCCACTCCATCAATGATGGCGGCCAGATGCTCAAACCGGAACCCAAGATTGCTGCCCTGGCCTGCGGTGTTTTCAATCACCGCCGTCACGCCTTTGGTTTTATCCAGCGCGATGTTGATCGACTGCGCAATACGCGCAAGGCACTCTTCTTCAGGGATTTGCATCAAATGGCTGCCGGGATGGAAGTTCAGCAGCGTCAAACCCAACTGCATGCAGCGTTCCATCTCATCAATAAAAGCTTCGCGAGATTTTTCCAGCGCTTCTTCAACCGGGTGGCCGAGGTTAATCAGATAACTGTCGTGGGGGAGGATTTGGCCTGGACCGTAATTGTACTTTTCACAGGCGCGTTTGAATTGGGTGATAACTTCTTCGGTCAACGGTGCTGCACGCCACTGACGTTGGTTTTTGGTGAACAGGGCAAAAGCAGTGGCTTCCAGCTCGTGTGCGCGAATTGCGGCATTTTCCAGACCACCTGCGGCACTAACATGTGCGCCAATAAACTTCATCATTCTTCCTCCTGTCAAAACCCGCTACCGGGAAACGAACAATGATAGCGGGTTCAGGAGGAAATATCAGGCCATTAAATGGTGGATGCCGAGGTTAATCGCGCCGCCACCGACAATCAGCCAGACAAACAGCACCAGTGCCATCAGCAGCGGGCGCACACCGGCTTTTTTCAGCGCGCTGAAGTGCGTGGTCAAACCTAACGCCGCCATCGCCATCGCCAGCAAGAATGTATCCAGTGTAATCAGGGCATTAACTGCCCATGCTGGCAACAAGTGCAGCGAGTTAAACATTGCCACCACAATAAACAGCACTGCAAACCATGGGATGGTGATTTTGCTTTTCTGTGCCTGACCGGCTGGAGCGAGCTGTTTAACGCGCGCTGCCAGGAAAATCAAGAACGGAGCCAGCATCATTACGCGCAGCATTTTAGCAATCACGGCTGCGTTTTCAGTTTCAGGGCTGATAGCATGGCCCGCCGCCACCACTTGCGCCACTTCATGCATGGTCGAACCGGTGTAAATCCCAAAGGTTTCCGGTGTGAACCACTGTGTGACATACGGATAGATCATTGGATAAATGAAGATAGCGAGCGTACCGAAAATCACCACCGTTGCGACGGCTACCGTCACTTTACTGGCTTCGGCTTTAACCACCGGTTCAGTTGCCAGAATCGCTGCCGCACCGCAAATGCTACTACCTGCACCAATTAACCAACTGGTTTGTTTATCCAGCCCGAACACTTTTTGACCCAGCCAGCAGGCGAGGGCAAAAGTGCTGGTTAATGTCAGAACATCAATGATCACGCCGCTGGCACCGACGTCGGCAATTTGTGAAAACGTCAGTCGAAAACCATACAGAATGATCCCCAGGCGCAATAAATGCTGCTTGGCAAACAGCACGCCACCATCACAGTGCTGCCAGATTTTCGGGTAAAGCGTGTTGCCAATCACCATCCCGCACAAAATAGCGAGCGTCAGTGCTCCCAGGCCAAGTGCCGCAACGGACGGAATATTGCCCAGCCACAGCGCCAACGCTGTAATTGCCCCTGCCAGCGCAAGCCCTGGCAGAAAGTGCCACAATGTATGTCGATGAGTGGGAATTGATAACGTAGCCATAACCTTCTCCTTTGTATAGCCGTCATACTTCAAGCCGCAGGTGCGTTGGCTGCTCGCGCTTGCCGCCTTCCTGCAACTCGAATTATTTTGGCTCTATTGGCAAAAGAATAAGTCCTGCTGGTTTAAAAATAAAATTGATTATATATTTATAATTAATCTGAATAAGTGTTAAGGCGTGCTTAATATGCATATCACCCTACGGCAACTTGAAGTGTTCGCCGAAGTGCTCAAAAGCGGTTCCACTACTCAGGCTTCGCAAATGCTGGCGCTGTCGCAGTCAGCGGTGAGTGCGGCGTTGTCGGATCTTGAAGGGCAGTTGGGCGTGCAATTATTTGACCGGGTCGGTAAGCGACTGGTTGTCAACGAACATGGCCGCTTGTTGTATCCGCGCGTGGTGGGTTTGCTGGAGCAGGCAATCGAAGTCGAACAGCTATTTAAAGAAGACAACGGCGCGATTCGTGTTTTTGCCAGTAGCACTATCGGCAACTATATACTGCCGGAAATGATTGCCCATTATCGCCGTGATTTTCCCACGCTCCCCCTCGAAATGAGCGTCGGCAATAGCCAGGACGTGATTAACGCCGTGGCGGATTTCCGGGTTGATATCGGCCTGATTGAAGGCCCAAGCCACATGACCGAACTGGTGACAGAGCCGTGGCTGGAAGACGAGTTAGTGGTATTTGCGCCACCAGATGCGCCGTTATTACAACAACCCGTCACGCTAGACACGCTGGCAAAACAGCCGTGGATCCTGCGCGAAAAAGGTTCTGGCACCCGCGAAATCGTGGACTATCTGCTGCTTTCGCATTTACCACAGTTTCATCTCGGCATGGAGCTGGGAAATTCAGAAGCGATTAAACACGCGGTGCGCCATGGCTTAGGGATTAGTTGCTTATCGCGCAGAGTGATTGCCGAACAGCTGGAAAGCGGTTCGCTGGTGGAAGTTCCGGTGCCGCTACCGCGCCTGGTGCGCACGTTATATCGTATTCATCATCGCCAGAAACACATTTCTAATGCATTGCTGCGTTTTTTGAAGTATTGCGATGAATAGTTATTTTTAGCAGATTAATATCTGGAATCATAAGAGTAAGCCTGGCCCGGTTGGCAGGTTTATTCATTTTTTAACTTTATTATTTAATGATTGATATTTAACTTGTTAGTATCATTGTTGTCACTCCGGTATAACGGCGTTATTGTTTATGGCTGCTCATATATAAACGAATTTCAAACGGTATTTAAATAACAGATAAGTCGCTATTATTCGTCTTGCATATATAAAAGTGCAATGCGAAGCTATGTCGTAATTCAATTATAATATATAGGGTTGTTATGAAAAAGTTACTTATTGCAGTCGTTGCTTCTATGGCATTAGCCGGTTGTGCGCAACAAACCTTTACCATTAAACATGATATTGCTGAAAAGCCGACTCAGGAAGTTAAACAGGCCTTCTTCGTCCAGGGCTTAGGGCAAACGCAGACTATTGATGCCGCTCAGGTCTGTGGTGGTGCGGATAAAGTGGTTCGTACTGAAGTTCAGGAATCCGGAATGGATGTGCTGTTGCGTGTTGTCACGCTCGGGGTTTATACCCCGCGTGAAGCCCGCGTATATTGCTCTAAATAAAATATAAAGCCAGTGATTAATACTGGCTTTAATTATCTCATTAAGTTTTTTTATTAGCAGTTTGATTGACTCATTGTTTATATGTCGCCCTTTAGGATGGCGTTTTTAAACTCAAGGGTTTTCATCATGAAGAGTCTGTTTATTACCGGTGCCACCGGTTTTTTGGGCGGGGCTGTATTAGCACGCGCACTTTCCGATACATCTATTGAATCCATTTTGTTACTGGTTCGGGCAAACTCTCCAAAAGAGGGCGTAGAAAGAATCAGAAATAACCTCGCTAAATTTGGTTGCAGTGAAACCTTACTCACAAAAATAAACGAACGAAATATTTTACTCGGCGATTTAGCTTATTCAGAAGACTTTTTGAATGACGACCGACTTTCTGGCGTGACTCATGTTATTAACTCTGCGGCAGTCGCCTCCTTTGGCGATAACGCACTGATTTGGAAGGTGAATGTCGAAGGCACGTTGAAGTTCGTTAAACGCATGGCCGATGTGGCGGGCTTAGTTCGTTTTGTGCACGTCGGAACCGCAATGTCATGTGTTCCTGAAGCCGGAACGCTGGTCACTGAAAGCATGACTCGCAAGCCTGAGGAAGAGCATCTGGTCCAGTACACCTGGTCAAAATCTACCATTGAACAATTGATGATTGAACAGTGCCCACAGCTTCCTTTAGTGATTGCCCGTCCGTCTATTGTCGTCGGTCACAGTGAAGAAGGCTGTCGTCCATCGAGCAGTATTTTTTGGGTATTCCGCATGGCGCTGATGCTCGGGAAATTCATGTGCTCTCTGGAAGATAAGATTGACGTTATCCCCGTCGATTATTGCGCCGAAGCCTTGCTGTTATTAACCAAAAGCGCGGTACTGAGTGAAACGGTTTACCATATTTCCGCAGGCGATACCGGCAGCACGCAGTTTATCGAAATCGACAAAGCCATGGCCGCAGCATTGAATCAGCAACCTATTTCTTCCCACTACCAACAAGTGGATTACAGCGAGCTGGTTAAAGGTCGCCGCGAATTCAAGACTATTTATGGCCCGTGTAATGAACGTCTCATGCTCAGAGCGATGCGTTTATACGGTGAATTCTCAATGCTGAATGTGCGTTTCTCGAATAAAAAACTGCTGGATTTGGGGATGTCACCGCCGCCTCGTTTTGTTGACTATATTAACCGCTGCGTGGAAACCACCCGCGACTTTAGTATTCCGGAGTTGATGAAGGTCGATTTTAAGTAACCCTTTCGAACTCAGTGGGGAAGGGATTCCCTCACATCATAACCCGCGTAATAACCCTTTCTCTGGCCTGTATCATAAGTGCGTTACTTATAATCCGGCCCGGATCATGAAGCTCTCTTATAACAGCGTATTTCTTCTATATGTATGAGACTGGTTTGCTACAATCTCGCCTCATTTTTAGGAAGGACCGCAATTTTCTATGGTTTCTCAAGATAAAACAACACAAGCGCCTGGCTTACGTCGTGAGCTAAAAGCGCGCCACTTAACGATGATCGCCATCGGCGGTTCCATCGGTACCGGGCTATTTGTTGCCTCTGGTGCAACCATTTCTCAAGCGGGCCCAGGCGGCGCGCTGCTCTCCTATATGCTGATTGGTCTGATGGTGTACTTCCTGATGACAAGCCTGGGCGAGCTTGCGGCTTATATGCCGGTTTCTGGCTCTTTCGCCACCTATGGGCAGCAATACGTTGAAGAAGGCTTCGGCTTCGCACTGGGCTGGAACTACTGGTACAACTGGGCGGTGACCATCGCGGTTGACCTGGTGGCATCACAACTGGTGATGAACTACTGGTTCCCTGACACCCCAGGCTGGATCTGGAGTGCGCTGTTCCTCGGCATCATGTTCTTGCTCAACTACATTTCCGTTAAAGGTTTTGGCGAAGCAGAATATTGGTTCTCACTGATTAAAGTCGTCACAGTGGTGGTGTTTATCGCCGTTGGCGTGATGATGATTCTGGGCATCTTTAAAGGTGCACAACCTGCTGGCTGGAGCAACTGGACAATTGGCGATGCGCCATTTGCGGGTGGCTTCTCGGCGATGATAGGCGTGGCGATGATAGTCGGTTTCTCCTTCCAGGGGACTGAGCTTATCGGTGTTGCGGCGGGCGAATCTGAAGATCCAGGTAAAAATATTCCACGCGCGGTTCGTCAGGTATTCTGGCGTATCCTGCTGTTCTATGTGTTCGCGATTCTGATTATCAGCCTGATCATTCCTTACACCGATCCAAGCCTGCTGCGTAATGATGTGAAAGACATCGGCGTCAGCCCATTCACGCTGGTCTTCGAGCACGCGGGTCTGTTGTCTGCGGCGGCTGTCATGAATGCGGTTATTCTGACGGCGGTACTGTCTGCGGGTAACTCCGGGATGTACGCATCAACTCGTATGCTTTACACCCTGGCGTGCGACGGCAAAGCGCCACGCATTTTCTCTAAGCTTTCCCGTGGTGGTGTGCCGCGCAATGCGCTGTACGCAACAACCGTTGTCGCGGGCTTGTGCTTCCTGACATCTATGTTCGGGAACCAGACCGTTTACCTGTGGCTGCTGAATACTTCCGGTATGACGGGTTTCATCGCCTGGTTGGGGATTGCCATTAGCCACTATCGTTTCCGCCGTGGTTATGTGAAGCAAGGGCTTGATCTCAAAGACCTGCCGTATGTTTCTGGCTTCTTCCCGCTGGGGCCAATCTTTGCTTTCGTTCTGTGCCTTATCATTACTCTGGGTCAGAACTACGAAGCATTCCTGGCCGATAAAATCGACTGGGCTGGCGTGACTGCCACTTACATCGGTATTCCGCTGTTCCTGGCGATCTGGTGGGGCTACAAAATTACTAAAGGAACGCGTTTCGTGAAATACAGCGAAATGACTTTCCCAAAAACGTTTAAAAACGAGCAGTAAAAGTCAAAGTAAAAAGAAAAGGGCGCGATTATCGCGCCCTTTTTGCTTTTGGCAGTCAATAACATTTCATTCCCTTCCCCTGAATGCAGTAGCCAAACATTACAAATTTTAACAATTTGATTGATAACTATTCTCGTTTATTTTATGGTGTCGCCACACTTTACCCCAGCTGGATGTTGGTGAGTAAAGCTTGCAGTCGCTTGCCAATGTAGCAAGCGTCGCATTAGGAATGTGAGCGCAATCTATTTGTTAAATATTGTTTGCCATTCACCTCATGGAGAAAGGAATGTTAAGGTTGAATCCCATCGTCCGGGGAGGACTTTGCGCGTCAATAATCAGTGCTGCGTTTCCAGTTATTGCTACTGAATACGAAGACACCGTGGTTGTGACTGCGTCTGCTAGCGAGCAAAGCCTCAAAGATGCGCCTGCCAGTATTAGCGTTATCACTCAAGAAGATCTGAAAAAGAAACCGATCCAGAACCTGAAAGATGTCTTGCAGGAAGTTCCCGGTGTGCAGCTCACCAACGAAGGGGATAACCGCCAGGGCGTCAGTATTCGTGGCCTGAGTAGCAGCTACACGCTGATTCTGGTGGATGGTAAACGAGTGAATTCGCGCAATGCCGTATTCCGTCACAATGATTTCGACCTTAACTGGATCCCAGTCGATGCGATTGAACGTATCGAAGTGGTGCGCGGGCCGATGTCCTCGCTCTATGGTTCCGATGCGTTGGGCGGCGTGGTCAACATTATCACGCGTAAAGTCGGCAAAGCCTGGCACGGCACCATCACAGCGGACACCACGATTCAGGAAAAACGCGATCGGGGTGATTCTTATAACAGTAATTTCTTCGTCAGCGGCCCAATCGTTGACGACCTGCTCGGGGTGAAAGTTTACGGCAACCTCGGCAAGCGCGAGAAAGACAAACAAGAATCTTCCAATACCAGCGCCACGGGTGAAACGCCACGCATCGAAGGCTTCACGTCGCGTAGCGGCAGCGCCGAATTTGCGCTGACCCCAACCGAAAACCAGGACATGACTTTCGGTTACGGGTTTGACCGCCAGGACAGGGATTCTGACTCGCTGAATAAAAACCGCATGGAACGCCAGGATTACTCCATTTCCCACAATGGCCGTTGGGATTATGGCAATACCGAGCTGCGTTTTTATGGCGACAAAATTGATAACCTCAATCCGGGCAATAGCTCGCCAATCACCTCACGCAATAATAGCCTCGACGGCAAACTGGTGCTGCCATTAGGCGAGATCAACCAGTTGCTGACCTTCGGCGGTGAATGGCGTCACGATAAGTTAAGTGACCCGGTAAACCTGACTGGTGGCAGCAGTTCCGAAACATCCGCCAGCCAGTACGCACTGTTCCTGGAAGACGAATGGCGGATTTTCGAGCCGCTGGCGTTGACCACCGGCATCCGTATGGATGACCACGAAACATACGGCGACCACTGGAGCCCGCGAGCCTATCTCGTTTATAGCGCGACGGACACCGTCACAGTAAAAGGTGGTTGGGCGACCGCATTTAAAGCGCCTTCTTTATTACAGTTAAGCCCGGACTGGACCAGCAACTCTTGCCGTGGCTCTTGTAAGATTGTCGGCAGCTCCGATTTGAAACCTGAAACCAGCGAAAGCTTCGAGCTTGGCCTGTATTACGCCGGTGATGAAGGCCTGCTGGATGGCGTAAGCGGGAGTATCACCACCTTCCAGAACGATCTGGAAGATATGATTGATATCAACCGTACCGCCAATCGTGCGCTGGCACCGTCCTATTCGAATTTTGTGGGTTTTGACAGTGCGGGGAACCCTATCTTCAAATACTACAATGTCAATAAAGCGCGTATTCGCGGCGTGGAAACCGAGGTGAAAGTGCCGTTTAACGATCAATGGAAATTGACGTTGAACTACACCTATAACGATGGTCGCGATTTAAGTAATGGCGGTAACAAGCCATTGTCTTCTCTGCCATTCCATACCGCAAACGGTACGGTAGACTGGGTGCCACTGGATGACTGGTCGTTCTATGTTTCTGCCAACTATACCGGCGAGCAGCGTGCGACAACCAGCAGCGAACCCACGCCTGGCGGTTACGTAGTGTGGAATACCGGTGCAGCGTGGAAGGCGACGAAAAACGTTAAACTGCGTGCGGGTGTGCTGAACCTGGGTGACAAAGACCTGAGTCGTGACGATTACAGTTACAACGAAGACGGTCGTCGTTACTTTATGGCGGTGGATTACACGTTCTAAGTTTTTGCCCTCACCCTAACCCTCTCCCAAAGGAGAGGGGACATCCGGTTTTCTCCCTCTCCTTTGGGAGAGGGCCGGGGTGAGGGGGAAAATATTAAGCCAAATGCTCCGCATGAAAACGCAGATGGTCTTCAACGAACGACGCGATGAAATAATAACTGTGATCGTATCCCGGCTGGACGCGAAGCGTTAACGGCCAGTTCTTCTGCCGCGCCACTTCCGCAAACTGTGCCGGTTGCAATTGATCGGCCAGGAACTGATCGGCATCCCCCTGATCGATAAGCACCGGAATAGGGTTCGTGCTTTCAGCCTGCATCAGCAAACAGCAGCTATCCCATTCACGCCATTTCGCTTCGTCTGCACCTAAATAAGCCGCAAAGGCTTTTTGCCCCCATGGCACACGCGTTGGGTTCACAATCGGTGCGAAGGCAGAAACGGAACAGTAGCGGCCTGGGTTTTTCAACGCGATGCTCAATGCACCATGGCCACCCATCGAATGCCCGAAAATAGATGCTTTGTCGCTAATACTGAAGTTATCAGCGATCAACGCGGGTAGTTCTTCATTAATGTAGTCGTACATACGGAAATGCCCGGCCCACGGTTCTTCAGTGGCATTCAGGTAAAACCCTGCGCCCTGGCCGAGATCGTAACTTTCGCTATTAGGCACGTTTTCACCGCGTGGGCTGGTATCCGGCATCACCAGCACAATTCCCAATTCAGAAGCGACACGCTGCGCGCCGGCTTTGGTGGTGAAGTTTTCGTCGTTACAGGTTAAACCAGACAACCAATAGAGAACCGGTGGAGGAGTGGTGCGCGGCGTTGGTAGAAAAATACTGAACGTCATCTGGCATTTCAATACTGTGGAATCATGGCGCCAGCGCTGCTGCCAGCCTTCAAAACATCGGTGTTCTTCTAGTAGTTCCATCCAGAGGTCCTTATTTATATTCAAGATCGATGAATAACTTTCACTTCTCCCCAGTCTAGTCATGCTGCATCATGCTGGCAACGAAATCGTAACAATCGGGGGTTGTGTGGCGGCACGTATCGCGTTGACGGGATTTTTAGTGTTAGTCGTTGCAATGGGCATTGGCCGCTTTGCGTTCACGCCGCAAGTCCCGTTGATGATAGCAGAAGGGCAACTTACCTTAACCAGCGCGGGTTTGGTAGCAGCGATTAACTACCTCGGTTATCTGGTTGGCGCGTGGGATGCCATGCGGGCGCACCGGCGTGTCGAGCTGCGATTAATGGCTGGCGTCTGGGGGGCGGTAATTTTAACACTGCTTTCAGCCACCGTAGATTCCGCACTGTGGCATGCGTTAATTCGTTTTCTGATTGGGTGTGCCAGCGGCTGGGCGATGGTATTAATTGCGGCCTGGACGAACGAACAACTGGCGCATTTAGGTAAACCCGGATTAAGCGCTGCGGTATTTGCAGGGCCGGGGGCCGGGATATTTATCAGCGGTTTGCTGGCGGTTGCGATTCACAGCTACGGGTTATCGGCCAGCCATGCGTGGTTGGTTTATGGCGTTTTAGCACTGCTATTTATTGTGTTAATCGCCCGCAACTTGCCGCGCAAAGGCGAACTACATCGCCCGGAAACCGCACCAGAGCCGTTGGTTTTAACGCCGCCGCTTAAACGCCTGGTCTGGAGTTATAGCCTGGCGGGATTTGGCTACATTCTGCCCGCGACATTTTTATCGCAAATGGCCAGCGCACGTTTCCCTGGCAGCGCGTTTGCGCAGTTCGTCTGGCCGATATTCGGTGGCGCGGCAGTGTGCGGTATTTTGCTCGGTATTGCTGCGCGTCATTTGTTGCAAAGTCACCAACGCCTGGCGCTGGTTCTGTGGCTACAAGCCCTTGGGGTATTCGCCTCAGATATGATTCCCGGTATGTTCGGGCTGGTGTTAGGTTCGTTGCTGGTGGGCGGGGGCTTCTTGTGTGCGGTGCAATTATCGCTACTCTGCGGGCGCGAGCTGGCACCAAAACATACCCGCTATATGGCAGGATTACTGACCACCGGTTATGCGATGGGGCAGTTAGTTGGGCCGATGCTCTCGGCATTATCGACGTCACTGACCGGGCAGCTTGAGCCTGCATTATATGTCGCCGGTTTTGCGTTATTGATTAGCGGTGGCCTCGTGTGGCGAAGGTATTGACGATTTCAATAATTATCGTTCGCACTACTGGATTATGCGACCGCGCTCACGCACAATGAGCGCACACTTTGCCCCTATGAGGGCAGGGGTCAGCCACACCTGCAGGAGAAAACAACATGTCATCACTCAGTCCAGAAGCCGCACTGGTTCACGAAGCATTGGTTGCTCGCGGTTTAGAAACCCCGCTGCGCCCACCTGTGCGTGAGCTGGATAACGAAACCCGCAAGCGCGAGATTGCCGAACATATGACGGAAATCATGCAGTTGCTCAATCTCGATTTGAGCGACGATAGCTTGATGGAAACCCCGCATCGCATCGCAAAAATGTATGTCGATGAGATTTTCTCCGGTCTCGATTACGCCAATTTCCCGAAAATCACCGTCATCGAAAATAAGATGAAGGTTGATGAAATGGTCACGGTGCGCAACATTACGTTGACCAGCACCTGCGAACACCACTTCGTGACTATCGACGGGAAAGCGACCGTTTCGTATCTCCCGAAAGATACGGTGATTGGTTTGTCGAAAATTAACCGCATTGTGCAGTTCTTTGCCCAGCGCCCGCAGGTTCAGGAGCGCTTAACTCAGCAAATCCTGATTGCTCTGCAAACCCTGCTTGGCACCAACAATGTGGCGGTATCTATTGATGCGGTCCATTATTGTGTGAAAGCGCGTGGAGTGCAGGATGCGACAAGTGCGACCACGACCACGTCGTTGGGTGGATTGTTTAAATCCAGCCAAAACACTCGCCAGGAATTTCTGCGCGCTGTGCGTCATAACTAATCATTAAGTGAGCTGGGTGTATGGAGAGAAATATCACGCTGGATTTTGTCCGTGGCGTCGCTATTCTCGGCATCCTGCTGCTTAATATCGTGGCCTTCGGTTTACCGAAGGCGGCGTATCTCAATCCAGCCTGGTCCGGCTCTGTCACCGACAGCGACGCCTGGACATGGGCGATTCTCGACCTTTTCGCTCAGGTCAAATTCCTCACGTTGTTTGCGCTGCTATTCGGTGCAGGTTTGCAGATGTTGTTACATCGCGGCAAACGCTGGATCCAGTCACGCCTGACGCTACTCGTTCTGCTCGGCTTCATGCACGGCATTTTGCTGTGGGATGGCGATATTTTGCTGGCGTACGGCTTGGTTGGGCTGGTGTGCTGGCGGCTGATCCGCGACGCTCCGGGGAATCGTTCCCTGTTTAATACCGGCGTGATGCTTTATCTCACCGGGGTGGGCGTACTGTTGTTGCTGGGCTTTATTTCCGGCGACGCGCCAAACCGTTCGTGGATACCAGATGCGGCCAACTTGCAATATGAGCAGTGGTGGAAGCTAAACGGTGGCACCGAGGCAATCAGTAATCG
>Ga0160439_1000696_pt1 | contig 13051 bp, 6 predicted proteins | sample HID1975M_E0MG_FD_108201 | JGI IMG/M metagenome (GOLD analysis project Ga0160439, IMG submission 108201) | Enriched soil microbial communities from UW Madison campus, WI, USA - HID1975M_E0 MG | ecosystem: Environmental > Terrestrial > Soil > Unclassified | place: USA: Madison, Wisconsin... | reverse complement strand
CGATGTGCCCTTCTTTGCCTTCCACGACGTCGATATCGCCCCCGAGGGCGACACGCTGGCCGAGAGCAACAAGAATGTGCGCGTCATCGGCGACATCTTTGCCAAGAAGATGCAGGACAGCGGCAAGAAGCTGCTCTGGGGCACGGCGAACCTGTTCTCCAACCGCCGCTATATGGCCGGCGCCGCCACCAATCCCGATCCCGAAGTCTTCGCCTATGCCGCCGGCCAGGTGAAGAACGTGCTGGAGCTGACCCATGAACTGGGCGGCGAGAATTACGTGCTCTGGGGCGGCCGCGAAGGCTATGAAACCCTGCTCAACACCAAGATCGGCCAAGAACAGGACCAGATGGCCCGCTTCCTGACACTGGTCATCGAGCATGCCGAAAAGATCGGCTTTACCGGCCAGATCCTGATCGAGCCCAAGCCGCAGGAGCCGAGCAAGCACCAATACGATTACGACGTCGCCACGGTGTTCGGGTTCCTGCAGAAATACGGCCTCGAAAAGAAGGTGAAGTGCAATATCGAGGTCGGCCACGCCTTCCTCGCCGGTCACTCCTTCGAACACGAACTGGCTGTCGCTTCTTCGCTGGGCATGCTTGGCTCGGTCGACGCCAACCGCAACGATCTCCAGTCCGGCTGGGACACCGACCACTTCCCCAACAATGCGGGCGAAATGGCGCTGGCCTTCTACTACATCTTGAAGCAGGGTGGCCTCGGCAAGGGCGGCTTCAATTTCGACGCCAAGGTCCGTCGCCAGTCGCTCGATCCGGCCGATCTGCTCCATGGCCACATTCTCGGGCTCGATACGCTCGCCCGCGGCCTCAAGGGCGCCGTCGCCCTCATTGAAGATGGCGAGTTCGACAAGCTCCTCGACGATCGCTATGCCGGTTGGGACAATGGTCTGGGCAAGGACATCCTTGCCGGCAAGCTCTCGCTCGCCGACATCGCCGCCAAGGTTGCCGCCGACAACATCAACCCCCAGCCGCGTTCCGGCCGCCAGGAATATCTCGAAAACCTGGTCAACCGTTTCGTATGATCACCGCTGTCTCAGTGGGGACACCTCCCCCTTGACGGGGGAGGTTGGGAGGGGGTGCTGCGAGCCACGATATCGGGGCTCCCTCCCCCCACCCTTGATCCCTCCCCGCCAGGGGGAGGGAGCTGACTGCACCCTCCGCGCGAAGGCCCAAAATGCCGCAACTGACCAATCCCATCCTGCCCGGCTTCAATCCGGATCCGTCCATCCTGCGCGTCGGCGACGATTATTACATCGCCACCTCCACCTTCGAGTGGTTCCCGGGCGTCCAGATCCACCACTCCAAAGACCTCGCGAACTGGGAACTCGTCACCCGTCCGCTGAACCGGAAAACCCAGCTCGACATGCGTGGCGATCCCGACAGCTGCGGCGTCTGGGCCCCCTGCCTCACCCATGACGGCGAAAAATTCTGGCTGGTCTATACCGACGTGAAGCGCAAGGACGGCTCGTTCAAGGACGCCCACAATTACATCGTCTGGGCCGAGAACATTGAGGGCCCCTGGTCCGATCCGATCTACGCCAATTCATCGGGCTTCGACCCCTCCCTTTTCCATGACGACGACGGCAAGAAGTGGCTCGTCAACATGCTCTGGGACCATCGCCGCCGTCCCCTTCTGTTCGCCGGCATTGCGCTGCAGCAGTTCGACGCTGAGCTCGGCAAACTCGTCGGCCCGATCAAGAACATCTATCAGGGCACCGATCTCAAGCTCGTCGAAGGTCCGCACCTCTACAAGCGCAACGGCAAGGACGGACAACCCTGGTATTATTTGCTGACCGCCGAGGGCGGCACGGCCTATGATCATGCCTGCACCTTCGCCCGCTCGCGCAATATCGACGGTCCCTACCAGACCCATCCGGATAAATATATCCTCACCTCCAAGGACGCCCCGCTTGCCGCCATTCAGCGCGCCGGCCATGGCGATCTCGTCGAAACGCCCGATGGAAAAACCTATCTCGTCCATCTCGGCGGTCGCCCGACCACCCAGGAACGCCGCTGCGTGCTCGGTCGCGAGACCTCGATCCAGGAGGCCTATTGGGGCGACGACGACTGGATTCACGTGAAACACGGGCCTGTGCCCTCCCTTCACGTCGAAGTGCCCGGCACGCGCGACGAGGCCAAATACTGGGCCGAGCAGCGCTACACTTTTGACAATGGCCTGCCCCTCGATTTCCAGTGGCTGCGCACCCCGGAAACCGAACGCATCTTCTCGACCCAGGAAGGCAAGCTGCGTCTCTTCGGCCGCGAATCTATCGGCTCTTGGTTCGAGCAGGCGCTGGTCGCCCGTCGCCAGACCCATTTCTCCTATGACGCCGAGACGGTCGTGGACTTCAAGCCCACCGACGAGCGCACCATGGCGGGGCTCACGGCCTATTACAGCCGCTACAACTTTTTCTACCTCGCGGTGACGGCCCATTCGGACGGCCAGCGCGAATTGCTGATCATGTCCTCGGAAATGAGCTGGCCCGACGGCAATATGCGCTTCCCCGCCGATCCCGTCCAAATCCCCAATGAAGGCAAGGTCCGGCTGGCCCTGACCATCCGCGGCCGCAAGCTGCAATTCTTCTACGCCCTCGAGGGCCAGGAATTGCAGCCCATCGGCCCCGTGCTCGACGCCTCGATCCTCTCGGACGAATGCGGTGGCCACCAGGCCCATGGCAGTTTTACCGGCGCCTTCGTCGGCGTCGCCGCCCACGACCTCAACGGCACCGCCAGCCCCGCCGATTTCGACTATTTCGTCTATCGCCCGCAGCACGATCCGTCAGACCGCTACGAAATCGACAGCTTGCAATAGGCGCTACCCCCACCGAACCTCCCCCTGAACAGGGGGAGGAACGAACCGAGCTTGTGGCAAATCCTCTGGCCACCCACCGGCCCCACTCCTCCCCTCCGCGGGGAGGGAATGAGGGTGGGGGTTCCCCGAGAGCCCCCATATGTGTGCCCCTGCCCCGCTTCCCTCGGGCCCGACCCGAGGGCCACTCTCAAAGCGCAAACGGCCTTCATGTGGCGGCGGAGAAAACACCCCCACCGAACCTCCCCCTTCCCAGGGGGAGAAACAACCTCTCCCACCCACCGGCCCACTCCTCCCCCTCCCAGGGGGAGGTCGGGTGGGGGTTTTCCGAGAGCGCCGATACCGCCCCTCCCCACCCCACGAAACGTCGTTCCAAAACATTGCCCCCCGAGAGGACGTTCTGCCTCTTCCCCGGCTTGTCTTTATCGGGGCGATTGAGGAGTTTATGGCCAACCCATTCGGAGCCTCTTCATGAAACTCGAATCCATCGCCCTGCACCACGGTTACACATCCGAAGCGACCACCAAGGCCGCTGCCGTGCCGATCTACCAGACCACCTCATACACCTTCGACAATACCCAGCACGGCGCCGACCTCTTCGATCTCAAGGTCCCCGGCAATATCTATACCCGCATCATGAACCCCACTCAGGCGGTTCTCGAAGCGCGCGTCGCCGAAATGGAAGGCGGCATCGCCGCTCTGGCCCTGGCCTCCGGCATGGCCGCCATCACCTATGCCATCCAGACCATTGCCGGCGTCGGCGACAACATCATCTCCATCTCCCAGCTCTACGGCGGCACCTATAATCTCTTCGTCCACGCTTTCCCCCGCCAGGGCATCGAAACCCGTCTCGTCTCTCACGACGATTATGAGGGTTTTGAAAAGGCCATCGACGAAAACACCAAGGCCGTCTTCCTCGAATCCATCGGCAATCCGGCCGGCAATGTCGTCGATATCGAAAAGATCGCCGAGATCGCCCATCGCCATGGCGTGCCTGTCATCGTCGACAACACCGTCGCGACCCCCTACCTCACCCGCCCGTTTGATTTCGGCGCCGACATCGTCGTCCACTCGCTGACCAAATATATCGGCGGCCACGGCGTCGCCATCGGCGGTATCATCGTGGATTCTGGCAAGTTTGACTGGAAGGCCAACGCCAAGCGCTTCCCGATCCTCAACGAACCCGATCCGTCCTATCACGGCGTCGTCTATACCGAGGCGCTCGGCCCCGCAGCCTATATCGGCCGCGCCCGCGTTGCCCCGCTGCGCAACACCGGCGCCGCCATCTCCCCGCACAATGCCTTTCTTATTCTGCAGGGTCTCGAAACCCTCGGCCTCCGCATGGAGCGCCACACCGAAAACGCCCTCAAGGTCGCCAAGCATCTGCAGGCGCATCCAAAGGTGCAGTGGGTCAATTACGCCGGCCTCGAAGACAGCCCCTATAACGCTGTCGCCAAGAAGATCTCGAAGGGTTCTGGTTCGGGCATCCTGTCCTTCGGCATTGAAGGCGGCAAGGAGGCCGGTGGCCGTTTCATCGACGCGCTGCAGATGATTTTGCGCCTCGTCAACATCGGCGACGCCAAGTCCTTGGCCACCCACCCCGCCTCCACCACCCACCGCCAGCTCTCCCCCGAAGAACTGAAAAAAGCCGGCGTCTCCGAAGACCTGGTCCGCATCTCCGTCGGCATCGAACACGTCGACGATATTATTGCGGACATTGATCAGGCGCTTGCCAAAGCCTGATTGGGTTTTTGGATTTTAGAATGCAAAAAGCCCCCGGATCGAAAGGTCCGGGGGCTTCTGTATTTTTTGGGAGGGTTTGCCCTGATCGGAAGCGCTACGTTCAACGCTCAGTAGTCGTACAAGCTAAATGCGATAGAAACGAAATAGGGGGCGAGAGTCATGGATATCGATGTCGCAGAGGAGCTTGCGCGATGGCGTGAAAGTCTAATGTCTAAAATTCCGGTTGGCGGTCTGATTTCGCGAAACCGTATCGCTTACAAATGGAAGTCCCCGTTTCGGGCTTGGATGTTGCGAGAGGCAGTCGCGTGGCGGTTGGTCGATTTGCTATCACAGTCGCAGTCTCTCCACGAATTGGGTCATATTCTTGGGTCGAGGATACTGCTTCGAAGTGGGTTCGAGTCTCTGGCTACGCTAATTTACCTGAACCAGATTGTTAGGCAGGTGCTTGATGGCTCTCTCGACTTCGATACATTTGGTGAAAAGACGTCGGTTCTGCTTTTTGGGGCTAGAAATAATCCAGACGCGCCAAAGTCCATGAACGTCCTCACTGTCCTCCAAAAATGCGAGAGAGAGTACCCTGGTCTGGAAGCTTTATACGCTGATCTCTCCGAGAGCGCGCATCCGAGTTACGAGGGGATGCTGCGCGGGTACTCGACAATCGACAAAGTCGAATATGAGACGCATTTTGCAAATTTCTGGGCCGAACGGTACGGTTCCCAACATTCCGGCCATATCACGCTTTGTATGGAGATGTTCCTCTACGAGTACAACGAGCGCTGGCCGGAATTGATGACGAAGCTAGAGGACTGGATTGAGGCAAACGACGAGAGATTAGAAGCAGCGAGGCGGTAAAAGTCCCCCGATCACATCTCCAAGATCCCCCGCGACATCCCGCAAATCCCCGCGTAAACTATCCTCTGTTAGCGGTCGCAGGTTCTGCGTAACGCGCATGTTTGGGGAGCGCCTGCCAGGGTCAGCGACCTCCGCTTCTGGAGGGAGACGACTATGGCCCATTTGCACATCATGAACGGCGCCGGCGACAAGCTGGACATGCCCATCATCCGCACCATCACCATATCCGACCTGTTCACCGCGCTGCGCCGGGGAGCCGCCGATTTCTGGGAAAAACCCAGCCATTACGTGCTGCTCATTCTCATCTACCCTATCGTCGGCATCGTCCTCGCCACCTGGATGAACGGCTACCAGACGTGGTCCCTGCTCTATCCACTGGTCGGCGGCTTCGCCCTTGTCGGGCCCATCGCCGCCCTCCCCCTTTATGAAGTCTCGCGCCGCCGCGAACAGGGGCTCGATACCAGTTGGGGCGAGGCCATGAACGTGATCCGCTCGCCCGCCATCGGCTCGATCTTTGCGCTCGGGATCATGCTCCTCGTGCTTTTCACCCTCTGGCTCACCAGCGCCCAGACGCTCTATGAAAGCCTCTTCGGCTCCTCCCCGCCCAATACCTTCAATGGTCTTCTCGCCCAGATCTTCAACGAACCCGGCGGCATGACCCTTCTCATCGGCGGCTCGCTCCTCGGCGCCGGCTTTGCCCTCGTCGTGCTCTGTACCTCGGTGATTGCCTTCCCGCTCCTGCTCGATCGCGATGTCGGGGCCTATGTGGCGGTGGAAACCTCCCTGCGCGCCGTCATGCGCAATCCGATTGCCCTCCTGGCCTGGGGCGTCATCGTCGGGCTCTCGGTCTTTGTCGGCTCGCTGCTGCTGTTTGTCGGCCTTGCGGTGGTCCTGCCCATTCTCGGCCACGCCACCTGGCACCTCTATCGCCTCCTGGTCGAGCCGGCCTCCCACATTCGTCAAGCCCCGGCGGCTTGATGCAAAACGCCGCATTTGCGGCTCCACGGGACCGGTTGGATTTTTAACCCGTTCGCCATAAGGTCGGGGCTTCGTTTTTAGCCCCGAACCGCCCGAGCCCATGGATCAGACCCCAATCGAGGCCGCCTCCAGTCCCGCGCCTGCGGGGCTGACCCCGATGATGGCCCAGTTTTTCGAGATCAAGGCGGTCAACCCGGGATATCTCCTGTTCTACCGCATGGGCGATTTCTACGAGCTCTTCTTTGAAGACGCCGAGATCGCCAGCGCCGCCTTGGGCATCGTCCTCACCAAGCGCGGCAAGCACCTTGGCGAAGATATTTCCATGTGCGGCGTGCCCATCCACGCCGCCAATGATTATCTCAACAAGCTCATTCGCCTCGGCCATCGCGTCGCCATCTGCGAGCAGATGGAAGACCCCGCCGAAGCCAAGAAGCGCGGCAGTAAATCCGTCGTCCGCCGCGATGTGGTGCGCCTTGTCACCCCCGGCACCCTCACCGAGGACGATCACCTCGATGCGCGCAGCGCCAATTATCTGGCCGCCCTCTCCATGGTGCGCCATGGCGAAACCGACTTCGCCCTCGCCTGGGCCGATATTTCCACCGGCGAAACCTTTGTCGCCGATCTCTCTGCCGATCGCCTCGCCGACGAGCTCGCCCGCATAGCGCCGGCCGAATTGCTGCTCACCGAGCGCACCCGCGAAATCCTCGTCGAGCGGCATCTCTTTGCCCCCTCCTGGGCAGAGATTGCCTCGCTTGCCCCGCCCGAAGCCGCCGATAGCGAACTGGCGCTCGACCCTATACGGCGCGCCTTCGCCGCCGATATCTTTGATCCCAGCGCCCTCTCCCGCGCCGGCCGCGCGGCGCTTGGCGCGCTCATCGCCTATGTCGACCAGAGTCAGAAGGGCCGCACCGCCCCGCTGCGCCCGCCCCTGCTCGATGCCGCCGATGCGGTCATGGCCATTGATGCGGCCACCCGCCAAAGCCTTGAAATCCTCCTCACCCAGCGCGGCCAATCGAAAAACTCGCTGCGCCACGCCATCGACCTGACGGTCACCGCCCCCGGCGCGCGCCTCCTCGCCAATCGCCTCGCCGCGCCCCTGCGTGATGCCGCCGCCATCAATGCGCGGCTCGATGCGGTCGCCCGCCTCGCCGATGACACGATCCTGCGCGCAAAGCTGCGCACCGAACTCAAATCCGTGCCCGATCTCGCCCGCGCCCTTTCCCGCCTGGCGCTCGAGCGCGGCGGTCCGCGCGATCTCGCGGCGATCGGCAAGGCGGTGGGCGTGGCCCTGGCGCTGGGCGAAAAACTCTCCCAGATTTCCGATCTGCCTGCCGTGCTCTCCGGCCTCGCCCAAACGCTTGTCGCCGCCCCCCGAACCCTCGCCAGCGAATTCGGCCTCGCCCTTGACGACGACTTGCCCCTCCTCACCCGCGATGGCGGTTTTGTCCGCCCCGCCTATGACGCAAGGCTCGACGAAGAACGCGCCCTTGGCTCGGAAACCCGCGCCGTCGTCGCTGCGCTCCAGGCCCGGCTGATGGACGAGACCGATGTGCGCTCGCTCAAGATCAAGCACAATGGCGTCCTCGGTTTCTTCGTCGAAGTGCCCGCCAATCACGGCCAGAAACTCCTCGAAGCCCCCCATCGCGAAATTTTCATCCATCGCCAGACGCTGGCCAATGCGATGCGCTTCACCACCACCGAATTGGCCGAGCTCGAAGGCCGCATCGCCCGCGCCCAGGATGCCGCGCTCGAAATCGAGCACACTATTTTCGCTCAGCTGCGGGAGGCTGCCCTTATCGAGACCGTGCGGCTGCAGCGTCTCGCCGATGCTCTTGCCGAGCTCGACGTCACCGCATCCCTGGCCGAAATCGCCGCCACGCGGGACTATTGCCGTCCCCAGGTCGATGACAGCCTCGCCTTCGCCATTCTTGGCGGCCGCCATCCTGTGGTCGAAGCCATGGTCAAGGCCGAAGGCCACGCCTTCGTCGCCAATGATGCCGATCTCTCCGGCGCCGACGAGATCGGCGGCGGCAAGCTCTGGCTGGTCACCGGTCCCAATATGGGTGGTAAATCCACCTTCCTCCGCCAGAACGCGCTCATCGCCATTCTCGCGCAGATGGGCTCTTTTGTTCCCGCCGATAGCGCCCATATAGGGGTGGTGGACCGTCTCTTTTCCCGCGTCGGCGCCTCCGACGACATCGCCCATGGGCGCTCGACCTTCATGGTCGAAATGGTCGAAACCGCTGCCATCCTTAATCGCGCCACCCGCCGCAGCCTTGTCGTGCTCGACGAGATCGGCCGCGGCACGGCCACGTTCGATGGTCTCTCCATCGCTTGGGCCGCCGTCGAGGCGCTGCATGAAACCACCGGCTGCCGGGCGCTTTTCGCCACCCATTTCCACGAATTGACCTCGCTGGCCAAAACCCTCACCCGCGTCGCCAATGTCACCATGAAGGTGCGCGAGTGGGAGGGCGAGGTCGTCTTCCTCCACGAAGTTGGCCCCGGCGCTGCCGACCGCTCCTATGGCATTCAGGTGGCGCGGCTTGCCGGCCTGCCCGAGCCGGTCATCGCGCGGGCCAAACAGGTTCTTGATGTCCTCGAGCAGCGTTCGGCGGGCACCGCCTCTTCCAGCCAGAAGGCGAGCGTGCTAGATGATCTGCCACTCTTTGCCCACCAGTCCGCCCCGGCTGTCGCCAGCAAGGACCCTGTGCTCGAGGCGCTCGACGCCATTCGCCCAGACGAAATGACCCCCAAGCAAGCCATCGATACGCTCTACGAGTTGAAGAAAATCCGTGATGATGCTCGCCGACGCTGAGGCCAAGCCGCGAAAAGCCCAATTCGCGCTCAGGAGCGCCTCGGCCCTTCTTGCCGAACTCGACGCCCTTGTGGCCGACCAGCCTGCCAAATCGCCTGCGGCCCGCGCCCTGGTCCTGGCCCATATGCGCCAGACCCTCGCCGAGGCGCGCGCCGGCGCCGAAGCCGAACTGCTCGCCACCGGCAAGGGCACGCGCTGCGCGCAAAATCTCTCCGCCGCCCAGGACGAGATCATTCGCGCCGTCTATCTCTTTGCCACGACGCGGGTCTATCCGGTCGACAATCCCTCCGGCGCTGAAGCCATCGCGCTTTCGGCCGTCGGCGGCTATGGCCGCGGCACGCTGGCACCCGGTTCGGACATCGATCTCCTCTTCATCCTGCCCTATAAGCAGACCCCCTGGGGCGAGCAGGTCACCGAATATATTCTCTACATGCTCTGGGACCTCGGCCAGAAGGTCGGCCACGCGGTCCGCTCGGTCGATGAATGTATCCGCATGGCCCGCGCCGACATGACCGTGCGCACCGCGACGCTGGAAGCCCGCTTCCTCACCGGCGACAAGGCCCTTTTCGACCAGCTCGTCACCCGCTTTGAAACCGAGATCATGCCCAGGACGGGCCCGGAATTCATCGCCGCGAAAATGGCCGAGCGCGACGAACGCCACCGCCTCATGGGCAATACCCGCTATGTGGTCGAGCCCAATATCAAGGACGGCAAGGGGGGCCTCAGGGACCTCAATACGCTGTTCTGGATCGGCAAGTATTTTTACCAGGTCAAGACCAGCCAGGAGCTGGTCGGCAAGGGTGTCCTCACCGCCGCCGAATACCGCCTCTTCTCCCGCGCCGAGGATTTCCTCTGGGCCGTGCGCTGCCACCTCCACTATGTGACCGCCCGCGCCGAGGAAAAGCTGACCTTCGACGTCCAGCCCGATCTCGCCCGCCGCATGGGCTATGCCGAGCGCCTCGGCATGCTCGGGGTGGAGCGCTTCATGAAGCGCTATTTCCTCGTCGCCAAGGATGTGGGCGATCTCACCCGCATTATCTGCGCCTCACTCGAATTCCACCACGCCAAGGATCTTGATCTCGTCGGCCGTGTGCTCGCACCGTTCCGCTCGGGCAAGTCCAAGATCAAGGGCGAGACCGATTTCGTCATCGACACCGGCCGGCTCAACATCGCCGCCGCCGATGTCTTCGAGAAGGATCCGGTCAACCTCATCCGCATGTTCATGGTGGCCGGCCGCGAAGAGCTGCTCTTCCATCCCGATGCCATCAAGCACATCCGCCATTCCCTGCACCTGATCGACAATCGCCTGCGCAACGATCCGCGCGCCAATGCCCACTTCCTCACCATTCTGACCAATCCGCTCTATGTCGAGCGCATCCTGCGGCAGATGAACGAGAGCGGCGTGCTGGGCAAATTCGTGCTCGATTTCGGCAAGATCGTCGCCCTGATGCAGTTCAACATGTACCACCACTATACGGTGGACGAGCATCTCATCCGCTCCGTCGGCTGCATGGCCGATATCGCCAATGGGGGTCTTCGCAACGAGCTGCCGCTGACCCATGAGCTCCTGCCCCAGCTCAACGATACCCGCCTCCTCTATGTCGCGCTCTTCCTCCACGACATCGCCAAGGGCCGCCCCGAGGACCATTCGATCGCCGGCGCCCGCATCGCCCGCAAATTCTGTCCCCGCCTCGGCTTGACGCCGGCCGAAACCGACACCGTCGCCTGGCTCATCGAATATCATTTGCTGATGAGCGAGATCGCCCAGGCCCGCGACATCCAGGACCCGGAAACGGCAAAGGCCTTTGCCGATATCGTCCAGTCGCCGCAGCGCCTTGCACTACTGATGATCCTCACCGCCTGCGATATCCGCGCCGTCGGCCCCGGCACCTGGACCGGCTGGAAGGGCTCGCTGCTGCGCGCCCTTTACTACGCCACCGAGCCTCTGCTCTCGGGCGGCCACAGCCAGGTCAGCCATTTCGACCGCGTCCACGCCGCCCGCCAGACGCTCGCCGCCGCCCTCGAAAAATGGCCCGCCGAGGCGGTGGAGACCTATCTCGCCCGCCACTACGACCATTACTGGCTGCGTGCCGAGCCCGAGCTGCAGCTTGAGCACGCCCGCATGATCCGCCACGCCGACGAGGCCGACCAGCCCTTCGCCGGCTCCATCCGGGTAAAAGCCTTCGAAGGCATCACCGAGGTCAGCTTCTATACGCCCGACCACCCGCGCCTGCTCTCGCTCATCGCCGGCGCCTGCACCATGCAGGATGCGTCCATTATCGGCGCGCAGATCTTTTCCACCCGCGACGGCCGCGCCATTGATACCTTCCGCCTCCGCCGCAGCTTCACCTCCGACGAAGACGAAAAAGTCCGCGCCACCCGCATCATCGATACGGTCAAGCAACTGCTCCAGGGCAAGCGCACTGTCCTCATCGATCTTGGCAAGCAGAGCCGTCACAACAAGCGCCTCAAACCCTTCGCCCTTCCCGCGCAGGTCTCGGTCTCCAACGCCATCTCGGAAAAATTCACCGTCATCGAGGTCTCCGGCCTCGACCGCATCGGCCTCCTCTACGCGCTGACCCGCGAAATCTCAGATCTCAGCCTCACCATCGGCTCGGCCCATATCGGCACCTATGGCGAAAAGGCAGTCGACGTTTTCTACGTCACCGACCTGACAGGCCAGAAGATTCACGTGAAACATCGCCAGAAAAAAATCCACGACGCGCTTCTGGCCGTGTTCGAAAACCCCACCGAAGACAAGAAAGCCGCCAATGGCTAGCGCGTGGGTGTCACCCCCACCCAACCTCCCCCTGATAGGGGGAGGAGCCCAACAGTGGCTGACCACCAATCTCCCCACGACCCCGATCCGTCCCTCCCCCTCCTCCAGGGGGAGGCTGGGTGGGGGTGCTCCAAGCCTTCCCACCAATCCCGCCACCAACACCGCCCTGCCTCCCTCCCCCTTGTGGGGAGGGATTGAGGGTGGGGGTTCTTCCGACACTCCCAAAACCAGCCAAGCCCACCCATGAGCCTCCTCAAAAACTTCGTCTCGGTCGGCAGCTGGACCATTCTCTCGCGCCTCGCCGGTTTTGTCCGCGATGCGCTCATGGCGGCCGTGCTCGGGGTCGGCCCGGTGGCCGACGCCTTCAACGCCGCCTTCCGCTTCCCCAATCTGTTCCGGCGCCTCTTTGCCGAGGGCGCCTTCAACACCGCCTTCGTGCCCATGTTCTCCGGCGCGCTCGAGCAGCAGGGCGATGACGGCGCGCGCGAATTGGCCGCCCGCATCATGAGCTGGCTCGTCGCCATGCTCATCGTCGTGACCATTCTCGTCGAAATCTTCATGCCCCAGATCATGGTGGCCTTCGTCCCCGGCTTTGTCGACGACAAGGAAAAGTTCGACCTCACGGTCCTCCTCACGCGGATCATGTTCCCCTATCTCGCCTGCATGTCGCTGATGGCGGCCTATGGGGCGATCCTCAATTCGCTCGGGCGCTTCTTTGCCGCCGCCTTCGCGCCGGTGCTGCTCAACATCGTCAACATCGCCATGTTGGTGCCCCTCGCTACCTTCTGGGTGCAGGCCCCCGAACAGGCCACCATCTGGGTGGCCCTCGCCACCATGGGCGGCGGCATTGCCCAATTGGCGCTGGTCTGGGCGGCCATCGAGCGGGCCGGATTCCGGCCCGATTTCCGCCTGCCCCGGCTCGATCCGGAAGTCCGGCGCTTCTGGGTCCTCGCCATTCCGGCCATCCTCACCGGCGGCATCACCCAGATCAATATTTTCGTCGGCACCATCATCGCCTCGGGCGCCGATGACACGATTTCCATCCTCGCCTATGCCGATCG
>Ga0160439_1000694_pt1 | contig 13081 bp, 11 predicted proteins | sample HID1975M_E0MG_FD_108201 | JGI IMG/M metagenome (GOLD analysis project Ga0160439, IMG submission 108201) | Enriched soil microbial communities from UW Madison campus, WI, USA - HID1975M_E0 MG | ecosystem: Environmental > Terrestrial > Soil > Unclassified | place: USA: Madison, Wisconsin... | reverse complement strand
GTGCTCACCGAGGCTCGCCGGACCGCGCGGGTGTCGGCCGGCGGCGAGCTCGTGACGCTCGGCGAGCAGGACCGCGGTGCATGGGACCGGCGCCTGATCGCTGAGGGGCACGCGCTGGTGCGGGAGCGTCTCGCGTCGGGCCAGGCGCCCGGGCGCTACCAGGTCCTCGCGGCGATCAACGCGGTGCACACCGACGCGCGTGACGCGCGGGACACCGACTGGTCGCAGGTCGTGGCGCTCTACGACCAGCTCGTCCGGCTCGACGCCTCGCCGATCGTCCGGCTCAACCGGGCCGTCGCGGTCGCCGAGATGGACGGCCCCGACGTCGCCCTGGCGCTGGTCGACGGCCTCCCGCTCGAGGGGTACCACGCCTTCCACGCCACGCGCGCGGACCTGCTGCGCCGGCTGGGCCGCAGCGCGCAGTCGCGCAGCGCCTACGACCGGGCGATCGAGCTCGCGGGCAACACCGCGGAGCGGGCCTACCTCACGCGGCGTCGGGACCAGCTCGCGCCCTGAGTCACACCCCGACGAACGTGGCGATCGCTGCCGCGACGGCACCGGGATCGGGCTCGTGGTCCCGCCCGTCGACGAGCTCGAGCCGAGCGTCCGGCAGCGCGTCGACGAGGGCCGACGCCGACTCGGCCAGTACCGGCCACGTCTCCCGTGCGCGCACGACGAGCGCCGGGACGGACAGCGTCGAGAACGCTCCGGCGTCGGGGTACCGGTCGGTGACCGCCCAGTCGTAGAGCAGGCTCGGCGCGATGGCCTCGATCGCCCGGAACCAGGGCTGGTCACGCTGGCCGGAGGCCAGGTGGGGCGGCAGGCCGACGACCCGTGACTGGTAGAGCTCGACGGCCGCGGCGTGATCGCCGCTGCGGACGAGGTCCTCGAGCTGCGGGCCGACGGCGGCGTCACGCGGGGGAGCGCTCGGCACGACGACGGGTGCCTCGAGCACGACGAGCCGCCGCGCGGGCACGCCGGCCAGCGCCGCGGCCAGTGCGAGGATCCCGCCCGAGGAGTAGCCGAGGAGCGTCACGTCGTCGCCCAGGTCGCCGAGGATCGCGCGGACGTCGTCGACCTCACGCTCGACGGCGCCCGCCAGGCCTCCGCCCTCGTCGGTGCTGTCGCCGCGCGCGCGGCGGTCCACCGTGACGCCGCGCAGGCCGAGCGCGGAGAGCGCCGCCGCGAGCGGCAGGAGCCGGCCGCGGTCGTTCATCGCGCCCGGGAGCAGGACGACGGGTCGCCCGGAGCCCAGCTCCTCGACCGCGATCAGGGTGCCGTCCCCCGACTCGATGTGCCGCATGGGGCCAACCTAGACGGCGCAGGCTCAGGCGTCGACGTCCGCCAACGGCCACCCGGCGGCGGCCAGCACCGCGCTGACCCGGGCGACGTCACCGGCCAGCGCCTCCTGATCCAGCAGGTCCTCGATCTCCGCGGCCACGGCGCCGTGCGTGGCGCCGCCGCCGGGGTGGGCGAGCACGATGCGGTCGGCGATCTCGATGACCTCGTCGTGCGTCAACGTCCGCTTGAGCAGCGCGAGCACGGCCACGTAGTCGTGCTCGGGCACGCCGCTGGGATAGCCCGCGCGCAGCCAGTCGGCGACCCGGCGGATCGCTCCGTCGCGCGCCATCAGTCGCTCCCGACGACGAGCTTGGCGACGCCCACGACGACCGCCGCGGCGCACACGGCGAAGCACAGGTAGGCGGCGGAACGCCGCAGCACGCTCGTCGTGCCGTCCACGGGCGCGAGCGCGCGCACCCCGAGCGCGAACACCGCGGGCACCCCCGCGCCGAACACGAGGCTCAGCACGAGGACCTTGGTGAGCGCCTCGCCGTCGACCAGCTGGTCCATCCCGGTCCTCCTCAGGCGGGGACGCTGGCGGGCCGGTCCGGCGCCGTCCAGTCGTCGTTGACGTTGGTGTGGTCCACCGCGGACCGCCGCGACGCGAGCCAGAGGCCCGCGCTCGCGGTGACGAGGATCGCCAGGACGACCAGCGTGCCGGCAGCGCCGTCGAGGAGCTGCTGGATGCCCTCGGCACCCGCGCCGACCAGTCCCGCGGCCGGCAGCGTGATGAGCCACGCGACCACCATCCGGCGCGCGACGCCCCAGCGGACCGGTGTGCGTCGCCCGACGCCCGAGCCCATGATCGAGCCGCTCGCGACGTGCGTGGTGGACAGCGGGTAGCCGAAGTGGCTCGAGACGAGGATCACCGCGGCCGACGAGGTCTCCGCGGCCAGACCCTGCGGCGGCTCGATGTCGACGAGCCCCTTGCCGAGCGTGCGGATGACGCGCCAGCCGCCCAGGTACGTGCCGAGCCCGATCGCACCGGCGCACGCGACGATGACCCAGACCGGGACGCTCGCGTCCGCGGGGAGCTCGCCGCCCGCGATGAGAGCCAGCAGGATGATGCCCATCGTCTTCTGCGCGTCGTTGGTGCCGTGCGCGAGCGACACGAGAGACGCCGAGCCGATCTGGCCCCAGCGGAACTCGGACTCGCGCGCGCCGGAGCCCACGCTGCGCGTGATCCGGTAGACGAGCCACGTGCCGGTCAGGGCGATGAACCCCGCGGCGACCGGCGCGATGACGGCCGGGATGACGACCTTCGACAGCAGTCCCGACCAGATGACGCCGTCCGCGCCCGCCGCGACGAGCACCGACCCGACCAGGCCGCCGATGATGGCGTGCGACGACGACGACGGCAGCCCGAAGTACCAGGTCACGAGGTTCCAGACGATGCCGCCGCACAGCCCGGCGAACACCACGGACAGCGTCACCGCGTCCTGCTCGACGATGCCCTTGGCGATGGTCGCGGCGACGGCGAGCGACAGGAACGCGCCGACGACGTTGAGCACCGCGGAGAGCAGCACGGCGACCTTGGGCCGCAGGGCCTTCGTCGCGATCGACGTGGCCATGGCGTTGGCCGTGTCGTGGAAGCCGTTCGTGAAGTCGAAGGCCAGGGCTGTGACGACCACGAGCACCAGAAGGGGGATTCCGTCCACGTCACCGACGATGCGCGCCGTGCGCAGCGGCGACAAGTGGGGGCATCCACTGTTCATGCGCGGTTCGCCGCGAAGTCACCGGTTTGGGTCGAACCGTTCCCATCGTCCGGTCCCGCTGCTACCTTGCCGTCACAACTGTATCGCTCAAGCAGCGCCGCCCAGGCGTGTGAGAGCGCTTCCACCCACACCAGGAGACAGCGTGGTTTCCTTCCTTCCCGGTCGCCGTCGCGCGACCTGGGCCGGCGCAGCAACGGCCGGCCTCGCCTCTCTCGCCCTCGTCGTGACCCCCATGGCGGCGGCCAACCCGATCGGCGAGGTCCACGACTTCGCCGACGGCGCACAGGGCTGGTTCAGCTACGGCGGCTCCTCGTCGTCGTCCGTGGACGACGGGGAGTTCTGCGTCGTCGTGCCCGCCGGGACGACGAACCCGTGGGACGTCGCGGCGCAGCACGACGACGTGACGCTCGCGGCCGACTCGCCCGTGACGGTCTCGTTCACCGCGCACGCGACGGCCGACGTCTCGGTCAACCTGCGCGCGGGCATCGGCTACCCGGACGACGTGTCGTCGTCGGTGGCCCTGACCTCGGCTCCCACGGACTACTCCTTCACCTGGACCCCCGGCTTCAGCGGCACCGGCAACACCTCGTTCCAGCTCGGCGGGCAGGCGAGCGACTACACCTTCTGCCTCGACGACTTCTCGATCTCGGGCGACGACGAGCTGCTCGGGACGACGACCTTCGCGGGCGACACGCTGCCCGCGGGCTGGTCGCTCCCGGCCGACTGGGCCGTGACCTCGGCCGCTGGCGACCCGGCGTTCTGCGTCGCGGTCCCCGCGTCGGCAGGTCAGTACGACGGCCTGGTCTACAACGGCGTGCCCGTCGAGGACGGCGGCAACTACGCCCTGTCCTTCACGGCGAGCGCGAGCAACGGTGCCACCATCCGTGCGCTCGTGGGGGAGAACGGGGGTGCCTACCGCACCGCGTACGTCGCGAACCCGGCGCTGACGGCGGACCTCGTGCCCTACGCGTACCCGTTCACCTCGTCGTTGTCGTTCCCGGCCGACACGGGAGACGTGGGCCAGGTCGCCCTGCAGCTCGGCGCCCGCGGCGACTACACGTTCTGCGTGAGCGAGGTGTCGCTCGTCGAGACCGCGACCCCGCCGCCCGCCTACGAGCCCGACACGCGCAGCCGCGTGCGGGTCAACCAGGTCGGCTACCTGCCGCAGGGCCCCAAGCGGGCCACGATCGTGACGGACGCCGCGGCGCCGGTCGCGTGGGAGCTACGCGCCGCGGGCGGTGCCCTCGTCGCGAGCGGCAAGGCCGCGCTCGCGGGTACCGACCCGACGTCGGGGCTGAAGGTGCAGACCGTCGACTTCAGCAAGGTCACCGCGAAGGGCACGGGCTTCACGCTCGTGGCCGACGGGGAGACGAGCGACCCGTTCGCCATCGCGACGACCATCTACTCCCAGCTGCGGTACGACGCGCTGAACTACTTCTACCCGGCCCGTTCCGGCATCGCGATCGACGCCCCGGGCACGGTCTACGACCGGCCCGCCGGTCACGTCAGCGGGCCGGACGGTGCCGTCAACAAGGGCGACCTGGACGTCGCGTGCCTCACGGCAGCCGACGACGGCGCGAGCTGGTCGTACGGCACCTGGACCTGCCCCACGGGGTACGCCCGGGACGTGGTGGGTGGCTGGTACGACGCGGGCGACCACGGCAAGTACGTGGTCAACGGCGGGATCGCCGTGCAGCAGCTGCTCAGCACGTACGAGCGAACGCTGTACGCGACCGACGTGGCCAAGACCGCGCTGAAGGACGGCACGCTCGAGGGCCCGGCCGACGAGAGCGGCAACGGCGTCCCGGACGTCCTGGACGAGGCGCGCTGGGAGCTCGAGTTCTTCCTGGCGATGCAGGTCCCGGCCGGATCCGGGATGACCGTGTCGAGCACGGACACCCGCTCGCTCGACGGCCTCGTGCACCACAAGATCCACGACGTGGGCTGGACCGGCCTGGGGCTGCTGCCCTCGGCGGACCCGCAGCAGCGTCGCCTGCACCGCCCGTCGACGGCGGCCACCCTCAACCTCGCGGCCACGGCCGCCCAGGGCGCCCGGCTGTTCCAGAAGTACGACAAGGCGTTCGCCGCGCAGCTGCTCGCCGCGAGCAAGACGGCGTACGCCGCCGCCCTGCGGGTGCCTGACCTGTACGCGCCGGCCAGCGCCGGTGCCAACGGTGGCGGTCCCTACGACGACTCCGAGGTCTCGGACGAGTTCTACTGGGCCGCCGCCGAGCTGTACCTGACGACGAAGTCGACGGTGTACAAGAACGCGGTCGCGACGAGCGTGCACCGCGACGACGACATCTGGACCGAGGGCGGCTTCAACTGGGGCAGCACCGCGGCCCTGGGTCGGCTCGACCTGGCGACGGTGCCCAGCGACTTCCGCACCCAGGCGCGCTCCAGCGTCGTGGCGGGGGCCGAGAAGTACCTGGCGTGGCAGAAGGCCCAGCCCTTCGGCACGGCGTACCCGGGCAGCAACGGCACGTACGACTGGGGCTCGAACTCCATGGTCGTGAACAACCAGGTGGTGCTCGCCACGGCGTTCGACATCACGCGCGACGCGAGGTTCAGCCGCGCGGTGCTCGAGTCCATGGACTACCTGCTGGGCCGCAACGCGCTCAACAACTCCTACATCACCGGCTACGGGACGCAGTTCTCGAGCCACCAGCACAGCCGCTGGATGGTCCCGCCGCCGAACGGCTCGCTCGCGGGTGGACCCAACTCCCTGCGGAGCACCTGGGACCCGGTGATGAACGCCCTGTTCCCGGAGTCCAACCCCTGCACACCGCAGCGGTGCTACGTCGACGACATCGAGGCGTGGTCGGTCAACGAGATCACGGTCAACTGGAACTCGGCGCTGTCCTGGATCGCGTCGTTCGTCGCCGACCAGGGAGCCGCGCCGCAGCCGGTGGCGCCGAAGGTCACCCAGCAGCCGAAGTCGGTCTCCGGCGTGCTGAAGTCGACGGTGACGCTCCGCGCGGCTGCCTCGGGCCTCCCGACGCCCACCGTGAAGTGGCAGCGCCGGGCGCCGGGTGCCGCGGCATGGAAGGACGTGCGGGGGGCGACCAGCGCGACGCTCAAGGTGGTCGTCACGCGCGCCGAGCACCGGGCCGCGTACCGGGCGGTGTTCACGAACTCCGCCGGGTCGGCGACGACCGCGACCGCGACCGTCACGCTCCGCAAGGCGCGTCCGGTCATCACGTCGCAGCCCCAGGACGTCAAGGTCCGCTCCGGGGCTCGCGCCACGTTCCGGGTGGCGTCCGACGCCTACCCGGCGGCGAGCGTCCAGTGGTGGGCCAAGAAGGGCAAGGCGTGGGTCAAGGTCCCCGGTGCGCGCTCCGCGACGCTGACGGTCAAGGTGACCCGCACGTCGCCGAAGCACTACCGCGTCGTCGTGAAGAACTCGCAGGGATCGGTCACCTCGCGCACGGCGCACGTCACGCTGCGGCGCTGACCGTGGCTTGAGCACGGGCTGACGACGACGCCCCGGACAGGGTCTCCTGCCGGGGCGTCGTCGTGCCGGGCGACGACGCACGGGCGAAGTGGTGGCAGGCTTGCTCGCTGTGCCACCGCTCTCGCGGGGGCGCGACCCACACCGACCGGACCGCCCGGTCAGCAGCGGACAGGAGCAGGCGTGCACCTCTGGCGTGATCTCGCCGACGTTCCCGACGGATTCGGCCCCTCGGTCGTGACGATCGGCAACTTCGACGGCGTGCACCGCGGCCACGCGAGCGTGCTGCAGCGCATGTGCGCCGACGCCGCGGCGGCGGGCGCGAGCGCCGTCGCCGTGACCTTCACCCCGCACCCGCAGCAGGTGCACCGGCCCGAGTCGGCGCAGCCGCTGCTCACGGGCGACGCCGACCGGCTCGAGCTGCTCGAGGCGACCGGCCTCGATGCGGTCCTGCTGCTCACCTACACGCTCGACTTCGCGCGGCAGACGCCCGAGGAGTTCGTCCGCCGCTACCTCGTCGACGGCCTGGGCGCGCGCGTCGTCGTCGTCGGGCGTGACGTGCGGTTCGGCTGGAACAACTCGGGCGACCTCGCGACCATGGTCGAGCTCGGCCGCTCCTACGGCTTCTCGGTCGAGGTCATCGAGGACGTCACCCCGACGGAGGGCGCCGATCCGGGCAGCCCCGAGGACCACGTGGCCGACCCGCTGCGCCGGCGCTGGTCGTCGACGTGGGTGCGCGAGCTCCTCGAGGCCGGTGACGTGGTGCAGGCCGCGCGCGTGCTCGGCCGTCCCCACCGCCTGCGCGGCGAGGTCGTGCACGGCGACGCGCGCGGCCGCGAGCTCGGCTTCCCGACCGCCAACCTCAGCCAGGACGCCGAGGGCATGGTGCCCGCGGACGGCGTGTACGCGGGCTGGCTGCGGCGGCCCGACGGCACGGTGCTGCCGTCCGCGGTGTCGATCGGCACGAACCCGACGTTCGACGGCGTGCAGCGCCGCGTCGAGGCCTACGTCCTCGACCGGACCGACCTCGACCTGTACGGCGAGCAGGTCGTGCTCGAGCTCGTCGAGCGGCTGCGCCCGACGCTGAAGTTCGACGGGATCGAGCCGTTGATCACGCAGATGCACGCCGACGTCGAGCGCGTGCGCGAGGTGCTGGCGCCTGCCACGGAGGGTTGACAGGGCGGTCAGACGTCCGACCGGTCCCGCGCCGACTCGACGGGCAGCAGGACCGCGCCGACGAGGAAGCACACGGCGCCGACGAACGTCCCCGCGTTCACCAGCGCCACGTTCGCGACCTCCCCGGACGGGTCCACGTACCGCGCGGCGACCGCCGCAGCGCCGAACGCGACGGACCCCAGCAGGTTCACCCCCGCGATGCACCACCCCACGGACCGGTCCGAGCGGGGCAGGACGCCGCGGTTCACCTCCGCGAACGCGAGCCAGCTCGCGACGAGGAAGCAGACCGACCCGCCGACGTCCGGCGCCCAGACGAGTCGCCGTTCCTCGTGCGTCGACAGGTCCGAGGCCGTGGCCGCGAACGTGCTGACGTTGAACAGCAGCGTCCCGACGAGCTGGACGAGGACGGCCCGGAAGTCGATCCGGCGCGGTCGCCAGCCGACCAACGAGCGCAACCGACCGGGCCGCGCCGAGCCGGGCACGACGCCCCCCGGCGCGCGCAGCGTCTCGTGCAGCTGCAGGTACGCGGCCGTCGTGAACAGCAGCGAGCCGGCGAAGAACGTGGTCGCGACCGCCGAGGCCGCGACCGCGCCCACGAACGCCGGCACCGACCCCACCGCGAAGCACACCGACCCGCCGGCGAAGAGGCCACCGATCCAGCAGCTCGAGGCGCTCGCGCGGCCGCCCGCCGGGCGTGCACCCGCCGGCCGCAGGCCGAGACACTTGCGGTGCCGCCGCGAGCTCCACTCGACGTGCGTCCCGTCGGGCCGAGCGAGCACGGCGTGCGTGACGAACCCCGCGGGGCCGTGCGCGGTCAGGACCCGCCAGTCGTCGGGGACGTGCGGGACGCCCGCGGTCACGGCGCCAGGCCGGTGCGCGCCTTGCTCTTGGCCGCCGCGTGCGCGGGGGAGGTCCAGACGTCGGGCTTGCTCCGGGCGCGCTCCACGGGCTGCTCGGCGACGAGCGCGTCCCAGGCGGCGAACAGGTCGCGGAGCAGCATCTCGATCATGAGCCGGCTGAGGTCGAGCCGGACGACGACGCGCATGAGGTGCACGTCGTCGGCGTCGGGCGGCAGGCTGTAGGCCGGCACGATCCAGCCGTCCTCCCGCAGCCTCGCCGAGAGGTGGTAGACGTCGAACCCCGGGTCGCCCTTGATCGAGAACGTGACGACCGGCTCGGCCAGGCCCGGGTTGAGGATCGTGAACTTCCCGCTGGCCTCGAGGCTCTCGTTGAGGAACCGCGCGTTCGCGAGCATGGTCTCGACGATCGCGTGGTAGCCGCTGCGGCCGAGGCGCACGAAGTTGTACATCTGCGCCTGGATCATGGCCGAGCCCCGCGAGAAGTTGAAGGTGTACGTCGGCTGGGCGCCGCCGAGGTAGTTCACGCTGAACACCAGGTCCTCGGGGAGCTTCGAGGCGTCGCGGAAGATGAGCCAACCGACGCCGGGGTAGACGAGCCCGTACTTGTGGCCGGACACGTTGATCGACGCGACCTGCTCGAGGCGGAAGTCCCAGCGGAGGTCGGGCTCGCTGAACGGGGCGATGAACGCCCCGCTGGCCCCGTCGACGTGCAGCGGGATGTCCCAGCCCTTCTCCGCCTTGATCCGGACCAGCAGGTCGTTGATCTCCTCGATCGGGTCTGCCTCGCCGACATGGGTCGTCCCCAGGACCGCTCCGACGGCGATCGTGTTCTCGTCGACGCGCTCCTCGACGTCCGCCGCGCTCAGCACGAACCGGTCGGGCTTCATGGGGATCTTGCGCATCTCGACGTCGAAGTAGTTCGCGAACTTGTCCCACACCACGTGGGTCTCCGCGCCGAAGACCACGTTCGGCTGGTCGGTCGGCAGGCCCGCCGCCCGTCGACGGTCGCGCCAGGCGCGCTTGTGGGCGAGGAGCCCGAGCATGATCGCCTCGGACGAACCGATCGTGGCGACGCCGATGACCTGTACGGGGTCGGGCGCGTTGAAGAGGTCGCCCAGCATGTGCACGCAGGCCTCCTCGACCAGCGACGCGGCCGGGTACTCCTCGTGGTCGATGTGGTTCTTGCGGATCGAGTCGTGGATGAGCCTCTCCGCCTGCGGCTCCATCCACGTTGTGACGAAGGAGGCGAGGTTGAGCGTCTCCCGCCCGTCGAGCATCAGGCCCGTGTGCAGCAGCTCGTAGGCCTCGTCGGGGTCGAGCCCGTGCGTCGGGAACGTGCCACGGTCGACGTGGTCCCGGAAGCTCGCCCTGCCGTGGATGGGGCCGTAGGGGTCGGACGTCTCGCTCACGGGTCGCTCCTCGGTTCGTCCCGCCGGAGCTGTGGCTGGCTGCCGTCCCCGACGCGCACCTGCACGCCGACCGTAGCGCGGTACGTCCGGGTATGTCCCGGTCCCGGCGTTCCCGGATCGACGGGGTGAAGTAGGCCCCGATCCGTATCACCCGGCCGCCCGCGGCCCTCCTGAGCGGCACAGTCCCCGCCGCCAGGAGCCCCCCGTGTCCCAGTTCGCGTTCCTCGTCCACCCTCGGGCGGACGTCTCGCACGACCTCGCACGCGTCTGGTCCCCGCTCGGCGCGGTGCCCTCGGGCGCGCTGGAGTGGGGCCTGCGCCACCTGCCGGTCCCGCCCCTGACGCTGGGCACGGTGTCGCGCCCCGACCACGACGGCGTGGCCGGCTGGCTCGTCGTCGTCCCGGTCGGCGCGCGGCAGATGTTGCACGAGGACCGGCGGTGGGTGCTCGGCAAGGTGGAGAGCGCGGTCGACCTCGCGGCGAGCCTCGGCGCGGACGTCGTCGGGCTGGGCGCGCTGACCGCGCCCGTGACCGGCGGCGGGCGCCTGCTGCGCGAGCGGGCCGGCGTGACCCTCACGAACGGCAACGCGTTCACCGCGCAGCTGACCGCGCAGGCCGTGCGACGGCTGGTCGGCGAGATGGACCGGCCGCACGTCGCGGTGCTCGGCGCGACGGGCAGCGTCGGCTCGTGCGCCGTCGCGCTGCTCGCCGACGACCCCGGCCTCGACCTCGGCGAGCTGACGCTCGTGGCCCGTCGCCGCCACCGGCTCGCCGGGCTCGCGCAGCAGGTGCGGTCGACGAGGCCCGGGCTGCCGGTGCACGAGTCGACCGAGATCGACGCGGTCCGGGACGCGGACCTCGTCGTCGTGCTCACCTCCTCGAGCGACGCCCTGCTGCGGTCCGAGCACCTGAAGCGCGGGGCGGTGGTCCTGGACGACACCCAGCCGCGCAACACCGACCCGGCGCTCGCGGCCGAGCGGCCGGACGTGCTGGTCGTCGACGGCGGCCTCGCGGACGTGCGCGGGCTGGACGTGCGTGCGGACATCGGCCTGCCGCGCGGGTACGCCTACGCGTGCCTCTGCGAGACGATGCTCATGGCGTTCGACGGCTGCACGACGCCGGCCGTCGGCGACGCGACCGTGGCGCACGCCCGGCGGATGCAGGACGCCGCGGACCGGTTCGCGCACCTGGGCTTCGGGCTCGCCGAGCCGCTCTCGTTCGGCCGGCCGCTCGCCGCCAGTCCCTGGTCGGCGCACGAGCTCGTCGGGCTGTGAGCGTGGAGGAGCCGACCGAGGTCGTCGTCCTCGGCGGTGGCTACACCGCCATCTGGGCGGCGCGCGCGCTGGCCCGCGGCCTGCGGCGGCCGCTGCGCGACGGGTCGGTCCGCGTCACGGTCGTCTCGGCGACCACCGCGCACGCGTTCCACGGCTGGACGGGCGAGGTGCTCTCCGGCCACGTCCGCGGGGAGCGGGCGCGCACCGCACTCGTCGACGTCGTGCCGCCCGCCTGGGTGCTGCACGGCTGTGCGAGCGCGCTCGACCCGGTGGCGCGCACCGTCTCGGTCACGACCGACGACGGCGTCCGGCTGCTTCCGTACGACCACCTGCTCGTCGCGACAGGTTCGCGCGACGCGCGCGAGCGTGTGCCCGGGCTCGTCGAGCACGGGTGGTCGCTCAAGGACGACGGCGGGCTCGACGCGCTCGTCGGGCGGCTCGAGGCGGGGTGCGGGACCGCGGTCGTGGTCGGCGGGGGACTGGCCGGCACGGAGGCGGCCGTCGCCCTGGCCGCGCGGCTCCGGCGCGAGGAGCCCGACGCGCGCGTGGTGCTCGTGCACGGCGGCGAACGCGTGCTGCCAGACCTGCGGCCCCGGTTCGAGCGCGTCGCGCGGTACGCGGTCGAGCAGGCCGAGCGGGCGGGGGTCGCGATCCGGTGCGGCATCCGGGTCGCGCGGGTCGACGAGGACGGTGTCGCACTGGAGGACGGCACGACGATCCCAGCCGGGACGGTCGTCTCCGCGGTGGGACAGGTGGTGGTCACGCTGCCCGGACTCGCGGCCGAGCGGGCCGCCGACGGGCGGCTCGTGGTGGACCGTCGTCTGCGGACGACCCTCGACGGGGTGTGGTCCGGGGGAGACGCGGCGGCGGTGCCGCACCCGAACGGGTCCGGGCCGTGCCCGCCCAACGCGCTCTGGGCGATCAAGGCGGGCACCCGCGCCGGGCGCAACATCGCACGCACCGTCCGCGGTCGCCGCGCGCGCGTCTTCCGGTTCCCCGGGCTGGGCCAGGCGGCGAGCCTCGGGGTCGGCCGTGGGGCCGCCGAGCTGTACGGCGTGCAGCTGACGGGCTGGGTCGCGTGGCTGACGCGGTGGGTGTTCTTCCACGCGTTCATGCCCTCGCGCCGGATCGCGCTCGCGGCGATGCGAGACTGGCTCGTGCTCGGCCTGCGGACCGCCGGCGGTCGGCGCGCAGTGGCCGACGCCACGCACGGTGTCGTCTCGAACACTGGTACCCTGGACGCTGCCGTCTGAACGGCCGCGGAACGAGAGAGCCCGGGTGGACAAGCCCCGGAGCACCGCGCAACGAGTCAAACCAGGAGAGCCGTGCCCCTCGACAACGCCATCAAGGCCACCATCATGACCGAGTACGCCACGCACGAGGGCGACACCGGTTCCCCCGAGGTCCAGATCGCGGTGCTCACGCAGCGCATCAAGGACCTGACCGAGCACCTCAAGGAGCACAAGCACGACCACCACAGCCGCCGCGGTCTGCTGCTGCTCGTCGGTCGTCGTCGCCGCCTGCTCGGTTACCTGCAGAAGGTCGACATCAACCGCTACCGGGCGCTGATCGAGCGCCTCGGCCTGCGCCGCTGAACCACCGGACCAGCCCGGACCCGCCGTAGGGTCCGGGCTGGTCTGATGTTCCCGTAGTACCAGCAGCACCAGCAGTACCAGCAGTACCAGCACGATCCACCGCGTCGGCCCGCTCGTCTGGTCCTCGGTAGTGGCTTCCGGAACAGGTGTTCCGGGGACCACGGTCGAAGACCGTCGAGGCCGGCCGGCGCCTTCGAGAACAAGGAGGGCACCCGTGGAGGGTCCCGAGATCCAGTTCGCCGAGGCCGTCATCGACAACGG
>Ga0160439_1000691_pt1 | contig 13156 bp, 10 predicted proteins | sample HID1975M_E0MG_FD_108201 | JGI IMG/M metagenome (GOLD analysis project Ga0160439, IMG submission 108201) | Enriched soil microbial communities from UW Madison campus, WI, USA - HID1975M_E0 MG | ecosystem: Environmental > Terrestrial > Soil > Unclassified | place: USA: Madison, Wisconsin... | reverse complement strand
TGGATCTGCCGGCGGGGAGCGGCGCGCTGCCTTCTTATATCGAGCAGATGGAACGCACCGCGATCCAGAAGGCGCTGGAAGAGAACCGCTGGAACAAGACGCGCACTGCCGCGCAGTTGGGGATCACGTTCCGCGCGTTGCGGTACAAGCTGAAAAAGCTGGGAATGGACTGAACCCGGAATCGGGTTGAATTCAACGTTGCGGCAATGAAAATGAAACCGTAGAGCCACGCCCTGCGTGGCTGCAATGCAGATCGACGCCCGGCACCCCAACGATCCACCGGCAACGCGTCGCCGGACACCGCGATGGACACGCATGGCGTGTCACTACCGATTACCTCCACGCCCGCCATCTCGCTGGACACGCCCGGCATGTCGCAACAGGCACAAACCCGCGTAGCGACACGCCATGCGTGTCCCACGTAACGCTGGATCCCCTGTCGCCAACACCCCAGCAAAACCGCACCGCCGTCGCACTACCGCTCCAACCCGGGCCGCTAGCGACAACCTGTTGGCAACTCCTATCAAACCCGGCAAAACCAACAGACAGAATCGATTGGCGACCGTCGCCACCACGGCGCATGGTGGCGACGGAGAGTCGAATCTCCAAGATCAATCAAAATTATGGACGTCCCATGTCGGGAGGGAGGCTAATACAAGACCCCTCAACCGGGGAAATACGCCCGCCGTTCGATTGATCACGGATTCGACCCTCCCGGCTCCCTTGCCCTACCGGCAAGGGAGATTTCCCCTTGGAGGCTCCCATGCGCTCGCCACGCAACACCCCCCTCTTCCCCGAACTCCTGCTGCCCACGGCCGACCGGCCGCGCCACTACACCGTGCCCGCACACACCTACGCATGGATGGACACCTTCGACGGTGGCACAGTCCCATGCCTGTCGATACACGGCCGATGGCTGGAGAACGCCGGCTTCAAAGTCGGCGCAAGCGTAAGCATCGAAGCAAGCCAGGGCCAACTGATCGTGAGCCTGATCGAGTACCCCGAAGAAGCGCGCCGAAGCACCTCCACGGCCTTCGAGAAGCACGTCGCCAAGCTGGGCCGCACCACCCCGGACAGCCGAATCATCGTCGAGCACCCCGGCTGGCTGGTGCGCGAACTCATCCTCGCCCCGATGGGCGCTTCCACCCTGGACTTCGCCCACGCCATCGGCGTATCGCAGGACTTCGCCGAGTGCTTCCTCGCAGGCGACCAGGACGTGGATCTGGATCTGGCACAGCGCCTTGGGCCGTTTTGCCGAACCTCGCAAGGCTTGTGGCTTGACCTGCAGCACAAGCACCGATCAATACGGTAGCGCCGTGATTGCTTCGGCCGGTGACGAATTCAGTCGTCCGTCCGAGCCTCACTTGACCTGACCAACACCGCAACACCATCAGGACGGCGTTAAGTCTCCGCCGCCCTTACCGATCGTGGCCATCTATACACTGGCATCGCCGCCCTCGGCTCGAACAAACTCCTGGGCGGCTTCATTCCCAGCAGCAGCGGCAGCGTGAATCAGGCTCTTCCCTTTCAAAATATCGGCGGGAACGCCGACCCCATGTACCAACGAGAGTCCGTACTCATACTGAGCTGGGGGGTAGCCTTGACGAGCTGCGGCCGCAAAATTCTCTGCAGCCGACTCCTTGTCCAATGGCGCCATGTCACCGAACAAGTGATACATGCCTTGCATGAATAGCGCAGGCGCGTATCCCGATTCCGCCGCCACTCTTACAGAATCGACATGACGTGCGTGGAATTCCTCTTCACTCTCGCCCGGCTGACTCGACATGGCCGATAGGTAAAGCGCCTCAGCAAGGCCTGACTCCACAAGAGGCGCGAGCAGGACCCTCACGCCATCCCAGTCATCCGCGCTGACGAGGCGGTCGTACTCGGTCGTTACTGCAGTTGGAAGATTAGCCATGCGGGATTATCTCATCACCCCTTGGGGACCTGCAGCGACACTGGATGTGATGGGTTGAACGTGCGCCAAGCTTCTGCTTTGCGTCCTTCTCCGCCATCCGCTTCGCATCGATTAGCGTTGGGCCGAATCCATAGCCAAAAGCATACTCCTGATCGTCAATTGAACAATTCCCTTCACTTCTTCCGTCCCGATTGGCTCGGCAGATACATGTGTAATACCCCTTCTTCCGATCAGGATAAGGAACACCCCGTCCGCGGCTTTCCGACCACAGGCTTTTCAGCGCAGCCCCCGCGAAGGCCTGACCGAATCCGTTTGGATTCATCCAACCGGACGGACTGGAGAGCTCAAGTGCGAGCCCCATCGCCGATCCAAGAGGTCCAAAGTCCGAGCTGCCCGATCCTGAGTTCTGATATCCGGCACCGTAGTACTGCTCGTTGTAGTGGTCGTATCCACCCACCAGACCAGGATTGGGAACAGGCATAGCCCTAAAACGCTGCAGCCCATAGGGATCACTGTAGCTCGCAGGGTCACCTTCAACGTAACCGTACGTCGAGCGCCCTCCATTTAAGCCGATAGGATCGCTCTGAATGTAACGACCTGTGCCGGGCTCGTAGTCCCGGTAGTAGTTGTAGTTCAGCCCGCTCGAGGAATCAGCGCGCTGCCCAGGCAATCTAAGATCAAAGGACAGCTCAGCACCATCCCGATCCGGGTCACTCGAAGGCACTCCGGCACCGAAGGCCTCACCGAGTAGGCTCCAGCGCCACACCGTCACATCGTGCTGCGGATCAACTACTGCGCGCGGCGAATCCAGGTGATCTGACTCGATGTAGAACACTTTCCCGGCTTGAATCAGACCAACGGGCCGGGAGCCCACCCACACGACCTGCTGCGCCGGGTTACCGGTAGCACCATAGATACCCAACCACTCACCGCTCTCGCCATGCAGGTGCAGCGTCTTGTCTGTACCCACCTGCTGCAGGACACGCTGGCCCGCTGCGTTGTGGCGGTAGCTGGCCTGCGCAGAGCCGGCTCCGGTCGCACTTCCGAGCCGACCGGCATGACCATAGGCGTACTGCCACTCACCGCCGATGGTCAGCGTGTTGCCCATCGCATCGTACGTGCGGGCAACACCGTCCACCGACATCAAGCGATGGCTGTCTGCCGCGTAGATGTAGGGTTGAGTACCTGCCGCGTTGCCAAACGTGAGGCGGTTACCGGTTGCGTCGTAGCTGTAGTGCTCAATGGCCACGCCTGTCTGCGCGTCCCTGAACGACGTAAGGCGGCCCAGTGCGTCGTAGCCCAGAGTCGCGCCCTGCCCCTGCGGTCCGCCGTCGGTCAACGACGCGATGTTGCCGGCGCCATCGAATCCGAAGGCCACGTTCAACCCGTCGCGGTCGTCGCTGATGGTCAGCGGTCGGTAGTCCTGGTCATAGCTGCGATCCAGGCGGCGGCCGTTGCCGAATGTCCAGGACTTTTCCGGACCGAAAGGCAGCGCCTGCGTGCCCTGCAGCAGCACTTGGCGGGTGCCCCCCGCCGGGGTGATCCCCACGCTGTTGACTTGGCCGAGGGTGTCGTAGCCGTAGTCCACGAGACTGCCGTCTGGATACGTCATCGACTGAAGACGCCCCGACGGTGCATAGGCATAGCGCAGCACCAGCGCCTGCCCTTCGACCACCTGTACGCGACGTACCAGATCCCCGACCGGGCTGTAGCAGTATTCGGTACGGCCGCTGGGATCGATCATGCTGGAAAGGCGGCCTATGCCCGCACGCTCACCGGCCGAGCATTGGCTTGATGGTTGGTCGTAGACATAATGGATATCGGCAGCGGGGTCGGCGAAGCGCACGGCTGTGGAGCGGCCTATGGCGTCATACTCGTATTGCGCTGTGACGCCACGGGCATCCGTACGAGTCAGCGTATTGCCGAGGCGGTCGTAGGTGAACTGGGTGATGCCGGTATCGGGGCTGGTCTGGGTGACAAGCTGGCCAAAGCCATCGTAGGCGTAGGTGGTTGCCAAGCCCTTGGGATCGACCACCCGCTCAACCTGGCCGTTCGCCGCATACTCGTAACGCATCTCGGCGTTGATGCCGCCCAGGTCATCGATCTGCCTGGTCGGCCGCCCCACGCCATCGTACGTGCTCTTGGATATCGTACCGACTGGATTTTCTGTCTCCAGCAGATTGCCCACGGCGTCGTAACGCAGCTGGGTAGCCTGGCCGGATGCCCCGGTTACCCGGGTCATACGGCTGGCAGTGTCGAACAGGCGGTCCAGCACACGGCGCAGCACGCCACTGCTGTCGCGTACTTCCTCGCGCACCCGGTTGCCCGCTCCATCCAGCACGTAATTGATGCGGTTGCCTGCCGCGTCTTCCACGCTGGTGAGGCGGTCGGCGGTGTCGTAATGCATCCGGGTCCAGACCCCGTCGGGCTGGGTGACGCGGGTCAGCTTGCCGGTGGAGTTGTACTCGTAGAGCCGGATTCGATCATTGGCCGGTACGTCGCCCTTGATGGTTTCGGCAAGGACTCGGCCGTTGTGGTCGAACAGCTGCTCCACCACCACACCGTCAATGCCACGGACCTGCACAGCGCGACCGAAGGCGTCGTACTCCAGGTACTCGGTGCGGCGGCCGAGCGGATCAATCTCCGCGCGCAGGTCGCCCTTGCGGAAGCGGCACTCGCCGTTGGCATCGCAGCCGGAGTCATTGGCGGCATGGTACTCGAAGCGGGTGATGGCGCCGACTGGGTTGATGGCGGTGAGCTGCAAGCCAGGCAATGGGCAGAGTACGGGGTTGGCAGCTGCGTCTGCTTCGGTGCAATAGGTGTTCTGCGACTGACGCACGTTGATGGGCGCCGTGACCAAGGAGCCGCAGACATAGTCGGTGGGTAGGTTGGCGTCGTATTGGCAAGAAAACAGTACGTGGCCCTGGGTGTCGTATGCCTGGCGATGCAGGGAGATGAGCTGTTCGCCGCCGGTGATCTTCTGGCTGACACGCTCCTCTACGACGCGGTTGTTCGAATCGCGCGTTGTGCGGCCTATGCGGCCGATGGACTCCACGGTGCGGGTGACGATCTGCGATACTGCGCCACTGTTGGGCTCCAAGTAGGACAAGGTCGTCCGACTACCGACAGCGTCGACCTTCAACGTGAGGCGGCCGTTGGTGTCGAAGATCTGGGAGCGTGTCCCCTGGGCGTCCACTGTCTTGGTGATGGCTCGGAACTGCGCGCCACCGATCTCAAGCTGCTTCACATCCCCCAGTTCATTTACTGTGGTTGCGGACCCGTCCGCGTTGTAGGTAATGGACCCGGCGTCGACCGGCTGACCGCCAGCAAGCAGATAGCTTCCAACCGCCTTGCCGCTTGCGTTATAGGAGAAAGTGGCATACCGGACTCTGCCCTCAACGATGCCCGTAAGAAGGTTGCGGACGTCCGACGGGGCGTGGCCGGCTTCTCCGTAGACGTACGTCCGAGACGAACCGTCCGGACGAATGACGCCGGTCTGGTTGCCGTACTCGTCATAGGCATATCGCGCCTGCGATCCGTCAGGCAAGGTGATCGAGGAAAGTCGGTCATGCACGTACCCGAACAGCAACGACCGTCCCGTATCATCTGTGATGCGATCGATTCGGGACTTGGGGTCGTAGGTTATGGTCACGCTGGTGGGCGCTTTGCCGGTATCAACCCGGATCAGCCGCCCATCTCCCCGATACAGGCGGACCGTCCCGTCGGGTTCGATGAGCTCTGCGGTATTGTTTGCGCCGGCGCGGAGCAGCTCGGCAGACGCCTGACTCCCTCTTCCGCTAGTTCCGTACGTCTGGAGATAACCTCGATCGTCCGCACGTATCTTTCGATTCGTGGAAAGCAGGAAATCGGAGTAGCTATGCGACCAACCTGTACCAAGCTCAGCCGCCCCCTGCAGTTGGTTAACAGAGTGATAGTGACGAATGAAGGGCCTGCCTGCGAAGGTGAAATCCACTTCGGCGCGTGCCTTATCCCCCGTCGCTGGGAAGCAAGGATTATTTGTGCTTGCTGCAGAGCAGGTTTGATTCACATTCCATGCGTAGATGTACTGTGCCGCCATGGTCGCGCGGCAAACACGCGGCCATTCCAAGGCAGTACCATTGGACGTGTAGGCAGGGTTATCTGCATAGATCGGCGTGAAGCCGACTGCACATTCGAAATGTTGAATCTTGGTCAGCTGTAGCTCACGTGGGCTAGGAGTGGGCGACCCCCAACCAGGGCACCAAATTGAGTACCTATAAAATCGCTGCTCGGGCCTTGAGGGCTTGCTGTAATAGACCGAGCCATATCCACCACCGTCGCGCACGGATACATAGGGTGTTCCGTAGCTGCCTTCGTAGCGCTCATCCGAGTAGGTGCAGTCAAGGGATGAAGCTCGATATTTCGCCATCATTCCTTCAACGGCCTCACTTTCGTCCGCACAGAGAAATGGATCGCGAGGGTCAACTTGGGCAGTGCAGATGCCTTCCTTTGCACCATTACCACCCACCCGGTAGCCGGCCTTGTACGCCGCTAGCGCCTCTTGATCTCTGACCACGTATCTGTGACTTAGCACCGCTCCACCGGGCACTGCGTCCCTGTAGTGGGAGACTTTTTCGTGGGTCCACAACGAGCCATATGGACCAGATGTGGCACGAAGCTCGGCCTCAGCCTGGCTTAGGGTCGGGAAGCACTTATTGCCGAAGCAGAATTTCGGCTCGATCGGTGGCTGTTGTGCCGCAGTCGCGATGGCAGAGGGCAACGAAAGCGCCAACAACAAGACCAATGCCTTCACAATTCGAACATGCACGACCACCTCCTTGTGGATTGGCAATTGGAGGCACGCGCACAGGCGGCCCTATGAATTTACAAACCGCAGTCTGACTGAAGAGGGCGGTCTGGAATGGGAGCTACGTCCCGGAAACAAGAGTGCCCTAATGAGATGCAAAGGGAGATTTCAACGCCACTCGTAACAGTGAGCCCCGTGAAAGTACACGCCTCGGTGAGCTAGGCCGCCTGTAATAGAAAGACCCTGCATTACGGGGCCCTCCTTCGGCATATTAATAACCGGAACCCCTGCCCGCGCGGGCGGCCAGTGTGGTCGAACAGCTGCTCCACCACGACCCCGTCAATGCCTCGGGCCTGCACGACGCGGCCGAAGGCGTCGTACTTCAGGTACTCGGTGCGTCGGCCGAGCGGGTCAATCTCAGCGCGCAGGTCGCCTTTGCGGAAGCGGCACTCGCCATTGGCATGGTAACCGGAGTCGTAATGCACTCAGTCCGCGTTCTAGGGCCTTACAACTGCGAGTTTGGGGGGAACTGCGTCCCATCGCCAATCTCTGTCATCGGCTTGGGCCGCGTCGAGCGTGCAACGCAACCATCAGCGGTGCGAAGACCATCGAAAATCGTGGAATCACATCGACGTCCTTGTCAATTGCGAATGAAGCTTCCTGCGCGGACGTGCTCGTCCGGACCCCTCAGGTCCCTGCCGAAGTATTGCTGAGAACCACCTTTAGAACCGAGAGCAAGCTCCCGATTTCACACCCCGCCCGTTGACCACTGAATACTCAAGCACCCGTGCGGGCTGATCTGCGCCCTGCAGGGGGTCAATCCTTCGTAACGCGATTGATCTCAGCCAGGCTGGTGGTGCCGGCGGCGGCCTTAACCAACGCGGATTGGCGTAGGTCGTTCACGCCTGCACGCTGAGCTGCTTCGGCGATCTGGATGGCGTTACCACCTTCAAGCACGATCACCGCGATTTCTTCGCTCATCGGCATGACTTGGTAGATGCCGGTACGACCTTTGTAGCCTTCGGTGCACTCTTCACAGCCAACCGGCTCGTACAGTGTGACACCCGCGTCCAGCTGAGCCTGAGTGAAGCCCTCGGCCAGCAAGGCGTTCGGCGGCAGATCCACCGGCCGCTTGCAGTTGTTGCACAGTCGGCGCGCAAGTCGCTGAGCAATCACAAGCGTGACCGAACTGGTGATGTTGAACGGTGCAATACCCATGTTCATCAGGCGCGCGATGGTCTGCGGACCGTCGTTGGTATGCAGGGTGGAGAGCACCATGTGGCCGGTCTGCGCTGCCTTGACGGCGATCTCGGCCGTTTCCAGATCGCGGATTTCGCCGACCATGATGATATCTGGATCCTGTCGCAGGAAGGATCGCAGCGCGGCTGCGAAGGTCATGCCGCGCTTGACGTTCTGCTGGACCTGGTTCACGCCAGGCAGTCGGATTTCAACTGGATCCTCCGCCGTGGAGATGTTGCGGGTTTCGTCGTTGAGGATACCCAGCGCGGTGTAAAGCGATACCGTCTTACCCGAGCCTGTGGGACCAGTGACCAGCACCATGCCGTACGGCTTATGAATCGCTTCCAGGAAGAGCTTCTGCTGCTCGGGCTCGTAACCCAGCTTGTCGATGCCCAGCTTGGCAGCACTGCCGTCCAGGATACGAAGCACCACCTTTTCGCCGAACAGGGTCGGCAGGGTGCTGACGCGGAAGTCAATCTGCTTGGACTTGGAGAGGTTGAGCTTTATGCGCCCATCTTGCGGCACGCGCTTTTCGGCAATATCCAGCTGCGACATCACCTTCAGGCGTGCAGCAATGCGTTGGTTGAGCTTCACCGGCGCCTTGGCCACGTTCTTGAGCAGCCCGTCGATGCGGAACCGCACGCGGTAGTCGTCTTCATACGGCTCGAAGTGGATGTCCGATGCGCCCTTGCGGATGGCATCCACCAGCACCTTGTTGACGAACTTCACGACCGGGGTGTCGTCCCCCTTGGCGTCGTGACCGGAATCTGCCCCAGCTCCACCCTCATCATCTCCGCCCGACACGTCCAGGTCGGCCATGCCGTCGTCGTCGCCGCCGCCAAGTGAACCGCCCAGGGCGTCATGCTTGGACTGCCACTGTTCCAGCGTACGACGGATCTGCTCCTCGTCGACGAGAATCGGTTCCACCACCAGATTGGTGTGGAACTTGATCTCGTCAAGCGAGTGAGTCGGGTCACTGGTACCCACGAACAGCTTGCCGCCGCGCTTGAACAGCGGCAGGACATGATGCTTGCGCAGCAGCTCTTCGCTGACCACGCTGATGGCGCTCTGGGCACTGTCGAATACCGACACGTCCAGCAGCGGCATGCCAAATTCGAGCGCATTGGCTGCGGCCAGCTGCGCCGGGGTTACCAGCTTCTTTTCAGCAAAGTACTGCGGCAAAGGCTGCTTCGCTGCAGCCGCCTTGGCCATCGCATCGCGCGCTGCAGCCTCATCCAGCGCACCGTCCTGCACGAGACGACGGGCGATACCGGTGATGCCGACGAGATTGGCGGTCACTACTGCATTCATAGGGGCGTCACGGCTGATTGCTCCGGGGGCTACAGCTTAACCCAGACAATGGGAAATCAATTGCAGTTGCGGGGGCGGATACGCTCGGCGAGGCTGGGCGCTTCGCAGCTCCACTGGCCGCCCGCATCCCGATTCAAGCTCAGGCTGGCACCCACCACTTGCGGGTTTCCCACCACGACGCAGCTGATCTGCGCCGAACCGTCGGCAGCCAGGGACGCGACCACGGTCGAGCAATGACTGGTAGGGGTGGCGAGGCCGACGTAGGCGGCGTCGACCAGGGACGCATTGCCCGTCGCCAGCGCCGACTCAACCCCGTTCTTGCCGGGCGCGATCTCGGCCAGCGCTGCCGTGACCTGGGTCTTGGCGACATAGCCCTGGTAGGCGGGAATGGCGATCGCGGCGAGCACCGCGATGATCGCCACCACGATCATCAGCTCGATCAGCGTGAAGCCTTTGGACCTCTGCATTGGAACGCTCCCCTATCGTTAATCAGCAAGGAAAGCAGAATTCGTGCCAAGTTCATTGGGGCAAAAAGGTTCTTCACCCAAGTACGGGGAAGGCCGCCCGGATCTTCAGGAAGAAATACGCGTCGTCTCGGCATCCGTAGGCGACGCGCTTGATGACCTTGATCTTGTTGTTGACGCCTTCCACCAGGTTCGTCCCGAGAGGCCACCGGCAGTGGGCCAAGGTGCCCGGGAGATAAGGCTGCAGACGGCGGATAAAGATGCGCAGCGGCTCCAGCCCGCCTCGCAGGACGCGATGCCTCCATGACCGCCAGGCCTTTTCCGCCCGGCCCTGGCTTCGGTAGCCCACAGTTGCTTCAGGTCGTCTTTGAGCAGATAGGTGGTCAGCAAGGCTTTGTTGGCGGCCAGCAACTCCTTGAGTTAGACGCGCCGCTCAGCCGGGAGGTTGTGCCGATTGCGCAGCAGGAGCGAGCGCGAGGTCTTCACTACACGTCGCGCAGGGTTGTCGGTGCGCAGATGGTTGGCATCGTCCACCCGCAGCCGATCAATGACTTCGCGCCCGTACTTGGCCACCACGTGGATGAGGTCGTAGACCACTTCAGCGTTGGGGCACTGGGCTTTGACGTCGACATCAAAGGCCGAATTCATGTCCGTCGCCACGGCTTGGATGCGTACACAACCGACCCTGCCGAGTAGCTCGAAGAAGGGGCGTTTGTCAGCGCGGCTGGGTACTCGGCCGACCCAGACACGCGCTTGCGCGATGGCTCGACGACCACGGTGGCGTAGCGATGCCCCTTCTGGATCGCAAACTCATCCATCGCGATCACCCGTACGTCCGATAGGTCCACCGGGCCAGCGTCTGCATCAGATGCCTGAAATCAAGCGCCTTGACTGTTTTCCGGTGGCGCTGGACTTCCAACTCCAACGGCTCGTCGAACACAGGCAAGTCACGTATGCGCCGGAGCGCATGGTCGTGGATGGCCACTACCTACTTGCCGCAGCACTGCAGCGGCGTCGGCGTCGGCGTCGCGGATCAGGCAGCAGCGAAAGCACCAGCCACGTGGCTCCGCCACGTGCCTCGCGGCGCCATCCATCCAGGCGACACCCCGCCCAGCCTCCCGGCAACGGCATACAATCCAGCCTGGCCACGGCCGGCCTCGGTTTGCTTTCTCGACAACTACAAATCCAGCTGGTCGGCCGTGCGCCTTCTCCCCTCAGATGGGAGAAGAACCAAAAAAAAAGCCCCCGCTCTTGGCGGGGGCTTCCTGATCAAGTAATCAGCAGCTGATTACTCGCACTTGCCCGGCTTGTACTTGTCGGCCAGGCTCGAGGTGCAAGCCCAGGTGCCGGCATCAGCGTCACGAGTCCATGCCACGGTCTGGCCGTTGAACTTGGTTGCGTTGCCACCCTTGGTGGTGCAGGTGATGGCGTCGTCGGTCACGACGACTTCGCAGTACGAGGTTTCCGGAGCAACACCAATGAAGCCGGCGGCGTCCGCGTCAGTCGAAGGGGTCTTGCCTTCGTTGATAGCCTGCTCGAAGCCAACCTTGCCCGGGGTGATTTCAGCCAGAGCCGACGCGCCCTGCGAGCGGACCACGTAGTCCTGGTAGGCCGGAATGGCGATGGCGGCCAGGATGGCGATGATCGCGACAACGATCATCAGTTCGATAAGGGTAAAGCCCTGCTGCTTCTTCATGAGTACATCCCCTAGAGGTGGTTTGAAAAATGAACACTGGGTCGCGCCTGGCCGGTAGACCGGCTGAGCATGGCAATCGCCCGTGCGGGTGGTTGAAAGCAGGTTGCGTGCCAACTTCTCAGCAATGCTCCCCAGCATTCCCCGGCGCAATGATGGCAGCAATCTTCAGGATTGGAACCCCCCTCACGGTAATTTGCGACACAACCGGCATTGTGACGCGGTGCGTCACCTTCTGACGGCCCCGGTCCTCGACGAAGGTCACGGATTGTCGCCCGGAAGGGATGCCACGATGCCCCGGAACCGGCTACCATTCGGTCCAGAAGCCCGCCTGGGGATGGCGCGGCTGGGGAGACCGTATGTCTGTGAGCCGTAGTGCTGTCAAGAAAGAGCCCGTGGCGCGTAGCACCACGGAGATGCAGCCGTTTGTCTGGGAGGGGACCGACAAGCGGGGCGTGAAGATGAAGGGCGAGCAGCCCGCCAAGAACGCCAACTTGCTGCGCGCTGAATTACGCCGGCAGGGCATCATGCCAAGTGTTGTGAAACCGAAACCCAAACCGCTGTTCGGGGCTGCGGGCAAAGCGATCAGCGCGAAGGACATCGCGTTCTTCAGCCGTCAGATGGCTACCATGATGAAATCCGGTGTGCCGATCGTATCGGCACTGGAGATCATCGGTAGCGGGCACAAAAACCCGCGTATGAAGAAGATGGTGGACAGTGTCCGCACCGACATTGAGGGCGGCTCTTCCCTGTACGAGGCAGTGAGCAAGCACCCTGTCCAGTTCGACGAGCTGTATCGCAACTTGGTCAAAGCAGGTGAAGGCGCCGGCGTGCTGGAGACGGTGCTGGACACGGTGGCCACCTATAAGGAAAACATCGAGGCACTGAAGGGCAAAATCAAGAAGGCCTTGTTCTATCCGGCCATGGTGATGGCCGTGGCGGTTCTGGTCAGCGGCATCCTGCTGGTCTGGGTGGTGCCGCAGTTCGAAGACGTCTTCAAGAGCTTCGGCGCTGAACTGCCGGCATTCACGCAGATGATCGTGAACCTTTCGAGGTTCATGGTGTCGTGGTGGTGGCTGCTTGTCCTGATTGCCGGCGGCGCCATCGGCGGCTTCATTTTTGCCTACAAGCGTTCGCCGTCCATGCAGCACGCCATGGACCGAACCATTCTGAAGGTGCCGGTGATCGGACAGATCATGCACAACAGCGCGATCGCGCGCTTTGCGCGCACCACAGCCGTGACCTTCCGGGCCGGCGTTCCGCTGGTTGAGGCACTTGGCATCGTTGCCGGTGCTACGGGTAACAAGGTGTACGAAGAAGGCGTTCTCCGTATGCGCGACGATGTCTCGGTCGGCTATCCCGTCAACATGGCGATGAAACAGATCAACCTGTTCCCGCACATGGTCATCCAGATGACCGCCATCGGCGAAGAGGCCGGCGCGCTGGATGCCATGCTGTTCAAGGTGGCCGAGTACTACGAGCAGGAAGTGAACAATGCCGTCGACGCCCTGAGCAGCCTGCTGGAGCCGATGATCATGGTATTCATTGGTACCATTGTCGGCGGCATGGTCATCGGCATGTACCTGCCCATCTTCAAACTGGCTTCGGTGGTCTAACGGCACATGGCATTTCTCGACCAGCATCCCGGCCTCGGCTATCCCGCCGCGGCCGCACTGGGGTTGCTGATTGGCAGCTTCCTCAATGTGGTGATCCTGCGCCTGCCCAAGCGGCTGGAGTGGCAGTGG
>Ga0160439_1000690_pt1 | contig 13158 bp, 9 predicted proteins | sample HID1975M_E0MG_FD_108201 | JGI IMG/M metagenome (GOLD analysis project Ga0160439, IMG submission 108201) | Enriched soil microbial communities from UW Madison campus, WI, USA - HID1975M_E0 MG | ecosystem: Environmental > Terrestrial > Soil > Unclassified | place: USA: Madison, Wisconsin... | reverse complement strand
TCGCGTCCGAGGCACCCCTTTCAGGCTGCTAGAGTTTTCCCCGCTGCGATCCCCCGTAGCTCAATTGGCAGAGCATTCGACTGTTAATCGAAGGGTTACTGGTTCGAGTCCAGTCGGGGGAGCACGCGAAGGGCCTCTGACCCGCGGAAACGCCGGTCAGAGGCCCTTTCTCATGCGCGCGTCAGCGGAGCGAGGCGATCAGCGCCTCGGCGTCGCCGACGAGCCGGTCGGCCGCCGTCGTCGAGACGTGCCGCCCGCCGGACCACGTCTCGATGGCCCGCACGAACCGCTCGAGGCCGCGGACGGCCTGCCGCTCGCGGCCCCGGTCGAGCGCGCGCTCGACGGAAGCCAGCTGCACGTCGAGCACGCGTGCGGCCGAGCGGCTCACGTCGCCGGACGCACGCAGGTCGGCGAGCGAGGCCCGCAGCTGCTCGATCGTCGGCGCCGCGTACTCGAGGCCGAACCCGGCCGGGAACGGCGGGTCGGCGGAGTCGTCGGCCACGTCGGACAGCTGCGCCTCGACCGCGGCCATCGACGACGGCAGCTCGAACGGCAGGGTCCCGCCGGGCCGACGCTCCCCCGCGATCGTCTGGAGCAGCACCTCGTCGGAGACGCCGTAGTTGGCGAGCACCGCACCGGCGCGGTCGACCACGTTCGTCAGCACGAGCGGGCGGTCGAGCTTCGGCACGGCCACGGTCGGCACGCCCGCGTCGACGGCCGCCTGGAACGCCGCGTAGTCGGGCTCGGTCCCCGCGAAGTCCAGGTCCGTGAGGTCCGGGCCGCCGCGCGGGTCACTGAGGCGGACGATCGCGAGATCGGCGTCCGCGAGGTCCGTGACGACCGTGTAGCCGGCCGCCGTGGCGGCGTCCGCGCTCACGCCCGACAGGTAGACGTGCGCGTGGTCTGCGGGCATCGCCGGCAGCAGGTCGCCGGAGTTGGCGAGCAGCGTGAGCGACTTCGCCTGCGCGGCATCACCCACGGCTGCGAACGCGGCGTTGCCCGCGATCGCCGCGGCCTTCGTCGGGCTCACGAACGGGTTCTCGAACAGCCCGAGCTCGAACTTCTGCTCCAGCACCCGGCGCGCGGCTGCGTCGACGCGGGCGCGCGAGACGAGGCCTTCGGCCACCGCCTGGAGCACGTAGCTCGGCTCGTCCGAGCCGCCCACCTGGTCCACGCCCGCGTTGATGGTCCGGGCGAAGCGCTGCAGCACGCTCTCGTCCTCCACGCCCCAGGGCATGCCGACTCCCCACGGGCCGACGAAGAAGGCCGGCGGCCGGTTCTCCTGGCACGCGACCGGGCAGTCCCCCGTGATGCCCCAGTCCGAGACGATCACGCCGTCGAACCCGTACCGGCCGCGCAGGAGGTCCTGCAGCAGGAACGAGCTGAACCCGGCGCCGACCTGCGGGAGCGCGTGGCCCTGGTAGACGAGGTCCTTGAGGATCGAGTACGTCGGCATGACGCCCGCGGTGTCCGCGGCGAAGGCGCCCGTGAAGGGCACGATGTGCTCGGCGAAGTTGCCGCCGGGGAACGTGGCGTAGCGGCCGTAGAAGTAGTGGCTGTCGAAGCCCTTGTCCTGCGCGCCGTAGCCGACCCAGTGCTTGGTGACGGTGGCCACGCTGTCCGACGTGAGGCCTCGGGTGCCGTCCTGCAGACCCGCGACGTAGGCCTTGACGAGCCTCTTGGCGAGCGCGGAGTCCGACCCGAACGTGCCGTTGATGCGGGTCCAGCGCGGCTCGGTCGCGATGTCGGCCTGCGGCGAGAGCGCCTCGGTGATGCCGACGGCGCGGTACTCGGCGCGGACGATGTCCCCCAGCTCGCGAATCGTGGCGGGGTCGCCGATCGCACCCTGCCCGATGGCGTCCGGCATGGCCGTCGTGCCGATCCGGGCGACGGTCTGGCCACCCGTGACCGAGAAGCCGTTGCGCGGGTCGGTCGAGATGACCACGGGGATCCCCAGCGGCTGGTTCTCCGCGATGGCCTGCACGGAGTTGTTGGCCGTGGCCATCGCGGCGGGCTCCGCGGCCAGCCGCGTGATCATCGTCGTGATGCTGCGGTCCGCGACCAGGCGCGTCGTCCCCGCGACGTCGTACCCCGTGCCGGACGCGGGCAGCGTGCCGTGCACCATGAGGCCGGCCTTCTGCGCGAGCGTCATGCGGCCGAGCAGGTCACGGGCACGGGCCGACCCCGGGAGCCGCCAGTCCTCGTACGGCGTGAGCCGGCCGTTGCGGTCGAGGTCGCGGAACTTCAGACCGTGGACCGAGAGGATCGGGGCGGACCGCGTCGAGAGGGTGGGTTGCCGTTCATGGCCCTTCGAGGTGGCCTCGCTCGGCGCCACCACGACCCCGAGCGCGAGGGCCGCGGCGAACGCGACACCTCCTGCTCTCCACAGCGGGCGGTGGTTGCGGGTCCCTGGGCGCGACGTCGTCGTCGTGGACATGGTTCCTCCTCGAACCTGTCACCACGGCCGCGCGCGAGCGCAGCCGCTCGTTCGCGTGAGCACCGTGCTCACCCGATCGAGTCTGGAACGGGGTCGAAGAGGGCGCCACTCGGGGTGGTGACGACCAGCGCCTAACGACGACGCGCGAACGACCAGGCGTCGACGTGGTCGGCCAGCCGGTAGATGCCCAGCGCGAGCATCACGCCGCCGACGATCACGCCGACGAACCCGACCACGTCGAACACGGCGTCCAGCACCGCAATCGACGAGATGCCCGAGACGATCGGGCCGAAGAAGACGCCGGCGAACCCGAACGCGAGCAGACTCGCCGAGTTGCGGAACGGAGCCGCCGCCGGGGTCGAAACGGCACGGGGGCGGTGCACAGGCGTGGGTGCGACGACGGGGTCGGGTGCGCTCATGCCGCGACCGTAGCGCTGGCGACCACGCGCGCGGGCGGTTTCGGGGACGAGCTACGCGGCGAGCGGGAGCTCTTCGGCCGGTTCTCGCACCGACAGCCGCCGCACCACGCGCACGGCTCCGTACGCGACCCCGTAAACGGCCGCCCCGGCGATCGCGTCGAACAGGAAGTGGTTGCCGGTCGCGATGATCACGACGAGCGTGACCGCCGGGAAGGCGATCGCGAGGACTTTCTGCCAGCGCACCTTGCTGACCGTGAACACCGCGAGCCCGCACCACAGCGCCCAGCCGAAGTGCATCGAGGGCATGGCGGCGTACTCGTTGGAGACCCCGTGCCCCGAGTCGGCGGCGCTGCGGCCCCACGTCTCGAACACGACGACCGTGTCGATGTAGCCGCCGCCCGGCAGCAGGCGCGGCGGCGCCGCGGGGAACACCCAGTAGCTGACCAGGGCAAACATCGTCATGACGACGAGCACGGACCGGTGCACGAGGTACTGCGCCGACGAGCGTCGCCACAGCCAGGCGAGCACGAAGATCGCCGACGGCAGGAACAGCGTCGCGTACATGTAGTTGGCGACGGTGATGATCGCGGTGTGCTGCGCGAAGAAGTGGTTGATCCCGTGCTCGATGTCGAGGCCGAGGGCCTTCTCGACGTTGAGTATGTCCCGCGAGTGCGCGTTCGCGACGCGGACCTTGTTCGGCGCGTGGTTGCGGATGATCGAGTAGACGACGTAGACGGCGACCATGATCGTCGCCTCGCGAGCCAGGAGCGCGCTGCGTGCGCGGCTCATGACGCGCGGCCGCTGCTTCTCGACCGTGCCCGGGCCCGCCGTCACGTGAGCGGCACCCGGATGCGGGTGACCCGCCCGCGCGCGCGAGACAGGCTCGGCGTGCGGAAGGTCAGGGGCATTCGTCGATTGTGGCACCTGTACAGCCCAAGCACCCGCATTTTCTCGGCGGGATTCGGGCATCTCGTCGGTGATGTTGGGCACCACGTCGCACGTCGCGACGGTGCCGAGATGCCCCGCTGGACGAACTGGTCATCGAGCCTCACACTTGCGCTGCCCCTCTTGATGGTCCGGCCGCCGACGGCCGGGAAAGGACCCCCGCGGCCGTGTTGCGCACCGTGAGCTCTCATCTGTCCCTCGACGTGCGCACCCCACTCGAGATGCACCTGGCCGTGGCGGTCGCCGACGGCTCCTACGACCGCTCCGAGGTCCTGACCGTCCGCCACGAGGACGGCATCCTGGACGTCCTCGAGGTCAAGACCGGGCACGGCGGACGCATGCACCGCGTGCTGGCTCCCGCGGGCCGCGTCGTGGTCGACTACCACGCCACCGTGCACGGCCAGGCAGATCCGGCGACCATCGAGGACCTCGACCTCATCGAGTTCCGCCGCCCCAGCCGGTACGCGGACTCCGACCGCCTGCTCTCGTTCGCGCGCGACCAGTTCGGCGGCCTCGAGGGCCGTCCGCTCCTCGACGCGGTCGCGGACTGGGTGCACGGCCACGTCACCTACTTCAGCGGCGCGAGCCTGCCCACCGACGGCGCGACCGACACGCTGCTCAAGCGTCGCGGCGTGTGCCGCGACTTCGCGCACCTCGTGGTCGCGCTCGTGCGTGCGTGCGACGTCCCGGCCCGGCTCGCGTCGGTGTACGCGCCCGGGCTCAAGCCGATGGACTTCCACGCGGTCGCCGAGGCGTTCGTCGACGGGCAGTGGCAGGTGGTCGACGCGACCCGCCTGGCCCCCGTCGGCACGCTCCTGCGCATCGCGACCGGCCGCGACGCGACCGACACGGCGTTCCTCTCGTCGTACGGCGGGTCGCTCGTGCTGCGGTCGATGACGGTCACGGCGTCGGTCGACGAGCAGCCGCCGGTCGTCGACGGCCCGACGCAGCTGCGCTGAGGTCCGCACTCACGCCGCCTTCGGCGAGACGTCCTGCCGGTCGGCGGACGACGAACGGCCCTTGGTCGCGTCCTGCACGACGCGCGCCCGCGTCTCGAGCAGGCGCGTCACGAGCTCCTGCGAGAAGCCGAACAGCAGCGCGAACACGGCGACCTGCGATGCGCTGGTCAGCGAGACGCCGGGCACCTCGCCGCTCTGGACGAGCATGACGCCGACGACGGCCGTGAGACCGCCCAGCGGCACGCGCACCAGGCTCAGCGCGGGCGTGATCCGGTAGGGCGACGAGCCGGGACTGGCGCGCCGCATCGCGATGATCGCGGCGAGGGCACCGCCGAGGGCACCGAGGAACGCCACCACCCCGGCGTCGCGCGACGTGGCGGTCGCTCCCCCGCCCGGGCAGAGCGTCCCGCCGCCTCCGCTCGGCCCGCACAACGGCAGGTACTCCGGACGCAGCGCGGCGGCGACGATCGTCAGCGCGAGCGCCAGGGCCGCGAGCATCGCCACGCGCAGGAGCCGGTTGCGCCAGTCGCGCAGGTTGCGGTGCTCGTCGTCGGCCAGCTCGAGCGACGCCTGCAGCGCGGCGGCGATCGTCTGGCGGTCCTCGGCCGTGGCCTGGTGGGCCGCGACCCGCTCACCCAGCTCGGGCTCCTCGACCGCGAGCCGCAGTGGGTCGCCCTTGGTCAGTCGCATGATCGCCCGACGACGCGCGTCGACGAGCTGACGCGGCAGGGCGGGGGTCTCGACGACGAGCGGGAGCGTGGCCTGGGCCAGGTGCGTGGCGTTCCACGCGGTCTCGATGCTCGTGCCGTTCCACCTCTGCCAGCGGGGGAAGGGCGCCATCGAGGCGCGCCGCGCCGTCCCCAGGTGACGCTCGACCGCCGAGCGCGGGCCGGCCGGCAGGGGCGAGACCTGCGCGCTGATGTCCTCGACCCGGTGGCGGACCTCGACCTGCCAGGGGGCGACGTGCTCGCCGTGGTTCCACCAGCGGGCGGGCTCGGCCTCGTGCTCGTCGACCGTCGGCGCCGCCTCGGCATCCGCCGCGGGCGCGACCTGCTCGTCTGTGCCAGACGCGGGCGGCACCTGCTCGATCGCGGGCTCCTCGGCGAGGATCGCTGCGGCCTTGGCTCCCCGCGTCGCGCCCGGGGTCATCGTCCGCGACTGCCGCGGCTTCCCGGCTGTCGCGGCGGCCGTCGACCGGCCGGCTCCCCGCGCCATCGAGCGGGCCGACGCCACCCCGGGAGGCGGCTTGGCCTCCGTGGTGGACTTCTTGATCGGTGGTGGTGTCTGCGCCGCCATCGCGCACCCCTGACCCCGCAGGTCGGCCTCGGCGAGAGGCCCTGTCACCCGAAAGGATGACGCCGACGGCCGTCAGATACCAGGGCGTTGGCGCCTGTTCAGGCGCTCTCGCGCAGCATCCGCCGGCGGCCCTCGACCGCGACGAGCTCCGCGAAGGCCGCCGAGTACGCGGCGGGGTCGGCGGTCGCGTCCATGCGCTGCAGCGCGCCGCGCAGCTCGGCGATGTGTCGCGTGAAGCCGAGCTCCACGAGCCGCAGCACCACGCCGCGCACGTAGTCGGCGAGCGCCGCCGGGCGGTCCTCGGGCAGCGGGGCGACCGCGAGCTCGGTGACCAGGGGCGCGACGGCCGCGGCGGCCTCCTCGATCACGGCGCCGACCCACGCGGTCGCGTCGCCCGCGGCGGTCAGCGGCTGCGCGACGGCGAGCCCGCCCGCGGCACGGATCGCCTCGTGCACCGCGCGGTAGGCCGGCGCGGAGAAGGCGTCGGCGGCGAGCTCGTCGAACTCGGTGGGGACCAGGTGCGGGGCCTGCAGGACCACCTCGAGCGCGGTGCGCTCCGTCTGGCCGACGGGGTCACGGCGGTCGGGGACCGGCATGCGTGCGGGTCGCTCGGGCTGGCCGTCGTTCGTCGGGCGACCGTCGTCGGACCACCCCTGGGGGCGCCGCTCGTCGGGGCGTCCCTGCGGCCGGCGCTCGTCGGGCCGGCCCTGCTGGCGGTTCTGGCCGCCGCGCTCGTCGGGCCGACGTGCCTGCGCTGGTGCTCGCGACGCACCCGAGACCGCACGACGCACGCTGTCCTGGTCCTCGATGCCCAGCCAGCCGGCCAGCAGGCGCGTGTACTCGGGACGGAGCGCGGCGTCACGGATGCCGGCCACGACCGGGGCGGCCGCGCGCAGCGCACCGACGCGGCCCTCGGCGGTCGCGAGGTCGTAGGTGGCGAGCGTGGAGCGGATGACGAACTCGTAGAGCGGCTGGCGGCCGGCGACGAGCGCACGCACCGCGTCGGGGCCCTTGGCCTGGCGCAGCTCGCACGGGTCCATGCCCGACGGCTCGACCGCGACGAACGTCTGCGCCGAGAAGCTCTGGTCCTCGCCGAACGCGCGCAGCGCAGCCTTCTGCCCTGCGGCGTCGCCGTCGAACGTGAAGATGATCTCGCCGCCGACCGACGTGCCGGACGCGAGCTGGACCCCACCGCTGCCGCCGCTGTCCCCCACCAGGCGGCGCACGATGCGCGCGTGGTCGGAGCCGAACGCCGTGCCGCAGGTCGCGACCGCGGAGCCGATGCCGGACAGCTGCATCGCCATCACGTCCGTGTAGCCCTCGACCACGACGACGCGCTTGTCCCGCTGCATGTCGCGCTTGGCCAGGTCCAGGCCGTAGAGCACGTGGGACTTGCGGTAGAGCGGCGTCTCGGGCGTGTTGAGGTACTTGGGGCCCTGGTCCTCCTCGAAGAGGCGGCGCGCGCCGAAGCCGACCGTCTCCCCCGTGACCTCGCGGATGGGCCACACGAGGCGACCGCGGAACCGGTCGTAGATGCCGCGCTGCCCCTGGCTGACCAGGCCCGACGCGGTCAGCTCTGCCTCGGTGAACCCGCGGCCGCGCAGGTGGCGCAGCAGCGAGTCCCAACCTTGCGGCGCGAACCCGACGCCGAAGTGCTCGGCCGCGGAGCGGTCGAACCCGCGCTCGGCGAGGAAGGTGCGGCCCGCGGCGGCACCGGGCGAGGCGAGCTGCTCGCGGAAGTAGGTCTCGGCGACCGCGTGCGCCTCGATGAGGCGGCGGCGCTTGCCGGGCTCGTCGCCCGGCCGCGGCGCGCCGCCCTCCTCGTAGCGCAGCTGGATCCCGACGCGCGAGGCCAGGTACTCGACCGCCTCGGTGAACCCGAGCCCGTCGACCTGCTGCACGAACGAGATGACGTCGCCGCCCTCGCCGCAGCCGAAGCAGTGGTACCGGCCGACCTGCGGACGCACGTGGAAGGAGGGGGAACGCTCGTCGTGGAAGGGGCACAGGCCCTTGAGCGAGCCGACGCCGGCGGGCTTGAGGGTGACGTGCGCGCCGACGATCTCCTCGATGCGCGCACGCTCGCGGACTGCCTCCACGTCCTCCCGTCGGATGCGTCCCGCCACGGCCCGAAGTCTAGGCCGGATACGCGCGCACTCGGTCCCCGCCGGAGCCCATCCACCCGTCCGCCGGGCGGCTCTCCGAGCGCTCGAGAACGGCGCAGCGCGCTCGGGCCGCCCGCCTGCGTCCGTGGTTGCAGCCTTCGTTGCACGACACGCCGCAGTTCGCCCGGCGTGTCGTGCAACCACCCCTGCAACCACGAGCGGGCCCCAGCGGGTCGGCGCGACGCACTGCGAGCGCGCCCGGTGCCACGCGGGTGCGCAGCAGGCGTCAGTGGCGCGGGGGGTGGACCAGGCGGGCGTGGAGGTCGGCGGCGGAGACGTCGGTGAGCGAGGCCACCTGGTCGACGACCACCCGGAGGCGGGCCGCGTCGTTCGCGGCCGCCTGCCAGTCCGCGGCGAACGGCGGCTCGAGCGCGAGCGGCGCGCGGTCGGACAGCACGCGCACGAGGTCGGTGAGCATCTCGCGCTGCCGGTGGTAGAGCGGCTCGAGCTCGCGCGGCGCCATCACGTATGCGACGGCGAGCCCCTTGAGCACGAGGATCTCGGCGAGCGTCTCGTGCGGCACGACGAGCTCCGCCGCGTACCGGGTCAGCGGACCCGGGCCGTAGCGCTCGCGCGTCGCGAGCTGCGAGGCCTTGGCGAAGCGGCCGATGAGCTGGCTCGTCGCGTCCTTGAGCATCGCGAGCGCGCCGCGGGACCCGTCGAACCCGGGCCGCCACAGCTGGGCACGGACCAGGCGGTCCATCGCGTCGCGCAGCTCGGCGTCGCTGACCGCGTCGCCGTACCAGGTGCTCACGGCCTCGACCACGCGGTCGCGCTCGTCGGGCTGCGTGAGGACGTCGAGGTCGAGTCGTGCGCCGACGACCGCGTCCTCGACGTCATGCACCGAGTAGGAGATGTCGTCGGCCAGGTCCATGACCTGCGCCTCGAGGCACTTGCGGCCCTCGGGAGCGTCGTGCCGCAGCCACTCGAACACCGGCAGGTCGTCCTCGTAGACGCCGAACTTGTGCGTGGGCCGCCCGCTCGCGGCGCTGACCGGCCCCTGCAGGTGGCGCCACGGGTACTTCACCGAGGCGTCGAGCGAGGCGCGCGTGAGGTTGAGGCCCACCGCGGTGCCGTCGGGCGCGACGACCTTGGGCTCGAGGCGGGTCAGCAGGCGCAGCGTCTGGGCGTTGCCCTCGAACCCGCCGATCCCCCGGGCCAGCTCGGCCAGCGCGCGTTCGCCGTTGTGGCCGAACGGCGGGTGGCCCAGGTCGTGCGCGAGGCACGCGGTGTCGACGACGTCCGGGTCGCAGCCCAGCGCCTTGCCGATCTCGCGGCCCACCTGCGCGACCTCGAGCGTGTGCGTCAGGCGCGTGCGCACGAAGTCGTCCGACGAGGGCCCGAGCACCTGCGTCTTGGCACCCAGCCGGCGCAGCGCGGACGAGTGCACGAGGCGGGCCCGGTCGCGCTCGAAGGCGGTCCGGGCACGCGACTTGGAGCCCTCGGTGACCCACCGCTCGCGGTCGGCGTCGACGTAGCCGTCCAGGTCGAGGGTCTCGTCGAGCGCGGTCACGTCGCCCAGCCTAACGACGCGCCCCGAGGTCGGCCGTCAGGCCAGCCGCCAGACCTGCGCGGTCGGGCCCGATCCGGGCAGCGTCAGGTCCGCGCCGAGAGACGCACCGCCATACAAGTTCACGGGCGCGGAGGTCGCGAGCCACGTCGGCAGAGCAGCCCCCGACCACGGCGCCCGGGCCAGCAGGACGAGCACCCGCTCGTCGGCCGTCTCGCGCAGGAAGGCCACCGCGTCGTCCTCGACGACCACCCAGCGCAGCCCGCCGTCCCGCAGCGCGCGGGACGAGCGCCGCAGCGCGATGAGCTCGCGGTAGGTCGCGAAGGTCGAGGCGTCCCAGCCCGGTCCGCCGTCCGCGGCGATCGCGTCCCACGGCATCGGCACGCGCGCGTGCTCGCCGTTGACGCCGGTCGCCCCGCCCTCGTCGCCCGCGAACAGCACGGGCGTGCCGGGGTAGGTGAACAGCAGGGCGGCCGCGACCTCCTGCATCGGCGCTGAGCCGACGACGGTCCGCAACCGGGCGGTGTCGTGCGACGCGAGCATGTTCCACTGGTGGCGGGTCACGGCCCACGGCACGGTCGCGTCGAAGTCGCGCATGGTCGCGACCATAGATGCGCCGCCGTGGCGCGGCACCGGCACGGGCATCCCCATGAACGAGGCCGAGGTGCCCGGAGCGGCCAGCCAGGTCCACGCGGGACGCGTGAACGCCGAGTAGTTCATGTTCACGTGCCAGCCGCCCACGGCGAGGTCGGCGGCGGCGTCGTGGAAGTGCTCGCTGACGAGCACCGCGTCCGGGTTCAGGTCGCGCATCGTCGAGCGGATCTCGCGCGCGATGTCGTGCGTGAAGTCGTCGGCCGCGTACCGCCCCGTCATGTTGGCGACGTCGATGCGCCAGCCGTCCAGGCTGAACGGCGGCACGAGCCAACGCCCGATCACGGACGAGGGGCCGCGCACCATGCGCTCGGCCAGGTGCGGCGCGTTGTAGTTGAGCTTGGGCAGCGACGAGTGCTCGAGCCAGCCGACGTATCCCGGCTCGGCCGAGGTCCAGTAGTAGAAGCCGGCCTCCTCGCTCGACCGGTCCGCCTGGGCGCGCGCGAACCACTCGTGCCCCGCGCCCGTGTGGTTGGTGGTGAAGTCGCCCATCAGGCGCAGCCCGCGGGCGTGCACCGCGTTCGAGAGCGAGGCGAGGGCCGCGTCACCGCCGAGCAGCGGGTCGACGGAGTCGAACGTGCTCGCGTCGTAGCGGTGGTTGGAACGCCCCGGGAAGATCGGCGTCAGGTACAGGGTGTCGACGCCGAGTCGCTCGAGGTGGTCCAGGTGCTGCTCGACGCCGCGCAGGTCGCCGCCGTAGAGCTGCTGCGCCACGCCGGGGCCGGCCGCGATGGGCTCGTCGGTCCAGGCCGCCGGCAGGGCCCAGTCCGGCAGCGGCCCGTGGTCGTCGTCCGAGCGCGCGAACCGGTCCGGGAACACCTGGTAGACGACCGCGTCGTCCATCCACCCCGGGGCCGGCTCGTGCACCGTGATCCGGAAGTCGGCCGCGTCGGGCACGTCGCGGTCGAACACCCCGCGCCCGTTGACCCAGCGGTAGCCGCCCGGCTCGTCGAGCAGGAACCGGTAGGACGCCACCGGGTTGTGCACGGGAAGGTCCGCGACGTACCAGCGCTCGTGCTCGTCGGTCCGCTCGAGGCGGGCCGGCGAGAGCCGGGGCTCGCCGTCGCGCACGGCACGCAGCCAGACGGCTGTCTCGGGGTTGTCGGCGGGCACGCGCAGGCGCACCGGGACGACGTCGCCGAGCCGGGGGGTGGCGCGCGGGACGTACAGCTCGGAGCCGTCGTGGTGCGGGCCGAGCTGCTGGAGCGGTGCGCTCATCCCTTCACGGACCCCGAGGTCAGGCCGCCGACGATGTACCGCTGCAGGAACATGAACAGCAGGATCACCGGGATCGCCGCGACGACGGCGCCGGCCGCGAACAGGCCCCACGGCGCGGTGCGCTCGTCGGACGCCCACGAGTACAGGCCGAGGGCCACCGTGTACTGCTCGGGTCGCTGCAGCACGACCTTCGCGACGAGGAAGTCGCCGAAGGCCGAGACGAAGGACAGCAGCCCCACGACGGCGAGGATCGGGGTGACCAGGCGCAGGATGATGGTCCAGAAGATCTGCGCGTGCGTGGCACCGTCGATCTTCGCCGCCTCGTCGAGCTCGCGCGGCACGGTGTTGAAGAAGCCGTACATGAGGAACGTGTTCACCCCGAGTGCGCCGCCCAGGTACACGCAGATCAGGCCGAGCAGGCTGTTGAGGCCGAGGCTCGGGAAGACCTCACCGAGGGAGAGCAGCAGCAGGAAGATCGCGACGAACGCCAGCGTCTGCGGGAACATCTGCGCCAGCAGCAGGCCGGTCAGCGAGCCGCGCCGGCCCTTGAACCGGAACCGCGAGAACGCGTACGCGGCAGCCGCCCCCATGAGCACCGTGCCGACCGCCGTGACGGTGCAGACGATGAGCGAGTTGCGCGCCCAGGTCCAGAAGCCGCGCTCGCCCAGGTTGCTGTAGTTGTCGAAGCTGATCTCGCGGAACAGCTTGTTCGAGCCCGTCAGCGTGCCGCCCGGGTTGAGCGACGCGGAGAGCACGTAGAGCAGCGGCAGCACGCAGACGACGATCATGACGATGCCGACGATGTGCCGCCAGCCCACCTCGCGCCACCAGCGCATGCCCGTGACGGCGGTGTGGTTGGCGTTGGAGTTCGCCGACTTCGGCGGACGGACCTCGCTCGCGGTGGTGACCATCTCAGAGCTCCTCGAGGCGACGGGTCCGACGGAAGCCCCACCAGGAGATCACGCCGACGATGATGAAGATGAGGATGGACAGGGCGCTCGCGAAGCCGTACTGCTTCACGCCCGACTCGAAGGCCACGGAGTAGACCATCGAGATGAGGATGTCCGTGTGGCCCACGATGATCGGCGTGCCCTCGAAGTTGGGGCCACCGCCCGTGAGCATGTAGATCAACGAGAAGTTGTTGAAGTTGAAGGCGAACGACGAGACCAGCAGCGGCGCGACCGACACCATGAGCAGCGGGAAGACGATCGAGCGCTGCACGCGGGCGGCGCTCGCGCCGTCCATCCGCGCCGACTCGAGCACGTCGCCCGGGATCGACTGCAGCGCTCCGGTGCACACCAGGAACATGTACGGGAAGCCGAGCCACAGGTTCACCAGCAGCACCGACACCTTGGCGAGCGTCGGGTCCGTGAGCCACGGGATGTTCGCCCCGCCCAGCAGCGTCTCGTTGATGAAGCTGAAGTCCGGGTTGAGCATCCCCTTCCAGACGAGCGCCGCCAGGAACCCGGGGAACGCGTACGGGAGGATCAGCAACGACCGGTAGACCTTGCGGCCGCGGATGCGCGGGTCGTTGAAGACCACCGCGAGGAAGAGCCCGAGC
>Ga0160439_1000686_pt1 | contig 13216 bp, 11 predicted proteins | sample HID1975M_E0MG_FD_108201 | JGI IMG/M metagenome (GOLD analysis project Ga0160439, IMG submission 108201) | Enriched soil microbial communities from UW Madison campus, WI, USA - HID1975M_E0 MG | ecosystem: Environmental > Terrestrial > Soil > Unclassified | place: USA: Madison, Wisconsin... | reverse complement strand
GCTGCCGGGCAGCAGCTGCGCGAGGACGCCGATGCTGACCGCGAGCACGGCGAGGACCGTCACGTCGATCGCCTTGGCGCGGACCGAGACGGCCACGGGCCCGGGGTGCGGGAGCACGGCGCGCACCACGGCGCAGACCGCCAGGACGCCCGCGAGCGTGTAGGCGCCGGCCCGGGTCCCGACGACGACGGCGACGACGGTCGCGACGAGCACCCCCGCGCTGGTCCACCACAGGGACGCGTTGCGGCTGGCCTCGAGCGACGCGCGCGCGATCGCCCGGGGGTCGATGAGCTGCTGCGCCTGGATCGGCACCTGCCCGTCCGGGACGTCCGGGGCGCTCGGGACGCCCCGGTCGCCGGGGCCGTCCGACGTCGACGAGATGTCGGCCGTGGTCGGCTCGTCGGCCGACGAAGCCTTCGCCGTCCCCGCCACGTCCGGGGTCACGGCTGAGGTCACTGCGCCATCGGCGCCGCCCTCAGCACGCCCGCCGTCCGCGGCTCCCGCACGCGGCGGCGTGCCGTCGTGCGCCTCGTCCGCCGGCGTCGGACCGTTCGCCCGCTTCACAACCATCGATGTGCCTCCCGACGGGGAGACTACCGTTGCGGGCGTGACGTCCTCGCCCCCACGACTGCCCGACGCGCCCCGCCGGATCGTGGTGGTCGGCGCCGGTCTGGCCGCCGCGCAGACGGTCGCAGCCCTGCGCGAGCGCGGTTTCGACGGCCACCTCACGGTGCTCGGCGCCGAGACCATCCCCCCGTACGACCGCCCTCCCCTCTCGAAGCACCTGCTGGACCGCCCCGATCCGACGCTCCTGTCGCACGAGCTGGGCGTCGACGTGCAGTCGCTGGCCGACGAGGTCCACCTGGGCCGCCCGGCGACGGGACTGACGGTCAGCCCGGCGGGCGTCGAGATCGAGGCGGGCGCGACGATCGGGGGCGACGTCGCGATCATCGCCACGGGTGCTCGGGCTCGCCGCGTCCCGGGCTGGGAGCACGCGCTCGTCCTGCACACGGCCGACGACGCCGCCGCGCTGCGCGCACGCCTCACGCCGGGCGCTCGGCTGGTCGTGATCGGCGCGGGGTGGATCGGCGCCGAGGTCGCCGGTGTCGCGGCCGCCGCGGGCGTCGAGGTCACCGTGCTCGAGGCGGCGCCCGCTCCCTTGTCGGGTGCGCTCGGCGCGCGCGTCGGGGCTCTCACGGCTCCGTGGTTCGCGGCCGGCGGCGTGCGGCTGGTCACGGACGCGCGCGTGACCCAGGTCGACGAGGACGCGGTGCACCTCGCCGACGGCGCCCGCGTCGCCGCGGACGTCGTCCTCGCGGCCGTGGGTGCCCTGCCCGCGACCGCCTGGCTGGGCGACGCGCTGCCGCGCGAGCCCGACGGCTCGCTGCTGGTCGACGAGGGCTACGGCGTGCTCGGCGCCCCGCGGCACGTGCGCGCGGTCGGCGACGTCGCGCGCCGCCGCTCGCACCGGCACGGCTGGGTGCCCGGCGGTCACTGGGACGGCGCGCTGCGCGGTCCCGTCGACCTCGCGGCTGACCTGCTCACCGGGCTCGAGAGCCAGCCCACCGACCCCGTCCCGTACGTCTTCTCCACCCAGCTCGGGCACGACCTCACACTGTTCGGGCTCCCGGAGCCGGGCCACGACGTCGTCCTCCGCGGTGACGCCGATGCGTCGGAGGGCTGGTCCGCGCTGTGGTTCCGCCCGGGCAGCACCACCCTGACGGCTGTGCTCACGGTCGACCGCCCGCGGGACGTCGGTGCGGCGCGGCGGCTGTTCGCCGGCCGCGACCTGCCCCGCCTCGACCGCGACCGGGCCGGCGACCTCGGGGTCCCGCTGCGCAACGCCGCGCTCGGCTGAGGCCGGACGCACGGAGCGGGGCGCCGCACCAGGAGTGCGACGCCCCGCTCCGTGCGGTGCTCAGTGCGCGAAGTGGCGCGTGCCCGTGAGGTAGAGCGTGACGCCGGCGGCCTGCGCCGCGGCGATGACCTCCTCGTCGCGGACCGACCCGCCCGGCTGGACGACCGCGCGCACGCCGGCGTCGAGGAGCACCTGGAGGCCATCGGCGAACGGGAAGAACGCGTCGGACGCCGCCACCGCGCCGCGGGCGCGCTCGACACCGCCGGTGTTGGCCCGCTCGACCGCGAGCTTGCACGAGTCGACGCGGTTGACCTGCCCCATCCCGACGCCCACCGAGGCGCCGCCGTCGGCGAGCAGGATCGCGTTGGACTTCACCGCGCGCACCGCGCGCCAGGCGAAGTCCAGGTCCGCCAGGGTGGCCTCGTCGGCCGCGTCGCCCGTCGCGAGCGTCCACGTCGACTGGTCGTCGCCCGCGGCGTCGATCCGGTCGACCTGCTGCACGAGGAGCCCGCCCGAGATCGCCCGCTGCTCGGTCACCGCGCCCGTGAGGCCGCTGACCCGCAGGACGCGGACGTTCTTCTTGCGCGAGAGGATCTCGACGGCCTCGGGCTCGTAGTCGGGCGCGAGGACGACCTCGGTGAAGATCGGCGCGATCTGCTCGGCGGCGGCCGCCGTGAGGGTCCGGTTGGCCGCGATGACGCCGCCGTACGCGGAGACCGGGTCGCACGCGTGCGCCTTGGCGTGCGCGTCGGCGATGTCGGAGCCGACCGCGATCCCGCACGGGTTGGCGTGCTTGATGATCGCGACGGCCGGGCCGTCGTGGTCGTGCGCGGCGCGCCACGCGGCGTCCGCGTCGACGTAGTTGTTGTAGCTCATGGCCTTGCCGTGCAGCTGCTCGGCACCGGCCAGGCCCAGGCCCGCGGCGCCGTCCGGCGAGACGTACAGGGCGGCGCCCTGGTGCGGGTTCTCGCCGTACCGCAGCACGTCCGAGCGCTCCCACGTGGAGCCGACCACGTCGGCGAACCCGGAACCGGCGGCGACCACGTCGGGCGCGTACTGCGAGGCGAACCAGCCGGACACGGCCACGTCGTACGCGGCGGTGTGCGCGAACGCCTGCGCGGCGAGCAGCCGGCGCTCGGCGAGCGTGAAGCCCGAGGCCGCCGCGGCGGCGACGTCGGCGTAGCGCGCGGGGTCGACGACCACGGCAACGCTCGGGTGGTTCTTCGCGGCGGCGCGCACCATGGACGGGCCGCCGATGTCGATCTGCTCGACGCACTCGTCGGGCCCGGCGCCCGACGCAACCGTGGCCGTGAACGGGTAGAGGTTGACGACGACGAGCTCGAACGGTGCGATGCCCAGCTCGACGAGCTGCTCGAGGTGCTCGGGACGACGCGTGTCGGCCAGCACGCCGGCGTGCACGCGCGGGTGCAGCGTCTTGACGCGGCCGTCGAGGCACTCGGGGAAGCCCGTGAGGTCCTCGACGCGGGTCACCGGGACGCCCGCAGCGGCGATCGTCGACGCCGTGGACCCGGTCGAGACGAGCTCGACGCCCGCGGCGTGCAGTGCCGTGGCGAGCTCGGTCAGGCCGGTCTTGTCGTAGACGCTGACCAGCGCGCGGCGCAGGGGGCGGCGGGTGGCGTCGTCGTCCGGGGCGATGTCGGACGGGGTGATCGGTGCAACGTGGCTCATGGCGCATCTCCTGGGTCGGCGGCTGGTGCTCGTCGTCAGCCGTCGCCGCGTCGTGCACGGCGGCGGTACCCAGGCACCCAGGCGGGCGGTGCTCTGCAGGGGACTGCGGTCGCTCCCCGGTGGTTGTCCCCACCTGCGCCAGTCACGACCGTGGCCGAGTCTACGGGACCGGGCCGTCCAGGGACACGTGCAGCCCGACGCCCGCGCCGGCGGTCGCCATCGCGACGTCGAAGACGCGCGCGGTGTCCGTGACGACGCCGTGCAGGTGCCCGTACAGCTCCATCGAGACCGCTCCGAGCAGCGCGGCGAACAGCACCGCCGAGCCGACCACACCGCCCGCCGCCGACTCAAGCGCGTCGCTCCCGGCTGGGGCCCTCGCACCCGCGCCGATCCCCGCGGCGAACTCGAGGACCCGCGGCTCCACGAGCTGGCGGGCCGCCACGTCCGGTCCTCCCGGGCGCAGCGACCCGTCGGCCAGCGCGGCCGCGACGACTCCCCCGAGCGCACCCCACACGCGCGTCGCCGGGCGGACGGTGTCCTGCGGCGCGAGGTAGCCGGGCACGGGCGTGCCGTAGACGAGCCCGAAGCCGTGCCGGTCCGCGAGCGCCCACACGCGGAAGGCGCGGGCCACGGCGAGCCAGGTCTGCGCGGGCGCGGCGCCCGCGCGCCGTCCTCGCTCGGCGGCCTCCTCGCACGCCACGCCGGCCGCGTCGTAGGCCTCGATGATCAGCAGCGTGAGCAGCGCGTCGCGCGAGTCGACGTAGCGGTAGACGGCCGACGACGCGACGCCGAGGTCGCGCGCGACGGCCCGCAGGGACAGCTGTGCGGCGCCCTCGTCGCGGACCCGGGCGCGGGCGGCGGCCAGCAGGTCGGCGGTGAACTCGGCACGCGCCCGCTCGCGCGGCGTCCGCGGGGCCACGGGGTCCGGCGGTCGGTTCGGGTCGGTGTCCGGCATGGCCGCATCATGCGCGACGCGAGCACCGTTCCGCAATGTGAGCACTGCTCTTGACATGGATGCCCGCTCAGCGCGAGCATCGCTCTTGTTAGAGAGCAGTGCTCACACTTACTGATCTCGGGAGATCTCATGGCACGTCACGTCGTCCTCGGCAAGGGTCCCGTCGGGACCGCGGTCGCCGCCCACCTCGTCGGGCTCGGGCACGACGTCGTCGTGGTCTCGCGGTCGGGTGCACCCGTCGCGGCGCCGTCGCCCGCGCCCGTCCCCGCGGGCACCAGCCCCGTACCCGCCGGCGTCCGGACCGGCGCGGTCGAGCACGTCGCCGCCGACGCCACCGACGTCGCGCGGATCGCCTCGCTCGCCGTCGGCGCAGCCTCGATCGTCAACGCGGCCAGCCCGCCGTACGACCGCTGGCCCGAGCTGTGGCCGGCGCTGCACGCCGCGGCGATGGGTGCCGCCGAGCGCTCGGGAGCCGTGCTGGTCACGGCCGGGAACCTCTACGGCTACGGCGAGGGGTCCGGTGTCATGACGGAGGCGACGCCGCTGCGCAGCACCGAGCGCAAGGGCGCGGTCCGGGCACAGATGTGGCGCGACGCCCTCGCCCGCCACGAGGCCGGCGCGATCCGCGCGACCGAGGTCCGCGCCAGCGACTACGTCGGCCCCGGCACCCTCGGCCCCGCGCACGCCGGCGAGCGGCTCTTCGGCCCTCTGCTGCAGGGCAAGGCCGTGCACACGGTCGGCGACCCCACCCAGCCCCACTCGTGGACGTACCTGCAGGACTTCGCCGCGGCGCTCGCGGCCGCGGCCGAGCGGGAGGACGCCTGGGGCCACGCGTGGCACGCCCCGACCAACGAGCCCCTCGCATTCGGCGAGCTCGTGCGCCGCTGTGCGATCGAGGCGGGCGTGCCCGCGCCGAAGGTCTCCCCCGTGCCGGCCGTCCTGGTGCGGGCGATCGGGCTCGTCGTCCCGGCGATGCGCGAGGTCGTGCGAGTGGCCTACCAGCAGCAGGCACCGTTCGTCGTCGACTCCTCGGCCTCCGAGCGGGCGCTCGGCCTCGCGCCGACCCCGTGGGACGAGATCATCGGCACGACGACCGCGTGGTGGCGCGAGCACCTGGCGGGCTGAACGCCTCGCGGCATGCGTGGTTGAACGACACGCCGGGGTTCTCGCGGCGTGTCGTTCAACGACGGGTGCCACCACGAGGTCGCCGGCTCAGCGCTGCGGGCGTCAGCCGATGCGTGCGCGGTGGCCCTCGACGGTCAGGCCCTCGCGGGCGATGCGGCCGACGACGTCGACGAGGAGCGTGCGCTCGACGACCTTGATGCGCTCGTGCAGGCTCGACTCGTCGTCGTCGGGCAGCACGGGCACGGCCTCCTGCGCGAGGATCGGGCCGGCGTCGATGCCGCCGTCGACGACGATGACCGAGCACCCGCTGACCGTCACGCCGTAGGCGAGCGCGTCCCGCACGCCGTGCGCACCCGGGAACGACGGCAGCAGCGCCGGGTGGGTGTTGACGATGCGGTTCTCGAACCGGTCGAGGAACGGCTTCCCGACGAGCTTCATGAACCCGGCGAGCACCACGAGGTCGGGCGAGAACACCGCGACCGCCTCCGTCAGCGCGCGGTCCCAGGCGGCGCGGTCCTCGAAGTCGCGCAGCGCGACGACCGCCGTCGGCACGCCTGCGGCGTGCGCGATCTCGAGCGCCTTGATGTCCGGGCGGTCGGCCACGACCGCGACGACCCGCCCGCCGAACGCCGGGTCCCCGTGCGCCGCGAGGAGCGCCGCCAGGTTCGAGCCCGTGCCCGAGACGAGGACGACGAGCCGGCCAGTCGAGCGCGTCGCGTGCGCAGGGGCCGTGGGCTGGGACGACGAGGTGCCGGGTCCGGAGGTCACGCACGGCACCCTACCGACCTCGGCTGCGGAGCGATCGCCGCGCCCGCCCCGCGCCCACCCCGCGTCCGTCCCTGCGCCCGCCACGACCGCCCGGCGCCCGCCCGATGCCCGCCGCGACGCGCCCCGCCCACCCGCCGGCGCTTCCTGGGTGAGAATGACCGGGTGAGCAACCCGTACGCACCGCCGGAGGATCGCCGCCGCCCCGCGGACGACGACGCCGCCGCGCCCCCGCAGGGCTCCTCACCCGCCGGTCCGCCGCAGGGCCCTGCGCCGACCGGCCCGCCGCAGGCCCCGCAGTGGTACCCGCCGCAGCACCACGGCCAGCAGCCGGGCCAGCACCCGGGCCACGACCCCCGCCTCGGCCAGCCCCAGCCGCGGCCCGAGCCGGTGCCGACCGACCCGGAGGGCGCCGAGCGCGCCCGCAAGCTGGCCCGGAACTTCGGGATCTTCCTGCTGGCCGCCGTAGTGCTGAGCACGATCCGTGCGCCCTGGCAGTCGGTCGCGCTGCCGTTCGTCGTCGTCGCGATCGTCTACGCGATCCGCGCGCTCGTCGCGGCCGCCCGCGCGCACGTCCGGGGAGCGCTCGTGCCGATGCTCGCCGGCGGGATCGCGATCGCCGCGTTCTGGGCGTTCGTCACGATCACCATGCTCGCGATCTGGCCGCTCCAGTCGGACCGCGAGGAGTGCCTCGCGGGTGCCCTGACGGTCACGGCGACCGCGGAGTGCAACCAGACGTTCCAGGACGGGCTCGAGGACTGGCGCAAGTCGCTGACCACCCGCACCGGCGGCTGAGACCGTCAGGCGTCGACGGCGCTCCGGCGTGATGCGGCGCCGCGCACCGCGGCCCGGAACACGGGGTCAGCGGGCAGTGCGACGGCCAGGGCGCCGACGAGCACGGGCCACGCGACCGCGAGGCCGACGATCAGCCCCGACGCACCCACGTGCGCCATCCGGCCGGGCCCGATCCCGCCCGACGCGACGACGACCAGCAGAGTGACCACGAGCGTCGCGAACCCGGCGAGCGCCACGCACGCCACGGCCGGGTGCCACCAGCGCGGGCCGCTGATCCGGCGGTGCACGTACCAGCCGCCGAGCGCGCCCAGCGCGATCAGCAGGGCCGGGGTCGCGAAGCTCCAGATGCCCGGCAGGGTGTTGCTCGGCAGGGCACCCAGCATCGGCACCGCGGGCATCGGCCCGGCGAGCACCTCGTGCGGTGCGAAGTGCGTGCCCGCGCCGACGGCGAAGCCCGGCCCCGCGAGCCAGGCGATCGCCCACACGACGAGGTTGGGCGCGAACGCGAGCTCGCCGAACGCCAGCACCGCGCCGCCGATCGGGTCGAGCCCGAGTCCGTCGACGACGTCGCCGATCGTCGCGAGCCCTGCGACGACCCACAGCGCGGTCACGACCGCCGCGACCGCGACGAGCGCCCCGGCGACGATCGTCCCGGCGGTGGCCCCGACACGCACGACGCGCGGCACCCGGCTCCACAGCGGCCGCGCGACCGACCGGGCCGTCGGTGCGTCGCTGCGCGCGGCGAGCCCCGTGCCCATCCCGATGCCCGCGACGAGCAGCGCGCCGGCGAGGCCGCGCAGCAGCCCGGACGCGCTCGTCCCGATGACGAGCGCCACGCCCAGCACCATGGCGACGTACCCGCCGATCCCGGCGAGGTAGGCGGTGAGCGTCGGCACCCCGGAGCGCCGGGCCGAGGCGTAGCAGGTGAAGACCGCGAGCGCCGTGATGCCGAGCGGCACGATCGTGACGCCGACGCCCCCCACCCCGAGCGGCACGCCGTGCCCCGCGAGCCACAGCGAGCCACCGACGCGCACCGCGCGGAACCACGAGACACCGGAGTTGGACGGGTCCGCGGCGGTCGCGACGAACGCCGCGATGGCCGGAAGGACGAGCGCGAGCAGCGACAGCACGGCCGCCTGCAGCGCAGCGAGCACGCCCGAGACCCAGCGGGGAGCACCCTCCAGCGCGCTGCCGGACAGGGCCTCGGTGGCCCGCGCCGATCGTGACGTCGCGGTGATCGGCACGGATCCCGTGTCGGTGCGGCGGCGGCGCGACCCGCGGCCGGGGCCAGCGGCGCGTCCGCGGTCGGCGACCGCGGACCCCGACGACGGACGCGACTGGCTCACCGTGCCATGGTCGCCGCGGACCTCGCCCTGGTGCGTCAGGCCGCCCGGCGCGTCGAGGACTCCGCACGAAGATCACAGCGAGAGCGCACGAGGAACGACGAACGCCCGCCCGGCCCCCCTGACGAGGGGCACCGGACGGGCGTCGCGTGGTGGATCAGGACTGCGTGAGCAGCTCCCGCGCGAGCGCGGCGGTCTCGGACGGCGTCTTGCCGACCTTGACCCCGGCGGCCTCGAGGGCCTCCTTCTTCGCCTGCGCGGTGCCCGACGAGCCCGAGACGATCGCGCCGGCGTGGCCCATCGTCTTGCCCTCGGGGGCGGTGAAGCCCGCGACGTAGCCGACGACCGGCTTGGTCACGTGCTCGGCGATGTACGCCGCGGCACGCTCCTCGGCGTCTCCGCCGATCTCGCCGATCATCACGATGACCTCGGTCTCCGGGTCCGCCTCGAACGCCGCGAGGGCGTCGATGTGCGTGGTGCCGATGATCGGGTCGCCGCCGATGCCGATGGCCGTCGAGAACCCGAAGTCCCGCAGCTCGTACATCATCTGGTAGGTCAGCGTGCCGGACTTCGACACGAGGCCCACGCGGCCGGGGCCGGTGATGTCGGCCGGGATGATGCCGACGTTCGACTTCCCGGGGCTGATCAGGCCGGGGCAGTTGGGGCCGATGAGCCGCACGCCCTTCTCCTGGGCCAGCGCGAAGAACTCGGCGGTGTCGGCCACCGGGACACCCTCGGTGATGATGACGACGAGCGGGATGCCCGCCTCGATCGCCTCGACGACGGCGCCCTTGGTGTGGGCCGGCGGCACGAAGATGACGGAGACGTCGGCGCCCGTGGCCGACATGGCCTCAGACACGGAGCCGAAGACGGGGACGTCGACGTCACCGAAGGCGACGGACGTGCCGGCCTTGCGGGGGTTGACGCCGCCGACGACGGACGTGCCGGACGCGAGCATGCGGGTGGTGTGCTTGGTGCCCTCGGAGCCCGTCATGCCCTGGACGATGACCTTGGATGCCTCGGTCAGGAAGATGGCCATGGTGGTGTCTGCTTCTCTCTAGATCGTCAGGGGACTCAGGCGTTGGCCAGCTCGGCTGCCTTGTCGGCGCCGCCGTCCATCGTGTCCGCGAGGGTGACCAGCGGGTGGCCGGCGTCGGCGAGGATCTGACGACCCTCGACGACGTTGTTGCCGTCGAGCCGCACGACGAGCGGCTTGGAGGCCTCGTCGCCCAGGATCTCGAGCGCCGCGACGATGCCGTTCGCGACCGCGTCGCACGCCGTGATGCCGCCGAAGACGTTGACGAACACGGACTTGACCTGCGGGTCCGTGAGGATGATGTCCAGGCCCGCCGCCATGACCTCGGCCGAGGCGCCGCCGCCGATGTCGAGGAAGTTGGCGGGCTTGACGCCGCCGTGCTTCTCCCCGGCGTAGGCGACGACGTCGAGCGTGCTCATGACGAGCCCCGCGCCGTTGCCGATGATGCCGACCTCGCCGTCGAGCTTGACGTAGTTGAGGTCCTTCTCCTTGGCGCGCGCCTCGAGCGGGTCGGCCGCGGCGGCGTCCTCGAGCTCGGCGTGCTCCGCGTGGCGGAAGCCCGCGTTCTCGTCGAGCGTGACCTTGCCGTCGAGCGCGACGATCTCGCCGTCCTCCGTGAGGACCAGCGGGTTCACCTCGACCAGCGTGGCGTCCTCGTCGCGGTAGACGAGCCACAGCTTCTGCAGCACGTCGGCGACCTTGGCGGCGATCTCCGGGGTCGTCTTCTCGGGGAAGCCGGCCGCGGCGACGATCTCGTCGGCCTTCGCCTGGTCGATGCCCACGCGGGGGTCGACGGCCACGCGGGCCAGGGCCTCGGGGCGCTCGACCGCGAGCTCCTCGATCTCCATGCCGCCCTCGACCGAGCACATGGCCAGGTAGCGGCGCTCGGCGCGGTCCAGCAGCAGGGAGAAGTAGAACTCCTGCGCGATCTTGGCGCCCGCGGCGATCATGACGCGGTGGACCGTGTGGCCCTTGATGTCCATCCCGAGGATCTCGGTGGCCTTCTCGGCCGCGTCGTCCACGGAGCGCGCGAGCTTGACGCCGCCCGCCTTGCCGCGACCGCCGACCTTGACCTGCGCCTTGACGACCACGACGCCGCCGGTGTCGCCGAGCAGCTGCTCAGCGCCCGCCCGGGCCTCGTCAGGGGTCGTGGCGACCACGCCGCCGAGCACGGGAACGCCGTGCTTCTCGAAGATGTCTCGTGCCTGGTACTCGAACAGGTCCACCTGGTCCGGTTCCTCTCATCGACCGCGGTCTGCAGCATCGGGTAGGCCACAGCGCCCGGTCGATGGTATCCGCCGTGCGGAGATCTCTTCACATCGAGAGATATGGCGTGCACAACACGGCGACCGGAGGGTCAGCCCGCGCGCAGGTCGGCGAACGTCGAGCGCAGCACCTTCGCGTACGCCGTGACGCCCTTCATGGTCGGGTGGGTGCGGTCCGCGTGCAGGATGCCGGTGTGGTCGGCCGCGTAGGTGCGCCAGTCGGCGACCGTGACGTTGGGGTGATTCGCGGCGAGCCGCTCGAGCTCGGCGTTCGCGTCCGGCACCCAGTGGCTGATGCCGTTGATGGTCACGACGACCACGTCCCGGTCCGGCCCGATCGCGTCGAGGATGTCCTCGAACGCCGCCTGGGAGCCCTCGAACTGGAAGCCGCCGTTGGTGCCGAAGTTCAGCACGACGACCGGGCGCAGCGTGCCGTCCGCGGCGGCCTTCTCGATGATCGGAGCCGCGTCGATCCACTTGCGGATCGGCTTGGCGTCGATGCGGATGCCGGGGAACGCGTCGTACAGCGTCGGCGCCGCGGCCGAGAGGACCGAGTCGCCGAACGCGACGACCTGGTCGCCGGTGACGAGCTCGCCGGGCGTCTGGGTCGGAGCCTCGCTGGGCGCGGGCTTCGTCGGGGACTGGGCGTTCTCGGCGTCGATCTGCTCCTGGGCCGCCTCGACGGACTCCTGCGCGCGGGACTGCGACGGCGCCGTCGCGACGACCACGCCGGCCGCGAGCACGACGACCGCGGCGATACCTGCCACGACGCGCGGCACCCGACCCGGCCCGGCCAGCGCGACTCGCACCCGGCGCACGGTCTCGGCGAACCCGAGCCGCCGCACGGGCGTCTCGACCCACCGGTAGCTCGCCCACGACAGCACCACGGTGATCACCAGCGCGAGCAGCGCGGTGCGCCACCACGACGAGCTCCCCGGCCCGTCGCCCGCGAGCGCCGCGACCACCAGGATCACCGGCCAGTGCCACAGGTAGAGCCCGTACGAGCGATCCCCGACCCAGACGAACGGCCGCACCTCGAGCGCCCGGACGTAGCCCGACGGCTCGGCCCGCGTGCACGCGACGACGGCCACGACCGCGAGCAGCGACGCCCCGAAGATCCCGCCGCGGTAGGCGATGGCCTCGTCGGCCCCCAGGACGAGGACCAGCACGCCCAGGCCGCCGAGCGCGACGGGCCCGGCCCAGCGGACCGCGCGACGAGGCAGCAGCTCGTCCCGGCCGGCCCACGCGAACGCCGCGGCCGCGCCGAGGAGCAGGCCGAACGCGTGCGTGTCCGTGCCGTAGTAGACCCGCGTCGGGTCGTCGCCGGGCTGGTAGCGCACGGCCATGAGCAGCGCAGAGGCGACCGCTCCGGCGAGCGCGAGCCGCGCGCGGACGCGCCACGTGCGGCAGACGGCCAGCACGACCGCGAGCAGCAGCGGCCAGAGCAGGTAGAACTGCTCCTCGATCGCGAGCGACCAGAACGTCTGGAACAGCTCGGGCTGCGTCGAGTCGAAGTAGCTCGAGCCCGCACCGATGGCGAGCCAGTTGGTGGAGAACGTCAGCGCGCCGAGCACCTGGCGGCCGATCCCGACGAGCAGGTCGCGGTCGGCCAGCGCGGCCGCGGGGATGCTGACCGCGACGACGACGACCAGCGCCGGGACGAGCCGCCGGGCGCGGCGCACCCAGAAGCGCGCGAGCTGCAGGCGGCCGCCGTCGCGCACCTCGCGCAGCAGCAGCGTGGTGATGAGGAAGCCGCTGACGACGAAGAAGACGTCGACACCGAGGAACCCGCCGGGGAGCCGGTCCGGGAACAGGTGGTAGGCGATGACCGCGGCGACCGCGAGCGCCCGCAGGCCGTCGAGTCCCGGGATCCGGCCGGTCCGAGGACTCGCCTCCGCGCGCTGCTCGGGCGTGTGCGGCTCAGGCGTGGGCGCGCGATCGAGGCCAGGTCCGCTCCTGGACCTGCTGTCGATCGTCATGGCCACCCCACGGACCCGCTCGTCGCGCCAGCTCGTCCGGCCTGTCCGTTTCCCACGGTAGGTCGGTGCGCGCCGCAGACCAGGACCGCGCGCGGCGTGTCGCCGATGTCAACCACAGTTGACAGCCTGTCACCGTCAACCTATGTTGACAGGCATGTCCGACGACCTTCTCGCCACCGCCGCGGCGGCCTCCCTCGCAGACGGCCTGCGCGCCGTGCGCTCCCTGCACGAGCTGGCCGACCGGCTCGAGGCGCTGCACGTCGAACGCGCCCGCGGGCTCGGGTGGTCCTGGCAGCAGGTCGCCGACGCCCTCGGCGTCTCCCGCCAAGCCGTCCACAAGAAGTACGGAAAGAGGTTCGACTGATGTTCGAGCGATTCGCCACCGAGGCACGCGACGCCGTCACGG
>Ga0160439_1000683_pt1 | contig 13306 bp, 11 predicted proteins | sample HID1975M_E0MG_FD_108201 | JGI IMG/M metagenome (GOLD analysis project Ga0160439, IMG submission 108201) | Enriched soil microbial communities from UW Madison campus, WI, USA - HID1975M_E0 MG | ecosystem: Environmental > Terrestrial > Soil > Unclassified | place: USA: Madison, Wisconsin... | reverse complement strand
GCGGTCGGGGTGCCGAGGTCGACGGAGATGCCGTGGGAGTGCAGGAGCTCGATGACATCGTCGAGCCACGAGAAATCGAACTCGCCCTCGGCGGTCTCGAGGAGGCCCCACGCGAAGATGCCGATGCTCACGAGGTTGACGCCGGCCTCGCGCATGAGCGCGACATCCTCGTCCCACACCTCGCGCGGCCACTGCTCCGGCGTGTAGTCGCCGCCATAGGCGATACCGGTGATCGCGGGCCACGCAGTGGCGGGCGAAGGCGTGGAGCTCATGGCGTCGGGTCCTCATTGTCCGGATGTCCTGGCTGTGACCGGTCACAGCCTCGCGATCAGTGTACGTCGACCCCTTGCGCCGGACTGCCCTTCGTTACCGAACTGTAACCGGTCCCAGATCGGGCGCGTCGGCGCACGGGCGCCGCGTCGCCACGCGGTAGAGTCACCGATGATGGCTGCTGCAGATCACCCCCGCAAGCCGACGATCCGCGATGTCGCGGCCGTCGCCGGCGTCTCGCACGGCACCGTCTCACGGGTCATCAACGGTGGGCACTGGGTCTCGCCCGAGGCGCGGGCCGCGGTGGACGCCGCGATCCTCGAGACCGGCTACACCGCCAACCACGCCGCCCGGAGCCTCGCGACCGGCCGGGCGAACTCCCTCGCGTTCCTCCTCACCGAGCCGCAGCACCTCCTCTTCGCCGACTCGACCTACGCACTGCTGCTGCGTGGGGCGACCGAGGCGCTCGCCGCGCGATCGATGACCCTCGTCCTGCTCATCGCCGGAACGCCCGAGGAGCAGGCCACCGTCGAGCAGTACGTGCGCGCCGGCCACGTCGACGGCGTGCTCCTGGTCTCCTCGCACGAGTCCGACTCGCTGCTCGCCTCGCTCGTGGCCGCCGGCGTCCCCACCGTCTGCGCCGGCATTCCGCTCGCCGCCGAGGCCGTGCCCCACGTCTCCGTCGACGAGGTCGCCTCCGCGCGCGAGATGACCCGCTACCTGCGCGAACGCGGGCACCAGCGCATCGCCCTCATCACCGGCCCCAACGACACTCCGGGCGGCCGGTTCCGCCTCGTCGGCTTCCAGGAGGAGATGGGCGACGCGTTCGACCCGGACCTCGTCGAGCAGGGGAGCTACGAGCAGTCCAGCGGCGACGCCGCGATGACACGGCTCCTCGAGCGCGCCCCCGACATCGACGCGGTCTTCGCCGCCTCCGACGTCATGGCCGTGGGCGCCATCGCCGCCCTCCGCCGCGCCGGGAAGCGCGTGCCCGAGGACATCGCCGTCGCGGGCTTCGACGACTCCGGACTAGCGGAGATCCACGACCCGCCGCTGACGACCGTGCGCCAGCCCTGGACCGACATCTCCCACACGATGGTCGACATGGTCCTCGACGTCATCGCGGGACGTCCGCGCGAGTCCGTGGTGCTGCCCACCTCGCTCGTCGTCCGCGAGACCGCCTGAGCGTCACACGCGGAGAACGACCCGGGCCGCCCAACTAGAATCCTGGGGTGAGCAACGGCCGTTCCTTCTACATCACGACCCCGATCTACTACCCGAGCGATCTTCCGCACATCGGTCACGGGTACACCTCGGTGGCCGTCGACACGCTCGCACGCTGGCACCGGCAGGCCGGGGACGACACCTGGATGCTCACCGGCACCGACGAGCACGGCCAGAAGATGCTCCGGGCGGCGGCCGCCAACGGCGTGACCCCGCAGGAGTGGGTGGACAAGCTCGTCGAGGAGTCGTGGTTCCCGCTCCTGAAGACCCTCGACGTCGCCAACGACGACTTCATCCGCACGACCCAGCCCCGCCACGAGGAGCGTGTGCAGCAGTTCGTGCAGGCGCTGTTCGACCGCGGCTACATCTACGCGGGCGAGTACGAGGCGCTGTACTGCGTCGGCTGCGAGGAGTTCAAGCCCGAGGCCGAGATCGTCGACGGCACCGGTGCGTTCGAGGGGCTCAAGGTCTGCGCCATCCACTCCAAGCCGCTGGAGCTCCTGCAGGAGAAGAACTACTTCTTCAAGCTCAGCGAGTTCGGCGATCGCCTGCTGGAGCTCTACCGGAGCGTGCCCGACTTCGTGCGTCCCGAGTCGGCCCGCAACGAGGTCGTCTCCTTCGTCAAGAGCGGGCTGAAGGACCTCTCCATCTCGCGCTCCGCGTTCGACTGGGGGATCCGAGTGCCGTGGGACGACACCCACGTCATCTACGTGTGGGTCGACGCGCTCCTGAACTACGCGACGGCGGTCGGCTACGGCACCGATCCCGACCAGTTCGCCCGTCGCTGGCCGGCCTACCACGTCGTCGGCAAGGACATCCTGCGCTTCCACGCCGTCATCTGGCCCGCCATGCTGATGGCTGCCGGGCTCGAGGTGCCGCGCGGCGTCTTCGCCCACGGGTGGCTGCTCGTCGGCGGCGAGAAGATGTCGAAGTCGAAGCTCACCGGCATCGCGCCGTCCGAGATCACGGACGTCTTCGGCTCCGACGCCTACCGCTTCTACTTCCTTTCGGCGATCGCCTTCGGTCAGGACGGCTCGTTCTCGTGGGAGGACCTCTCCGCGCGCTACCAGGCGGAGCTCGCCAACGGCTTCGGCAACCTCGCCTCGCGCACGACCGCGATGATCGAGCGCTACTTCGAGGGGATCGTGCCGCCGGCCGCGGCGGGGGACGAGCGCGACCGCGCCCTGAAGGACACGGTCGCCGCGGCGGCCACCGCCGCCGACGCCGCGATCGAGCGCTTCCGGCCCGATGAGGCGATCGCCGCCATCTGGACGATCGTCGACGCCGCCAACGGCTACATCACCGAGAACGAGCCGTGGGCGCTCGCGAAGGACGAGACGCAGCGGGAGCGCCTGGGCACCGTGCTGTACACGGCCGCGGAGGCGCTGCGGGCGCTGGCCGTGCTGCTGTCGCCGATCATGCCGGTGGCGACCGAGAAGCTCTGGATCGCCCTGGGCGCCGCCGAGTCCCTCGGTCGGCTCCAGGACCAGCCGCTGCGCGAGGCCGGCGCCTGGGGCGTGCTCCGCCCCGGCACCAGTGTCAACGGCCTGGCGCCGCTGTTCCCGCGCATCGAGCAGGCCTGATGCCCGCACGGCCCGTTTCGTCTCGCTTCGCTCGCTCAACGACCGGGGTGACGGCGGGCGGGCGTTTCGTCTCGCTTTGCTCGCTCAACGACCGGGAGGGGCGGGGTGGGGCGTTTCGTCTCGCTTCGCTCGCTCAACGACCGGGAGTGGCGGCGGGCGGTGGGGGCGGACGTTGAGCGAGGAGCGAAGCGACGAGACGAAACGCGGTGAGCGACGAGCATGACTGACCCGAGCATCACGGGCCCGAGCATCACAGACCCGAGCACCTACGTGCGGACCCGCGAGAAGGGCTCGCGCGACGTCACCTACCCCGACGCGCCCGAGCCGCTCGCTGTTCCCGTCTGCGACAACCACGCCCACCTCGAGATCGAGGACGGCGTCGGGCTGTCGCTCGATGAGCAGCTGGAGCGCGCGGCGGCGGTCGGCGTCGTCGGCGTCGTGCAGGCCGGCGGCGACATCGAGTCCAGCCGCTGGTCGGCGTGGGCCGCGGCCTCCCATCCGCGGGTGCTCGCCGCCGTGGCGATCCATCCCAACGAGGCACCCGCCTACGCCGCCGCCGGCACCCTCGGCGACGCCATCGCGGTCATCGATGAACTGGCCGCCCAGCCGAGGGTCCGTGCGATCGGCGAGACGGGACTCGACTTCTTCCGCACCGACGCCGAGGGTCTCCCCGCGCAGTACGAGAGCTTCGAGGCGCACATCGCGCTGGCGAAGAAGCACGGGATCGCGATGCAGATCCACGACCGCGACGCCCACGACGCCGTGCTGGAGACGCTCTCGCGCGTCGGAGCCCCCGAGCGCACCGTGTTCCACTGCTTCTCGGGCGACGCCGACATGGCGCGGATCGCGGCCAAGCGGGGCTACTGGCTGAGCTTCGCGGGGAACGTCACGTTCAAGAACGCCCAGAACCTCCGCGACGCCCTGGCGGTGACGCCGCGTGAGCGCATCCTCGTCGAGACCGACGCGCCGTTCCTCACGCCGGCCCCGCACCGGGGGCGGCCCAACGCGCCGTACCTCATCCCGGTCACGGTCCGCTTCCTCGCCGCGGAGCTCGGCGTCGACCTCGACGAGCTGTGCCATCAGCTCGCCGCCAACACCCTCGAGGTCTACGGCTCGTTCGACTGAACCGGCGCTCGGCCGAGTTCGCACTCGACGGAGTTCATGCTGCGCCGCGGAGGAGTTCTGCCGATCGGAGGACGTATTGTCCGGATCGACCCTCCGCTGCGCCGATCTCCTCCGCCACGCGCAGGCGACGCGCGCCGAACGAGCCGCGGGTCAGCGGGTGGTCGCGCCGCCGACGAGCTCCCACGGGAGGTCGATGACGGCGGGGCCGTCGGACGGGAGCGCTCCGCCGAGGGCGGTGAACATCGCCTCGGCCGCCAGTTCGGGGTGCACGCACGCCCGCGTGACGCCGAGCCGCTCGTTGAGGGCGCACTCGCCGCTCCCCGCCTCGCTCGTGCAGAGCGCGACGAGCTGCACGTCGCGGGGGATCACCAGCGAGGTGGCCTCCAGCTGCAGGTAGATCTCGGGGCCGTCCTCGCAGAAGGCGAAGATCGCGTCGGCGCCGCGGTCGAGGAGGTCTCGCACCTCGCGGGTCAGACGGCGACGTCCGGCATCGACGCGCGACACCAGCGGAGTCCTCCCGCGCACCGCCGTCCAGGCGAGGTAGGCGCTCTCGCCGATCTGGTCGCGCGGGACCTCGCTCTCGTCCACGAGGAAGCCGATCCGCTCCGCGCCGGTCGCCTCGAGGTGGGCGAGGCCGGCACGCACCGCCGCGTCGTAGCCGGTGCGCACGCTCAGTCCCGGGGCGCCGGCGATGTACAGGTCGGTGGCGACGACCGGGATGCCGCGGGAGGCCGCCTCTCGCAGGATGCCGCGATCGTCGGCGGGGTCGGGGAAGTAGAGGACGTCGATCTGCGCCCCCGGAAGGAGGTCGGGGCGGGAGTCGGGCAGGACGGTGACGGTGAAGCCGTGCTCGGCCGAGGAGCGCACCAGGGAGGCCAGCTGCCGTGCCCGCTGCAGGGCGCGACGTCCGTCGTCGAGCGAGCTGTCGGCCATCACGAAGCCGACGGACATGGTGCGGCCGCTGCGCAGGGCGGCCGCGTGCTTGTTGGGCCGGTAGCCGAGCTCTGCGGCGATGGCCTTGATGCGTTCCCGCGTCTCGGGCCGCATGCTGCCGCGGTCGTTGAGCGCTTGGCTCGTGGCCGCGGTGGAGACGCCGGCGCGCAGTGCGACATCTTTCAGGGTCACTCCGCGCGGCTCGGTCACGGCTGCTCCTGCCGGAGTGCGCGCGGCGGCAGGATCGTCTCGATCGCGTCGGCCCACTCGGTGCCGTGGCCGCCGGCTGCCAGCGAATGGCCGCGCGAGATCAGGCCGTGGAGGAGCACCCCGGAGAAGTGGCGGAGCGCGGCTTCGGTCTCGGGGCCCGCTCCGCGGGCGATCTCGTCCTCCAGGACGGTCCGCACATGCTCGCGCAGGGCGACGACGGCGGGGGAGACGCCGTGCACCCGATGCGCGGCGGCGTGGCGGGAGGCAGCGGCCTGCACGATCTCGCGCGCATGGTCGATGGTCGCGTTCTCGTCGATCGGCGCGTGCACGCGGACGGTCTCGAGGTCGAGCAGCTCGACACCGGGAAGCGCCCGCACACCGGGATCGACGTTGCGCGGCATGCCGAGGTCGACGATCACCTGCGGGGAGCGGATGCCCGCGCGGGCGACGGCGTGGTCGTCGGCGGTGAGGGCGAACTCGTGCGAAGTGGTGGTGCAGGTGACGACGACATCGGCGGCGGCCGCCTCGGCGGCGTAGTCCTCGGCGGACACGACCGTGAGGTGCTCTCGGTGCGCGAACTTCCGCCGCCCCGACCTCGAATGGACCCGGATGTCGCGCGCTCCCACATCGCGCAGGGCGGCAAGTGACGCGGCGGCGTAACGGCCGGTGCCGACGAGGAGCACGCGTGCGTCCGCCCAGCCGTCGACCCGGGAGCCGGCGAGCTCGACGGCGAGGCGCACGAGGGAGCGGCCCGATTCGCCGAGGCGCGTGCTGTTGCGCACGGCACGGGATGCCTCGGTCGCCCGTTGGAACAGCTGCTCGAGGGGCGCGGTGGTGAGCCCGTCGCGGCGGGCGGAGTCCAGCGCGCGGCGCACCTGGCCGGCGATCTCGTCCTCGCCGACGGCCACCGAGTCCAGGCCCGCGGCCACGGAGAACAGGTGCTGGGCGACGCGGTGCCCCTGCGCGAAGTCGACGGTGTCGCGCACCGTGCGGAACGGGAGGTCGGCGAGTCCCGACAGCTGTTCCATCGCGGCATCCATCGCGGGCACGGGGGAGGCGTCGTCGAGGTCGAAGTACGCCTCGAAACGGTTGCAGGTGGACAGCACGACCGCCCCGCGGATCTCGTCGTGCGCGTCCTTCAGCCGTACGGCGACCTCGTCGCCCATCCCTGCGAGGCGCTCCAGGGACTCCAGCGGCGTGGTGCGCTGATGCGCGGTGAGGCAGACGAGCACGTACGGGTTCCGATCGAGGACGGCGGGCCGAGGACACTCGGCGAACAGGGTTAGTATAACGATTAACTCGATCGAGGAGCCGCATCATCTCTGCACCTGAAGCCGCCGTCTCCGGCGCCGCCTCATCCCACCCGCTGGCCGCCCACGACACCGCGTCGTCCCGTCTGCTGCGCGCGCTGCGCGGCGACCGTCCCGACGTGACGCCGGTGTGGTTCATGCGCCAGGCGGGCCGTTCGCTTCCCGAGTACCGCGCCCTGCGCAGCCGCGGCACGATGATCGAGGCGTGCCTGGATCCTGCCCTCGCCAGCGAGATCACCATGCAGCCGGTGCGCCGGCACGGCGTGGACGCCGCCATCTTCTTCAGCGACATCGTCGTGCCGCTGGCCCTCATCGGCATCGACGTCGAGATCGCCGCGGGACGCGGGCCGGTCTTCTCCCGTCCGCTCCGCACCGCCGCCGACATCGCCGCGGCGGTCGAGATCGACCCCGCCCTCGTCCGCGAGCGCGGTGAGGCGATCGCGGACGCCGTGGGTCGCACGACCGCGATGCTCGCCGAGGAGTCCGCCTCGCGCGGCGAGCCGCTCCCGCTCATCGGCTTCGCCGGGGCGCCGTTCACGCTGGCGGCCTATCTCGTGGAGGGCGGCCCGTCCAAGGACCACCTCGCCGCGCGCCGTCTCATCCACGACGATCCTTCGGCGTGGCGCGACCTCACCGCCTGGCTCGCCGAGGTCACCGGACAGTTCCTCGCCCTGCAGGTCTCGGCGGGCGCCAGCGCGGCGCAGCTGTTCGACTCCTGGGCCGGAGCGCTTTCCCCCGCGGTGTACCGCGAGGCGGTGCTTCCCGCCTCGGCGGCGGCCCTGCGCGCGGTGCGCGAGGTCGCACCGCCGGCCGGCTCCGGCATCGACCACATCCCGCTCATCCACTTCGGCGTCGGCACCGGTGAGCTGCTGGCCGACATGGCGTCGCTCGACATCGACGCGATCGGCGTGGACTACCGGGTGTCGCTGGATGATGCCCGGCGCCGCATCGGACGCGATCTGACCGTGCAGGGCAACCTCGACCCGGCGCTCCTGTTCGCCCCGGAACCGGTGCGGACGGCGGCGGTGCGCGGCGTGCTGGAAGCCGGATCGGCCGCGCGCGCGCACGTGTTCAACCTCGGGCACGGCGTGCCGATGGACGCGGACCCCGATGCGATCGGCGACGTCGTGCGGGCGGTGCACGACTGGCGGATGCCGTGACCGTCGACCTCGTCGTCGTGGGCGCCGGCATCGGCGGCCTGGTGGTCGCGCACGACGCCGCGCGCGCCGGCCTCGATGTGGTCCTGATCGAGGAGGGCGATCGTGTCGGCGGGATGCTGCGCCGCGCGGACCTCGGCGCTGTCGCGATCGACATCGGTGCGGAGTCGTTCGCGACGCGCACCACCGGCGTCGCCGACCTCATCGCCGATGCCGGGCTGGATCTTCGCATCGTGGCGCCCACGTCCGGCGGCGCACATCTCGCCGCCGTCGCCGATGACGGCGTGCTCCGCGCCCCACTGCCGCGGCGGACGGTGCTCGGCATCCCCGCCGATCCGCTGGCCGCCGACGTCGTCCGGATCCTCGGAGAGGCGGGCGCGCGGCGTGCCGCCGCCGAGGCGGACATGCCGGTGGCGTCCCAGGCGGAGCCCGCTCTCGCCGCGCTGGTCGCAGAGCGGTTCGGGCCGGTGCTCCTCGAGCGGCTCGTCGATCCCCTCTGCCGCAGCGTGTACTCGGTGCCCGCCGCCGACGTCCGCCTCTCGCGACTGCATCCTGCGCTCTGGCGCGCCTTCGCCGAACTCGGATCGCTCACCGCCGCGGCGGCGTCGCTGGCCGCTCCGGAGCGTGCCGGCGCGGCCGTCGGGGGCATCGAGGGGGGCATGTGGCGCCTCGCCGACGAGCTGCACCGCGCCGCGGTGGCGCACGGCGCCGAGGTCCGCACCGGCGTCCGCGTGCGGGAGGTCGCCGCGGAGCCGGGACAGGTCGTCGTCTCGGCGGACGGGACGACCCTCCGCGCCCGGCGTGTGGTCATCGCCACCGGCACCGCTGCCGCCCGCGCCCTGCTGGCAGAGCCGGGCTCGGCAGCACCGGCGCCGCCGCCGGTCGTCCGGGTCGCTGCGGCGCTCATCCGCTCGACCGCCCTCGATGACGCCCCCGTCGGGTCGGGTGTCATCGCCGCGGTCGAGGTGCCCTCGCAGGCCAAGGCGCTCACCCACGTGACGTCGAAGTGGGAGTGGGCGGCCCGGGCCGTCCCGCCGGGACACCACATCGTGCGCTTCTCTGCGCGCGACGCGTCGTCGCGCCTGAGCAGCGCCGAAGACGTCACCCGCGAGGTCGCTCTCCTGGCCGGCGTCGCGGTCGCTCCGGCCGATGTCGTCGCGATCGTCGAGCAGACATGGCCCGACGCCGTGGCCGCCGCGCCGGTGGAACCCGCCCGCCGTGCCGCTCTGGCCGCCGACGGCATTCTGCTGGGCGGCGCCGCCGTCGCCGGCACGGGACTCGCATCGGTCGTGCCGCACGCCCGAGACCTGGCACGAGACCTCGTCGCGGAGCTGGGCGCGACAGCTCCGCAGAGCGCGACAGCTTCCCAGAGCGCGACAACACCCCAGACCACGAATGATCGGAGGACCGCATGACCGAGGAGAACCTCGTCGGCTACACCCTGTTCGCGGTGCTGACCGCGCCCCGTCCGCGCGCCGGCGCCCCGGAGGCCGCGGCGATCGCCGCGCTCGACGACGAGATCGCCGCCCTGGGCGACGCGGGCGTGACGCTGCGAGGGATGTATGACGTCACCGGCATGCGCGCCGACGCCGACCTGATGCTGTGGCTCCATGGCGACGATGCGGCGGCCCTCCAGAAGGCCCTGCGCGCCCTCCGGCGGACCGACGTCCTCGCCGGCTTCGCGTGCGAGTGGAGCGCCATGGGGGTGCACCGCGAGGCGGAGTTCAACAAGCGTCACGTCCCCGGCTATCTCCGCGGCGAAGCGGCCCGCGACTGGCTCTGCCTGTATCCGTTCGTCCGCAGCTACGAGTGGTATCTCCTCCCCGAGAGCGAACGCGCCGCGATGCTCGCCGAGCACGGGCGCAAGGGCGCGCGGTTCACCGACGTGGTCGCCAACACGGTCTCGACCTTCGCCCTGAGCGACTACGAGTGGCTGCTGCCGCTGGAGAGCGACGAACTGCTGAGTCTCGTCGACCTCATGCGCGACCTGCGTGCGACCGACGCCCGTCGACACGTCCGCGAAGAGGTCCCCTTCTACACCGGTCGCCGGGTGGCGACCGCCGAGCTCGCGGAGGTGCTGGGCTGATGGCCGAGAACATCGGACGATCCGTTCCCGAGGACTTCCGGCCCCAGCCAGAGGGCTTCCGGCCCAAGCCTCCGCGCGCGAGCGCCGCGCCGCCCACCGCCGAGGGCTGCCGCGTCCCGGCGGCGACGGCGGCCGCCTGCGCGGGCGACCCCCACGCGACGGCGCCGGTCGCCTATGACGGCGTGCTGCTGCTCGGCTTCGGCGGACCGGAGGGGCAGGACGACGTCATCCCGTTCCTCCGCAATGTCACCGCCGGCCGCGGCATCCCCGACGAGCGCCTGGAAGAAGTCGCCCACCACTACCGGCACTTCGGCGGAGTCTCGCCGATCAACGACCACAACCGGCAGCTCAAAGCGGCCCTGGACGCCGAACTGGCGGCGCGCGGCCTCGACCTTCCCGTCTACTGGGGAAACCGGAACTGGATGCCCTATGTCGCCGACGCCCTGCAGGACGCCGCCGATGCGGGTCGGACGCGCCTGCTGGCGATCGCCACGAGCGCCTACTCGTCGTACTCCTCGTGCCGTCAGTACCGCGAGGACCTCGCCGACGCCGTCGAGGCGACCGGGCTCTCGGGCCGTGTCGAGATCGACAAGGTGCGCCAGTTCTTCGACCACCCCGGCTTCGTCACGCCGTTCGTCGACGGCATCCGTGCGGCCATCGCCGACCTCGCCGAGCGCGGGATCACCGACCTGGAGGGCGAGGTGGAGGTGCTGTTCTCGACGCACTCCATCCCCGATTCCGACGCGGACCGCTCCGGGCCGCCCGAGCGGGACTTCGGTCCGGGCGGGGCCTACGTCGCCCAGCACCTGGCGGTCGCCGAGCAGATCATGGCGCAACTGGGGATCGGCAGTGCCTGGCAGCTGGTGTACCAGAGCCGGTCCGGCCCCCCGCAGGTGCCGTGGCTGGAGCCGGACATCAACGACGCCCTCCAGGAGCTCCCGGGGCGCGGGCGCCGCGCGGTGCTGATCGTGCCGCTCGGGTTCGTGAGCGATCATATGGAGGTGCTCTGGGACCTCGACACCGAAGCGCTCGAGACCGCCGGCGAGCTCGGTCTCGTCGCGCTGCGCACAGCGACGCCCAGCACCCATCCCGCGTACGTCGCCGGCCTCGTCGACCTCATGGAGGAGCGCCTGCGCGGAACCGCACCCGAGGACCGTCCGCACCTGACGGCGCTCGGCCCCTGGTACGACGTCTGCCGCCCGGGCTGCTGCGAGAACAAGCGGCTCGGATTCCAGCCGGCCCTCGCGGGGATCGCGCCGTGACGGACGCCGCCCTTCCCGCTCTCCGGCTGGGCACGCGCGCGAGCGCGCTCGCGACGACCCAGTCCGGGCACGTCGCCGATGCGCTCCGCGCCGCCACCGGCCGTGAGGTCGAGCTCGTCCCGATCACGACCGCGGGCGACGTGCTCACCGGACCGCTCGCCCAGCTGGGCGGCACCGGCGTGTTCGTCGCGGCCCTGCGCGACGCACTGCTGCGCGGGGAGTGCGACCTCGTCGTCCACTCCATGAAGGATCTCCCCACCGGCGCGGTGCCGGGACTGGTGATCGGTGCGGTGCCGCCCCGCGAGGTCCAGCGCGACGTGCTGTGCGCCCGTGACGGACACACCCTCCACACCCTGCCGCGCGGGGCGGTGATCGGCAGCGGATCTCCGCGCCGGGTCGCGCAGCTGCTGCGGCACCGGCCGGACCTGGTGGTGCGCGGCATCCGCGGCAATGTCGACACCCGGCTCCGCAAGGTCCACGACGGCGAGTACGACGCGACCGTGCTCGCGGAGGCGGGTCTCGCGCGACTCGGACGCACCGAGGAGATCACCGACACGTTCGACCTCGAGGTGTGGCCCACCTCGGCCGGGCAGGGCGCGCTGGCCGTCGAAGTGCGCGCTGACGATGCGTCGCTCGTCGACGCCGTCGCGGTCATCGGCGACGACGCCTCGACGCGGACCAGCCTGTGGGAACGCGATGTGCTCCGCCGCCTCGAAGCCGGATGCGCGGCGCCGGTCGGGATCAGCGCGCTCGCGCTCGGCGATCCCGCGGCCGTCGGAGAGGTCGCGCTCGTGGCGGAGGTCTATGCGCTCGACGGCGCGCGGTCGGTGCGCGTCACTCGACAGGTGCCCGCTGCGACCCTCGCGGATGTGGCCGCGCGCGATGCGGCTGCGGCGGATGTGGTGGCCGAGCTCCTGGACGCCGGTGCGGGGGAGCTCGCCGACCTCGCGGGGTCGGCGCGGTGACGGCGAGCAACATCCGACGAGATGCACTGCGCGGGGCCTCCGTCCTCATTCCGCGCGGTGGCGCCTGGGGTGACCGGGTGCGCGCCGACCTCGAGCGGCGCGGCGCGGAGGGCATCGTCGCGCCGGTGATCGCCTCCGCCCCGCCTCGGGACCTCAGCGCGCGCGACCGGGCATTCGCCGCGATCGCGGCCGGCGAGTACGCCTGGCTGTTCGTCACGAGCGCGGCGGCCGTCGAGCAGCTGGCTCGACAGGGCGTGACGGTGCCCGCGACCACGCAGATCGCCGCGGTCGGATCCGCGACGGCGCGCGCTGTGGCCGACGCCGGCGGCGAGGTGTCCTTCGTGCCGGCCGGGCAGTCGTCGGCGGCGGCGCTGACGGCGCAGTGGTGCGCGGGCCGCGATCCGCGCACGACGGGACGCTGTCTCGTGCTGCGCTCGGACCTGGCGACCTCCGTCGTCTCCGACGAACTGGAGCTCCGCGGCTACGACGTCGACGTGTGCATCGGCTACCGGACCGTGGGCGTCGATCTGCTCCCCGAGGTGCGCGACCGGATCTCGTCGGGCGGCGTCGACGTCATCCTCCTCACCTCACTCAGCGTCGCCCGCGAGCTCCGGCGCCAGATCGGCGTCCCCCCGGCTTCGACACTGGTCGCCTCCATCGGCCCCGGCACGACGCGCGACGCCGCGAAGATCGGCTTCGCCGTCGGCCACACCGCCCGAACCCAGAGCGTCGACGCCCTCGTCGCCGAGCTCGACGACGCGCCCGCCCCTCTCGCTTCCGCACGAACGGAGACCACCCCATGACCGCGTTCCCCGAGCGGCGCCTCCGGCGCCTGCGTGCCACGCCCGCCCTGCGACGCCTGGTCGCCGAGCACGACCTCACCCCTCGACGCCTCGTCCTCCCGGTGTTCGTGAAGGAGGGGATCGACGCGCCCCAGCCGATCGCGAGCATGCCCGGTGTCTCCCAGCATCCCCTGGACGGGCTCCCCGCCGTCGTCGAGGCCGCCGTCGCGGCGGGCCTCGGCGGGATCATGCTCTTCGGCGTCCCCGCGCACCGCGACGCCGCCGGCTCGGGAGCGACCGCGCCGGACGGCATCCTCAACCGCGCGATCGCCGTCGCAGCCCGCTCCGCCGCCGGCCGCCTCACCGTGCAGGCCGACCTCTGCCTCGACGAGTTCACCG
>Ga0160439_1000682_pt1 | contig 13321 bp, 13 predicted proteins | sample HID1975M_E0MG_FD_108201 | JGI IMG/M metagenome (GOLD analysis project Ga0160439, IMG submission 108201) | Enriched soil microbial communities from UW Madison campus, WI, USA - HID1975M_E0 MG | ecosystem: Environmental > Terrestrial > Soil > Unclassified | place: USA: Madison, Wisconsin... | reverse complement strand
TCGTCGTCCTCGCGCTCGGCTTCACGCGTGCCGTCGCGCTGCCGATGGCCGTCGTCATCGTCGTGCACGCGCTGGTGCGGTGGCGTGCCAGCCGGGCCGGCACCGACCGACTGACCGGGCGCGACGTCGGTGCCCTCGGCGCGCTGGCCGTCGCTGCCGGGATCTCGGGCGTCGCCTGGCCCCTGATCTGCGGCTGGGTCACGGGTGAGCGCGACGCCTACCTGCAGACCCAGGCCACGTGGCGCGGCGTGCGCGAGGTCGTGCCGTTCGAGTCCTGGGGCTACGTGTCGCGGTTCTGGTTCGGCGACCTCGCGCCGTGGGTGCTGCTGGGCTCGTTCGCGCTCGTCGTCGCGGTCCTCGTCGTCCCCGCCGCCTGGCGGCTCGGCAACGAGCTGCACGTGTGGCCGGCCGCCTACCTGCTCTACATCGCGGGCGCGGTCGAGCCGAGCAGCAGCCTGGCCCGGTTCCTGCTCCTCGCGTTCCCGCTCGCGGCGGTCACGGCCGGGGTCGTGACCCGGCCCGCACGGTCTCGCCGGCTCTGGTTCGGGCTCGTGGTCGTCGCGATGCTCTACCTGCAGGTCGTCTGGGTCTGGGACATGTGGCGCCTGGCTGGGCCGACCGGGTGGCCGCCGTGACGGTGGGTGGTACGCGAAGTGTCGTGTCCGTCCTGTGAACTAGGATGGTCCACGGACAACCGGCAGCAGGGCCGCAGGTGGTGCGCGTGAGAACGCGCTCCGGACGGCCCGCTCTGGACGCACGAGGCGAAGGAGATGCCCCGCATGGCCGCGATGAAGCCGAGGACCGGTGACGGACCGCTCGAGGTGACCAAGGAGGGGCGTGGCATCGTGATGCGCGTCCCGCTCGAGGGCGGTGGACGGCTGGTGGTCGAGCTCAACGCGACCGAGGCCGCCGAGCTGGGCGAGGCACTCACCTCCGTCGTCTCCTGACGAGTCGGATGGCACGCGCGGACGGCGGGGCGCGTCCGGGGAGATCTCCCCGGACGCCCATCGGCCGGACCCCGCCGGACGTGACGCTCTCGGGCGGCACGCTCGACGACAGCACGGAGCTGGACGACGGCACGATCGACGCCGTCGCCGTCCCGCTGCTGCCCGGGGTCGAGGGCGACCACGGGGCGCAGCCCGGTGAGGGCGCCGCGCAGGCTGCCGTCCGCTACGGGATCGACCTGGCCGAGATCGCCGACCGGATCGGCCTGACGGGCGCCGCGGGGGAGTCCTACGTCCTGCAGCTGCCGCGGGCCGTCGGGTCGGCGGTCTCGCTGCCCTGGGCGGGCCTGCCGCCCCGGATCGTGCTGCTCGGCGTCGGGCAGCACACCCCGACCGACCTGCGCCGCGCGGGTGCGGCGCTCGCCCGTGCGACCCGCGGGCTCACGCGCGTGCTGACGACCGCCGGCGTGCAGCCGCGCCAGTCCGCCTCGCAGGCCGCCGAGGCCGCCCGCGCGCTCGTCGAGGGCTACCTGCTCGCGGCCTACGCGTCGCCGACGGCAGCCGCCACCAAGCCCCAGAACGCCGCCGAGCTCGTCCTGCTGGGCCGCGACGGCACGCGTGCGAGCGCCGCGGTCGCCGCCGCCCGCACGTCGGCCCACGCCACGTGGCTCGTGCGCGACCTGGCCACCACGCCGGCGAGCACCAAGACCCCCGCCTGGTTCACCGAGCAGGCCAAGCGACTCGCCGGGCGCGCGTCCCTGGCCGTCGAGGTCCGCGGACCGCGCGAGCTGGCTGCGCAGGGATTCGGCGGCATCCTGGCGGTCGGGTCGGGCTCGGCCTCGACGCCCCGCCTCGTGACCGTCACCTACACGCCGGCCGGCGCGAGCCCGGGCAAGCACGTCGTCGTCGTCGGCAAGGGCATCACCTTCGACACGGGCGGCCTGAGCATCAAGCCTCGCGAGGCGATGGTGCCGATGAAGACCGACATGACCGGCGCCGCCGTCGCGCTCGCCACCGTGCTCGGGGCCGCCGAGGCGGGGGTCCAGCACACGGTCACCGCGGTGATGCCGCTCGCCGAGAACCACTTCGGCGCCGCCTCCTACCGGCCCGGCGACGTGCTGCGGCTGTTCGGCGGGACCACGGTCGAGATCGCCAACACCGACGCCGAGGGCCGCATCGTGCTGGCCGACGCGCTCGCCTGGGCGGACGCCGAGCTGGCCCCGGACGTCCTGATCGACGTCGCGACCCTGACGGGCGCCGCGAGCGTCGGACTCGGCAAGAAGCACGCCGCGCTCTACGGCACCGACGAGCGGCTCGTGGGCGCTCTCTCGGCGGCGGGCGAGGTCTCGGGCGAGCTGGCCTGGCGGATGCCCCTGGTCGACGAGTACGAGGAGGCGGTCCGCTCCGACGTGGCCGACCTGCGGCACGTGCCGAGCGACAAGCACATCGGCGGCGGCTCGATCACCGCGGCGCTGTTCCTGCGGCACTTCGTCGGGCAGCGTGCCTGGGCCCACCTCGACATCGCCGGCCCGGCGCGGTCCGCCTCGGACAAGCACGAGGTGACCGAGGGTGCCACCGGCTTCGGCGCGCGGCTGCTGCTGCGCTACCTGGCCGACCTGCGATGATCCCCGGTTGCGCCGACGCGGGTCGCGGCACGGTTCGTCGCCGCGAACGTGCACGCGCGGCGCGGACGATGGAACGAAGGCTGCAGCGATCGCCGTCGCGCCACCCGCGTGATCAGCACTGACCCGGGGAAGCGCGAAAGCAGGCTGCGCCGTCGCGGATACTTCCACGGTGGACCTCCTCAGCCTGTTCCTCGCGCCCGACTGGGACGACCTCGTCTTCGAGGAGGCGCTCGACCGCGCGGCGCCGGGTGACGTCGACGCGATCCTCGACCTGGCGACGAGCGACGACGCGGACGTCCGGCTGCACCTGGCCCACCACCTCGTCCACCTCTCCCGCGGGGACGCCCCGAGCCCCAGGACCGTGCAGACGGCGATCGCGCTCACCGCGGACCCGGACATCCGGGTCCGCGACTGGGCGTGCTTCGCACTCGGCACCCAGTGGGACGAGATCGACACCGCCGAGCTGCGCGACGCGCTCGCCGCGCGCCTGGACGACGTCGGACGGGATGCCCGGTCGGAGGCGCTCATGGGACTCGCGCTGCGCCGGGATCCCCGCGCGTACGAGCGCGTGCGCGAGGCGCTGAGCAGGCCCAGCGGCGTCGTCTACACGCTGGAGATGCGCGCCGCGGCGGCGCTCGGCGACCCGGACCTGCATGCCTTGGTGCTCGAGCACCAGACCGGGTGGGACGACGACGAGGGGGCGCTCGCCGCGGAGGTGGCCCTGCGCTTGACCGACCCGCACGGACCGGGCGACGACCTGTACGACGGGGTCGCCGAGCTCTCGCGGCGCCGTGCGCGCGGCGAGCCGGACGGCGACGCGCTGATGTCGTGGCGGCTGATGTCGACGGTGCTCGACCTCGCACCGCATCGTGCCGGCGAGTTCCTCGAGGAAGTTGTCGCGCGGCTGGGTGCCGACGCGGCCGCCGTCAGCGAGATCACGGAGCGATCTGCGCTCGCGGTCATGGCCGCGAAAGACTGAGGTCAGCGCTTGACGGCGACCAGGAGCCCGTCGCCCGTGGGCAGCAGGGCGGGCAGGAGCCGCTCGTCGGCCCGGACCGTGCGGCCCAGCTCGCGGACGGCGGTCGTCGTCTCGTCGCGGCGCGCGGGGTCGGCGACACGGTAGTGCCACAGGGCGCCGGCCACGGCCAGCACGCCCCCGGGGCGCAGCAGGCGGACCGCCTGCTCGACGTAGGCGGCGGCGCTCTCCTTGTCGCCGTCCACGAAGACCAGGTCGTACACGCCGTCGGTCAGCCGGGGGAGCACGTCGAGCGCGCGGCCCGAGATGGTGCGGGTGCGCGCGGGGCGCAGGCCGGCCTCGGTGAAGGCCTCCTTGGCGGCGCGCTGGTGCTCGACCTCGAGGTCGATCGTCGTCAGGACACCGTCCTCGGGCATGCCCCGCAGGAGGTAGAGCGACGAGACACCGGCGCCCGTGCCGACCTCGACCACGGCGCGAGCTCCGGCGGTCGCCGCGAGCACCGACAGCACGGCACCGGTCCCGGTGGGAACGGGGGTGCAGCCCAGCTGGCCTGCGCGCTCGCGGGCGCGCAGCAGGACGTCGTCCTCAGGGACGAACTCCTCGCAGTAGACCCAGCTGCTGGCCTTGTCGGTGGAGATGGCGGCCTCCCGTGCCGTTCGTGTCGATCCGCCCACGCGGGCGGGGCCAGCGTAGTCCCGGTGGGTGGTTCCCCGACGGACGCGGAACTTCTCGCGCGTGCCCGGCGTTGCACCGGATGCGACGCATCAGGTCAGCCTCTGGGACACTGGTGGTCGGTCCCGTACCACTCGAGGAGTTCCGTGCCGTCCACCGCGCAGCCCGCCTGGCAGCCGCCGTCGTGGGAGCAGATCGTGCGCGAGCACTCTGCCCGCGTCTACCGGCTCGCCTACCGGCTCACCGGCAACCGCCACGACGCCGAGGACCTGACGCAGGAGACCTTCGTCCGCGTCTTCCGTTCGCTGCACACGTTCCAGCCCGGCACGTTCGAGGGCTGGATGCACCGCATCACCACGAACCTGTTCCTGGACCAGGCGCGCCGCCGCCAGCGCATCCGCATGGACGCGATGGGCGAGGAGGCCGACCGCTACCCGTCAGCGGACCAGCTCGCGGCACCCGAGCGGGCGTTCGAGCACGGCAACCTCGACCACGACATCCAGCACGCGCTCGACGAGCTGCCGCCGGAGTACCGCGCCGCCGTCGTGCTGTGCGACATCGAGGGGCTCTCCTACGAGGAGATCGCCGTGACGCTCGGCATCAAGCTGGGCACCGTGCGCTCGCGCATCCACCGCGCCCGCGCGCGGCTGCGCGTCTCGCTCGAGCACCGGGCGCCGAGCGCCCAGCACGCTCCCGCCGAGCAGGCCGCCGACGAGGTCTGGGCGTGAGCCACCTCGGCTCGCGGATCAGCGCCCTCGTCGACGGGCAGCTCACGCCCGCGGCCACGGAGCGCGCGCTCGCGCACGTCGCCACCTGCCCGGAGTGCGCGGCCGAGCTGTCCGCCGCACGCGCTGCACGCGCCGCGCTCGCCTCGGCGACCGACGACGTCTCGCCCGACGCCGACTTCGCGGCGCGGCTGCTCTCGCTCGCGCCGATGCAGCCGCCCCCGGTCGCGCCCCGGTCGGCCGACCCGTTCGCACCGCCGCCGCGCCGGACCAGCCACGACGTCGCCTCCTACGGCCTGCACCGCGGACGCGCGCGACGCGTCTGGGACGCGCAGACGGGCGCTGCGCTGTGCGGCGAGGTCCCGATGCGGCGCGTGAGCTCGCGCCTCGTGGTCGGCTCGGTCGCGGGCATGGGCGCGGTCGCGGTGATGCTCTTCGTGCTGGGCGAGCGGCCCGCGATGGCGCCCGAGGGGCAGCTGAGCGCCGACCTCGAGCTCCTGGGCCACGCCACCGCGCAGCCGGTCTCCGACGAGATCCGTACGGTGAGCGACGACGACGAGCCCGAGAGCTGGCTCGCGAGCAACGGCTGGCCGTTCCCCGCCGAGCTGCCCGCCGGCTGGGACGTCACGGACGTGCGGTACACCGACGAGGGCGCGGTCGAGGTCGACGTGACGAGCCCCGCCGGGCCGGTCGTCGTGACCGAGCAGGCCGGCCGGCTCGACACCGCGCGGCTCGTCGGCGCCGAGCAGGTCACGCTCGACGGCCGCGACGTCGCGCTGCTCTCGCGCGAGCCGTGGCACGTGGTGTGGCAGTCCGGTGCGACCGTCGTGCAGGTCGTCGCGGCCCAGGAGTCCGACGGAGTGACCGAACTCGTGGCAGGCTTCCCGGGCGGGGCGTTCGACGACGGCGTGCCGGCGCGCATCTCGCGCGGATGGTCCACCGTGACAGGAGTGTTCGACCAGCCATGACGACGCCCGACGAGCGGCCCGGCACCCAGCCGGAGCCGACGCCGCCCCTGTTCGCGTCCCCGAGCGGTGCCCGTCCGATCCCGGCGAGCCCCACGGCCCCCGAGCCCGCCGCGCCTGAGCCCACCGCGCCCGCCGACCCCGCGCCTGATGTGACGCAGCCCGTCCCCCAGCCGTCGCCGTCGCCGCAGGCGCCGCCCGCGCCGCCCGCAGCCCAGCCGCCGACGGCCCCGCCGCAGTGGCCCGGCGCGCAGCAGCCCGGCCAGCCCGGGCCGTGGTCCCTCGCCGCGCAGCAGTCCGTCGCGCCCCCGGCGCAGAGCCCCCACACCGCGCAGCCGGTGCGCGGCTACGACGGCACGCCGTTCGGGCCGCCGTCCGCCACGACCGAGCAGGCCTGGCCGCCCGGTGCGCCGCCCGCGGGCACGCCGATGAAGGTCGTGCGCGTGCGCAAGCGTCGGCGCTCGCTGTCCGTCGCGTGGGTCGTGCCGATGCTCGTGCTGGCGATGCTCGCCGGCCTGCTCGGCGGCATCCTCGGCGCGAACCTCACGCACGACGACCACCTCGCCTCGGCCGATCTGCCCGCGCACACCGACGAGGCGGGGTCCAGCACCCCGTCGCGAGCGCCGGACTCGGTCGCGGGCATCGCCGAGAGCGTCCTGCCGTCGGTGGTCTCGATCCAGGCGATCGGCACCGACGGCACGTCCACCGGCTCCGGCTTCGTGCTGCGCGAGGACGGCTACCTGCTGACCAACAACCACGTCGTGGCGGGCGCGACCGGCGACGACGCGCTCACGGTCACGTTCTCGGACGGGCACGAGCGCGCGGCGCGCGTCGTCGGCGCCACCTCCGACTACGACCTGGCCGTCATCAAGGTCGACGAGAAGGGCCTCGAGCCCCTCGTCCTGGGCGACTCCGCGGACGTGGCCGTGGGTGACCCCGTCGTCGCGATCGGCGCGCCCCTGGGCCTGGCCGGGACCGTGACGACGGGCATCATCAGCGCGCTCAACCGCCCGGTCTCCGCCGGTGACGCGAGCGACACCGCCTTCATCAACGCGATCCAGACCGACGCCGCGATCAACCCCGGCAACTCCGGGGGACCGCTCGTCGACATGGCGGGCGAGGTCATCGGCATCAACTCGGCGATCGCCCAGCCGCCGGGCGGCACGGGCAGCGTCGCCGGCAGCATCGGCCTCGGCTTCGCGATCCCGTCGAACCAGGCGCGGCGTACCGCGGAGCAGCTCATCGAGACCGGTCACGCCACGTACCCGATCGTCGGGGTGCTGCTCGACCAGAGCTACGTGGGCGAGGGCGTCAAGGTCGCCACCGAGGGCCAGAACGGCACGGGCCCGGTCACGGCGGACGGTCCGGCGGACCGTGCGGGCATCCGCGCGGGCGACGTGATCCTCGCGATCGACGGCCGCCCGGTCACGGATCCCGACGAGCTCATCGTCGCGATCCGCGCGCACGAGCCGGGGGACGTCATCGAGCTCTCGGTGCGGACCGGCGACGCCCAGCGGACCGTCCGGGTCACGCTGGACGAGGCCGGGGACTGAGCCCGCGAGGGGTAGCCTGAGCCGGTGTTGTTCGACATCAACGGCGGGGAGTTCCTCGTACTCCTGCTCGTCGCGGCCATCGTCATCGGCCCCCAGCGACTGCCCGGCTACGCCGAGCAGCTGGGTGCGCTGGTGCGCAAGGCGCGCGTCTGGATGAAGGACGCCAAGGGCCGGATCGACACGGAGATGGGCGACGACGCCATCGACCTCGACTGGACCACGCTGGACCCGCGCCGCTACGACCCCCGCCGGATCGTGCGCGACGCGTTGCTCGAGCCGGACGCGCGCCAGGTCCCGGCGGTCGCCCGGGTGGGCGCCGTCTCGGCCCCCGTCGGCGGTGCGGCACCGTTCGACGACGAGGCCACCTGAGCCTCGTCGGACCCTGAAGCGTTTCGCACACCTCCCCACTGACAGAATGGTCGAATGGCTTTGAGCCCCTCCTCGTCGCGCATCTTCTCCGGGATGCAGCCCACGTCGGACTCCCTCCAGCTCGGCAACTACCTCGGCGCGCTGACGCAGTGGGTGGCGCTGCAGGAGGGCAACGAGGCGATCTACTGCGTCGTCGACCTCCACGCGCTCACCGTCTCGCCCGATCCCTCAGTGCTGCGTGACCGCACGCGCCGCACGGCTGCGCAGTACCTCGCCGCCGGGGTCGACCCCGAGCGCAGCCTCCTGTTCGTGCAGTCCCACGTGCCGGAGCACGCCGAGCTCGCCTGGCTGCTGTCCTGCCACACCGGGTTCGGCGAGGCCGGCCGGATGACGCAGTTCAAGGACAAGTCCGGCAAGCAGGGGTCGGAGGGCACCACGGTCGGGCTCTTCACCTACCCGGTCCTCATGGCCGCGGACATCCTGCTCTACGACACCAACCTCGTGCCCGTGGGCGAGGACCAGCGCCAGCACCTCGAGCTCACGCGCGACCTCGCGCAGCGGCTCAACACGCGCTTCGGCGCGGGCACGGTCGTCGTGCCCGAGCCGCACATCGTGAAGTCGACCGCCAAGATCTACGACCTGCAGGACCCGACGGCCAAGATGAGCAAGTCGGCGGCCTCGCCGAACGGTCTCATCGAGCTGCTCGACGACCCCAAGGTCATCGCCAAGCGCATCCGCTCGGCCGTCACCGACACCGAGCGCGAGATCCGCTTCGACCCGGTGAACAAGGCCGGCATCTCCAACCTGCTGACCATCTACTCGGCCCTGACCGGCCGGTCGATCCCCGAGCTCGAGGCCTCGTTCGAGGGCCGCGGCTACGGCGACCTCAAGGTGGAGCTCGCGGGCGTCGTCGTCGACTGGGTCACGCCGTACCAGGAGCGCGTGCACGGCTACCTCGCGGACCCCGCGTCGCTCGACGAGATCCTCGCGGCCGGCGCCGACAAGGCGCGCGACATCGCCGCGGTGACCCTGGACCGGCTGTACGAGCGCACGGGCCTGCTGGCCCGTCGGCCGCGCGTGCGAGTCGGCGCATGAGGCTGCCGGAGCGATCCGGCGACCAGTCGCTCCTCGGGATCGCGATCACGGTCCCCGAGCCGCACGGCTCGGAGCTGCAGGCCGCGCGGGCGCGGTTCGGCGACCCGATGGCGGCGTTCATCCCCCCGCACATCACGATCATCGGGCCGACGGCCGTCTCGCCGGCGGACCGGCCCGCCGTCGCCGCGCACCTCGACGCGGTGGCCGCGCAGCACGCGCCGTTCACGGTCCGCCTGCGGGGTACCGGCACGTTCCGGCCGATCTCCCAGGTCGCGTTCGTGCAGGTCGCGGACGGCATCTCCGCGTGCGAGGTGCTCGAGCTCGACGCGCGCACCGGCCCGCTCGAGCAGGAGCTGCGGTTCCACTACCACCCGCACGTCACGGTGGCCCACGAGCTCGAGGACGCCGCGCTCGACGAGGCCATCGACGAGCTGACCTCGTTCGACGCGAGCTTCCAGGTGGACTCGTTCGACTGCTACGAGCTCGCCGCCGACGGCGTGTGGCGCGTGGTGCGCACGCATGTCCTCACGGGCGTCGGTGCGGATGCCGAGGCGCTGCGCCGCGCCTAGGGTCGGCGCATGAGCGAACCCGTCGGCGCAGGTCGTGCGCATGCCGCGGCACCCGCCGACGACTCCACGCCGCCGTCCTCCACCTCGCTGCTCGACCGCGCCAAGGCGCTGCTGGCCTGGTGGAACGCGACGCGGCCCGCCCGGGCGAACGCGCGCTTCGGTGAGCGCGGTGGCGGCGTCCTGACCGGCGGGATCGCGTATGCCGCGCTGTTCTCGGTGTTCGCCGCGCTGACCATCGGGTACACGGTCTTCATGGCCGTGCTCGGCAACAACGAGAAGCTGCGGCAGAGCGTCCTCGACGCGATCAACGACAACCTGCCGGGTCTCATCGACACCGGCTAGAACCAGGGCATGATCGACCCGGAGTCGCTCAAGCTGACCGGCGGCCTCACGACCACCGGCATCGTCGCCGTCGTCGTCCTGCTGCTCTCGGCGCTGTCCGCGACGGCCGCGCTGCGCACGGGCGTGCGGGCCATGTTCGCGGAGGAGGGCGGCGGCAACGCGATCACCGGCAAGCTGCGCCAGCTCGGTGGGCTCGCCGGACTGGCGTTCGCGGTCCTGCTCGCCGCGATCCTCACGACGGCCGTCGGCTCCGCCGCGCAGTGGCTGCTGTCGGCGCTCGGCTGGGGGGATGCGAGCGGGGTGACGCTACGGCTCGTGGGCATCCTCGTGGCGTTCGTCATCGACGCCGCGACGTTCGTGCTCATCGTCCGGCTGCTCGCCGGCGAGAACCCGCCCCGGCGCGACCTGCTCTGGGGGGCTCTGATCGCGGGGGTGGGCATCGGGGTCGTCCGGTTCCTCGGCACGACGGTCGTGGCCGGCAGCGTCGGCAAGAACCCGCTGTTCACGTCCGTCGCCGTGATCGTCACGCTGCTCGTCTGGGTCAACCTGATCTCGCGCATCGTGCTGCTCGCGTCGGCATGGGTCGCGAACCCGCCGGCGCCCGCGAAAGGCTGAGCGCCTATCGCAGCGCGCGGGCGAGCGCGTCGCGGCGGGGTGCCAGCACGGCCAGGCGCGCGCGGGTGCTCGCAGGCTCCCCGATCTCGCCGAGCCGCAGCATCCCTGGGTCGCCCGCGCGCTGGCCGGCCTCGATGCGGTCGGCCGCGGCCGTCATCCGCGCGAACACGTGGTCGAGGATCGCGACGGGTTCGAGCCCGCCGTAGCCGTCCGCGATGACCCGCAGCCCGTGGGCGACCTCGGCCGGGTCCGCGTCGGGGTGCAGCAGGGGTGAGTTCCAGGCCAGGATCGCCACGTCGTCGAGCGGGACGCCCGGACCGGCGACGTCCCAGTCGAAGACGCCCGCGAGCTCGTCGCCGTCGAACGCCATGTTGTACATCGCGGTGTCGTGGTGGCAGACGATCTCGCCGGGGGCGAGCGCGCGCTCGACGAAACGCCAGCGGCGGGTGCCCCGCGGGAAGCCCGCGACGACGCGGTGGTACTCGTGCAGCCAGGCTGCGGCGGAGGTCAGCTGCGCGTCGGTGAGCGCCCGCTCGCCGATCGGGACCACGTCGCCGGGGAGGTAGGTGAGGATCTCGCGGCCGCGCTCGTCGAACCCGAGGGCGCGCGGCACGTGGGGGAGGCCCGCTGCCGCGAGGAAGTCGAGCAGCTCGTGCACGGCCGGGGTCCACGGGCCGGTGGGCCGGCGGACGGTGTCGCCGACGAGCACCGCGCCGCCGACGTTCCCGCCCGGCAGCACGATCTCGTCGGGCTGATCGGTCACGTCCACCCCCCTGCGCGCTCGGCCATGCCTCGAACCCTAGGGGCCGGGGACGACGAAGGCCCCGGGGTTTCCCCGGGGCCGTCGTCGAGAGGCGTCAGAACGCGCGGGTGATCATCGCGCGCTTGACCTCCTGGATCGCCTTGGTGACCTCGATGCCGCGGGGGCAGGCCTCGGTGCAGTTGAAGGTCGTGCGGCAGCGCCACACGCCCTCCTTGTCGTTGAGGATCTCGAGGCGCTGCGCGCCGCCCTCGTCGCGGCTGTCGAAGATGAAGCGGTGCGCGTTGACGATCGCGGCCGGGCCGAAGTACTGACCGTCGGTCCAGAACACGGGGCACGACGAGGTGCACGCCGCGCACAGGATGCACTTGGTGGTGTCGTCGAACCGCTCACGCTGCTCGGCGGACTGCAGGCGCTCCTTGGTCGGCTCGTTCCCCGTGGTGATGAGGAACGGCATGATCTCGCGGTAGCTCGCGAAGAACGGCTCCATGTCGACCACGAGGTCCTTGATCACCGGCAGGCCCTTGATGGGCTCGACCGTGATCGGCTTGGACGGGTCGAGGTCCTTGAGCAGCGTCTTGCACGCGAGGCGGTTGCGGCCGTTGATGCGCATCGCGTCCGAGCCGCACACGCCGTGCGCGCACGAGCGGCGGAACGTCAGCGAGCCGTCCTGCTCCCACTTGACCTTGTGCAGCGCGTCGAGCACGCGGTCGGTGCCGTGGCACAGGACCTGGAACTCGTCCCAGTGGGCGACGGGCGTGACGCCGTCATCCCCGGGCAGGTAGCGCATCACGCGCAGCGTCACGGTGAAGGACGGGATGGCGCCGACCTGCTCGGGGGCGTCGAGAACGGCAGTCATCAGTACTTACGCTCCATCGGCTGGTAGCGGGTCATCGTGACGGGCTTCGACCCCAGCACCAGCTGGTAGTCGTCGAAGACCTCGGTGTGGGCGAAGCGGCCGTCCTGGTCGCCGTCGACGCTCGCGTCGTCCGCGCCCTCGACGTGCAGCGGGCGGCGGTAGGCCATCGTGTGCTTCATGAAGCCCTCGTCGTCCCGCGTGGGGAAGTCCTCGCGGAAGTGACCGCCGCGCGACTCCTCACGGTTGAGCGCGCCGACGACGACGGTCTCCGCGATGTCGATGAGGAAGCCGAGCTCGACGGCCTCGAGGAGGTCCGTGTTGAACGTGCGGCTCTTGTCCTGCACCGACACCGACAGGTAGCGCGTGCGCAGCTCCTTGATGTCGTCGAGCGCCTGCGTCAGCGACTCCTTGGTGCGGAACACCTGCGCGTTGAGGTCCATCGACTCCTGCAGCGCCTTGCGGATGTCCGCCACGCGCTCGCCGTCGGGACGGGTCCGGATGACCTCGAGGCCGGCCTCGACGCTCGCCGACGGGTTCTCCGGGAGCTCGATGAACTCGGCGCCGACCGCGTAGGCCGCGGCCGAGATCCCGGCACGCTTGCCGAACACGTTGATGTCGAGCAGCGAGTTGGTGCCCAGCCGGTTGGAGCCGTGCACGCTCACGCACGCGACCTCACCGGCGGCGAACAGGCCGTTGATGACGTCGGTCTCGTTGCGCAGCACCTGCGCCTCGATGTTCGTCGGGACGCCGCCCATCGCGTAGTGCGCCGTCGGGTAGACGGGCACGGGCTCGGTGTACGGCTCGACGCCCAGGTAGGTGCGGGCGAACTCGGTGATGTCCGGGAGCTTGGCGTCGATGTGCGCGGGCTCGAGGTGCGTGAGGTCCAGCAGGACGTAGTCCTTGTTGGGTCCCGCGCCGCGGCCCTCGCGGACCTCGTTGGCCATCGACCGGGCGACGATGTCGCGCGGGGCCAGGTCCTTGATCGTCGGGGCGTAGCGCTCCATGAAGCGCTCGCCCTCGGAGTTGCGCAGGATCGCGCCCTCGCCGCGGGCGGCCTCGGAGAGCAGGATGCCCAGGCCGGCCAGGCCGGTCGGGTGGAACTGGAAGAACTCCATGTCCTCCAGCGGGATGCCGCGACGGTAGGCCAGCGCCATGCCGTCACCGGTGAGGGTGTGCGCGTTGGAGGTCGTCTTGAAAATCTTGCCCGCACCGCCGGTGGCCAGGACCACGGACTTGGCCCGGAACACGTGGA
>Ga0160439_1000681_pt1 | contig 13337 bp, 11 predicted proteins | sample HID1975M_E0MG_FD_108201 | JGI IMG/M metagenome (GOLD analysis project Ga0160439, IMG submission 108201) | Enriched soil microbial communities from UW Madison campus, WI, USA - HID1975M_E0 MG | ecosystem: Environmental > Terrestrial > Soil > Unclassified | place: USA: Madison, Wisconsin... | reverse complement strand
CTGCGACGGCGGCACGTTCGGGCCGCGCTCGCACGCAGCGAGCGACGGGTGAAGCGGGCCGCCTCCCGCGCGGCTTCGGACGGTGACGCCGAAGCCATCCACCGTTGGCGAAGACGTGTGCGACGACTGCGCATGCAACTCGATGCCGGGCAGGCGCTCGGTGCGTTGGGCGGAGATGCCAAGGGCCATGTTGCCAGCAACAGGAAGGCGAAGGCACTGCACAGGACCAGTGACGGGCTGGGCTGGCTTCAGGACCTGCAGATGCTGCGGAACCTGGTCCGGCGGATGCCTGCGGGCGAGGGCAAGGCTGAGATGTTGCTGCAGATCGATCGGCAACGTAACAAGGCTAACCCGTGACCCACGGTTTCAACGCAACGTTTCTATTGAGCGGAGACGGTGGAGAAGCCAGTGGAGGAGCATGCCGACGACCATCGCGGCCGCAAAAACGAGTGCAAACGGTTGACCCGTTGGCAGCAGTGCAATGGCCGGGCCCGGGCATACGCCTGCCAGCCCCCACCCAATGCCAAATAGTGCCGCGCCAACAACCAGGCTCCGGTCGATCTGACGCTGATTGGGAATATGCAGTGCCGCAGCAAGCACGGGCGTATTGCGTGCGCGGACCCATCGATAGGCGATCGCTGACGGAAACAGAGCCCCTGCCATGACAAGCGCCAGTGATGGATCCCACGCACCTGCGACGTCAAGAAAAGCGAGTACGCGCGCGGGGTTGGCCATGTCTGAGACGATCAGGCCCAAGCCAAACAGGGAGCCGCACAGAAATGCCGCCAGACGGATCATGCCCCACCTCCGACAATCATGCGCGCAACCGCTACGGTGGCCATGCCCATGAACATGAATACGCCGGTGGCCACCAGGGAGCGCGGTGACAGCCTGGCTAAACCACAAACGCCGTGGCCGCTCGTGCAGCCAGATCCGAGGCGCGTTCCAAAGCCGACCAGCAGCCCGGCCACTACCAACAACGGCATAGTGGAGATTGAAAGCGAGGGCAGCGAAATGGGCTTGATCGCAAGCGCCAGCCCGGACGCAACCATCAACCCTGCCAGGAACAGCGCCGACAAGGTGCGGTCGCCAGTTGGCGACAGGCCAAGGGTATTGGCAAGCAAGCCAGAGACCCCGGCAATGCGACCGGTCAGCACCAGGAACCCGCCCGCTGCCACACCGATCAACAGGCCGCCGATGACTGGCCAGTACCACGCCAAGAAGGGCAGGGTCATAGCAGGTCCACCGGCAGCTTGAGGTAGCGCACCCCATTGTCATCGGGCTTGGGCAGATGGCCCGCGCGCATGTTGACCTGCACCGAGGGCAGGATCAGGCGGGGCATGGGGAGGGTCGCGTCGCGACGCTCACGCATCTCCACGAACATGTCCTCCGTCACGCCTTGATGCACATGGACATTCAAGGTTCGTTCCGCGCCGATGGTGGTTTCCCATGCGAACCGGTCCCGGCCCGTGGCCTTGTAGTCGTGGCAGAGGAACACCCGGGCTTCATCCGGCAGGGCCAGTAGACGCTGGATGGAGCGAAAGAGCTGGCGGGCCGAACCTCCAGGGAAGTCGCAGCGGGCGGTGCCATAGTCCTGCATGAACAGGGTATCCCCAGGAAACACCGCATCGCCGATCACGTAGGCCATGCACGCAGGGGTGTGGCCGGGCACATGCAAGGCCGTTGCCTGCAGATTCCCAACGGTGAACTCCGCGCCATCGGCAAAAAGATGGTCGAATTGGCTTCCATCGCGCTTGAATTCCGTACCGGCGTTGAACACCTTGCCAAAGGTGTCCTGCACGCTCGTGATGTGTTCGCCGATGGCCAGCTTCCCGCCGATCTGCTGCTGCAGCCACGGCGCTGCGGAGAGATGATCGGCATGGGCATGGGTTTCAAGAAGCCATTGCACCTGCAGACCTTCTTGCCGCACGTATTGGGCCAACGCTGCAGCGTTGGTGGTTGCAGTGCGTCCCGAAGCCATGTCGAAGTCGAGAACGCTATCGATGATCGCGCAGGCCGACGAGTCCGGATCGCGCACGACATGGCTGGCGGTGAAGGTGTCAGGATCAAAGAAGGTTTCGACGCGCGGCGCAGGCGAGCGTCCCGCACGCGCCTCGCTCACTACGGCATGAGCGCGTTCCAATGAAGGATCCGGAGTGAGGCGTGTGTTCATGGCTGTCTCCTGGTGGAGCAACTGGATGATCGTGGTGGTTGCATACATTCGTATACTGTGCAAGTATGTAAGTGAAAGGAGCTGTTTCGTTCAGCTGCCGTGCGGTCAAGCGGCTACGCTTTGCATCCCTCAATGGCTTCCACGCTCGTGACCGACGCTACTCTTACAGTCAATGACCTCAATGCAATGAAGGACAGGGTGCCTGAAGTCGCCGAGTTGTTGCGCTTCATCGCCACGCCGTCGCGTCTGTTGCTGCTCTGTCAGCTGTCCTTGGGGGAGTCGACTGTAGGCGGCTTGGAGGAGGCTACCGGAATTCGGCAGCCAGCCTTGTCACAGCAGCTGGCTGAACTTCGCCAGCGGCAGCTGGTTGCCACGCGACGAGAGTCTCGGTCGATCATCTACCGGATGTCGGACCCCCGCGTTGTCGCGTTGCTCACGGCCATGCACGGAATTTTTTGTGTGAATGGCGAATCGCAGCACCCGGCTGACTGATGCGCTGCTGCTGGAACCCGTAGAATCCTGCCCATATGCCACGGCTCGCGCTGCCATCCCTGCTCCACAGCCTCCTGGAGGGGGTGAGACAGCGCCTGCGGGGTAGCGATCTATGGTTCATCGCACTGGCGCTCCTTGTCGGGCTTATGGCTGGCGAACTGACCGTGCTTCAGAGCCGGGCGGCGCACGGACTGCAACGATGGCTCTATGGCTTGGAGGCAGGGGAGCAACTGAGTGCCGCCCCCGAGATGGCCCTGTTGACCCTGCTGGCCCTTCCAATTGGCGGGTTGGTGGTGGGACTGTTGGCCGTTCTGGCGAATCGGCTCAAGCGCCCCCTGATCGATGCGGTCGAGGCAAATGCGCTCCACGGGGGCCGCATGTCGATGCGGGACAACCTTATCATCTTGTTCCAGACGCTCGTATCCAACGGTTCCGGTGCGTCCGTGGGTTTGGAAGCGTCGTACACCCAAATGGGATCGGGTACCGGATCCAAGCTCGGGATCGCACTGCGTCTGCGCCGCGCAGACGTGAGGATCCTGGTCGGTGCGGGGGCTGCTGGTGCGATTGCTGCTGCATTTGGTGCGCCTTTGGCCGGCGCATTCTATGCGTTCGAAATCGTAATCGGCGCCTATACTCCCGCTGCGCTTGCGCCGATCGCCCTTGCCTCCCTGGCGGGTGCGTTCGTGGCAAATCAGGCCGGCATGCCGCCCTACCTGCTTCCGGCGGCGTCGGTATTGGACATCACCGCGGTGGACTTTGCACTGTATGGGCTGCTCGGGGGCGTATGCGCGTTACTTGGCATCGCCATCATGCGGCTGATCGCATCGATCGAAGGTAGTGTCAGACGCGGGCCCATTCCACTCTGGGGACGCCCGGTGATCGGGGGCATGCTGCTTGTTCCGCTGGCCTTGGTCACTCCGCAGGTTCTGTCGTCAGGGCATGGCGCACTGCATTCAGACCTGATTGGACAGGCACCTTTGCTGTGGATAGCGGCACTTCTGGCGATGAAATGCCTCGCCTCGGCAATATCCCTGGGATTTGGATTCAGGGGGGGCTTGTTCTTCGCGTCGCTGTTCATGGGCACGTTGACGGGTTCGCTATTCTCCGGACTCTTTGTACTGCTTGTCGGCGTCCCCGTTGTTGATTCCACGTCTGCCGCGCTTGCCGGAATGGCGGCACTGGCTGCCGCAGTGGTCGGAGCGCCCATGACCATGGCCATGCTGGTGTTGGAGGGGACTCACAACTTTCTCCTTGCCAGTGCAGTCATGTGCGCCGTTCTTGTGTCCAGCACCTTGGTCCGACATCGGTTCGGCTACTCCTTCTCGACGTGGCGCATGCACCTGCGTGGCGAAGCCATCAGGAGCGCCCGCGATATTGGCTGGGTCCGCAATCTGAGCGCCGCAGATATGATGCGCGAAGGTGTCTCGACAGCGATGCGCAGCTTGGATGTGGCGACGTTCCGCTCTCGCTTTCCCTTGGGTTCTGGAACCCGAGTGGTGCTGGTCGACGAGGATGAACGCTACGCCGGATTGGTGCAGATCGCTCGACTGTACGCCGATGGGGTGCAGGGAGACGCCGTTATCGGTGACTACGCCATTTCTGGCCCGACGGCACTGCCTGGAAATGCGGATGTGCTCAAGGTCATGCAACACTTCGATCGCACCCAGACCGACGAGGCGGCTGTAATCGATGCGGATGGACGCGTGCTGGGTGTGCTGTCGGAGGCGTTCGTGCGCAAACGCTATGCGGAAGAACTGGACAAGGTTCAGCGGGAGTTGATGGGCGAGCGGGTGGACGAAAACTCCATCCAGCGGAGATCAGGAGAGCATTAGCGTGGTCGAAAGGGCGCTGAGTTCCAGGTTCTGCCCTTGCCATAACGGAAAAAATCCGCAGTAGGCCACGGTCAACCGTGGATGAGCATTGCTTATCGCCAGTACGGAATCAACGGGGCAGGGCGCTGGCAAAGGAGATAAGTGCAACTCCTCGCGGGATCACGGAAGTGGACGTGCATGGCGCCGCTGATGCGCTCGTCGCAAACGGCGAGCGCCCAACTGTTGAGCGCGTTCCGGCACACCTGGGTACGGGCTCCCCGAACAATGGTGGACAATCAGCGTGGCCGATGTGCAACTCTAGGAGAGCAGCTCGCCACGCTCCAGAACCTGCCGGTGGGTCCAGAGGCTGCGCTTAGGCGACGCCGGGTGGCATGAACCTGCCCCTTGAGATCGGACGCCAAGAAACACGTGGTCAGCCGGCGTACTACTCGGAGGTGTACGCGCGGGAGCTGCGGAAGGCCGGCGTCCGGCTTGATCTCCATCTGTACGAAACCGGCGGCCACGCCTTCGGGGTACGCAAACAGGGGAAGGATTCCGACCGGTGGACGGAGGATGCCATCCAGTGGTTGAGGGCGAATGAGGTGATTTGAACGCGTGAAAAGGCGTGAATCGACCGCCGGTAGCTGCAGATTTCACCACAATGTCACCCATGTCACCTCAATGACATCAGTTTTGGCGTCAATGTCACGACGGCGTCATGCACGGCGACGGCGGATGGGGCGTTCTAGTGGCTTCTCACCCAGAGCCCGCCCATGCTTCCGACCTCACGCACCCTGCATCGCAAAGCGCTGACCGCTGCGCTCCTGTCCGTCCTCACCCTGCCGGCCTACGCCGGTGTGAACTGCCAGCTGGTGGATGCCAGTGGCGCTCCCCTGCCGCTCGACAGCACCGCAACCGGCGATCAGGCACTGGCCTGTGGCACCAACGCCAACGCCAGCAGCACGGGCAGCACTGCCTTGGGCAGCTGGGTGGACGTGGACGGCGACGGCCTGGTCGACGCCAACGAGGTCACCTGGGGCAAGGGCGTGAACGCTACCGCCGTGGGCGCTGCCGCCCAGGCGCTTGGCGCCAACAGCACTGCCATAGGGGTACGCGCGCTCACCGTCAGCGATGGCAGCGTGGCGATCGGCAACCAGGCCGGCGCGGTGCATTCGGGCTCGGCGACCACGACCACCTCGCTCTACACCCAGGGCAGCCCGCAGCAGCAGTCCAGTACTACGGTCGCCACCACCCCGTCCGGGAGCAGCGTCAACTCCGTGGCAATGGGCAGTGGCGCCCTGGCCAACGGCAGCAACAACATCGCGCTGGGTACCGGCAGCCGGGTGCGCGCCATCAACGGCAGCGTGACGGTCAGCCAGGACGCCAACGGCGTCATCACCAAGATCGAGACCCGCAACGAAACGCCGGCACAGAATTCGATTGCGATGGGCAACAATGCGACCGTCAACGGCAACGGCTCCATCGCCCTCGGCAACGGTGCTACGGTCACCGGCGACAAGGGCAACCAGACCAGCTTCGTCAGCGACTGGGGCGGGAGCTTCGCACAGCTCACTGCGGTCGAGTCGGCGGTCAACTCCATCGCCATCGGCAATGGCGCCACCTCCAAGGGCAACAACAACGTGGTGATCGGCGCCGGTGCGGCCACCGGGGGCGACACGCTCTATACCCCCTTCAGCCCGAACTGGCTGCCCGACCAGAATTCCACCGTCATCGGTGCCGGCGCCCAGTCGGTTCGCACCAATGGCACCGCCATCGGCTACACCTCCATTGCCTACAGCCCGTATTCCAGTGCGTTGGGTTACATGTCCTACGCCTTGGGCACCGGCTCGGTGGCGGTAGGGGGTTGGCTGGACTGGGGGCAGGCCTTCGGCAGTGCGCCGCGCGGTCCGGGCAACATCTCCAATGCCTACGGCAAGGCGTTCGCCACCAGCCTGGGCACTGCCGCGTTCGGCAGCGGCACCTATGCCTTCGGCAATTACGCCACCGCGCTGGGCCCGGCGGCCAGCACCGGCGACCGCGACACCGAGAACCCCGGCCCGACCAGCGTGATCCGCAACTACGACAGCACCGATGCCAAGGTGGTGTCCGGTTCGTTCGCCGGCGGCTTCTTTGCCCAGGCCGCCGGGCGGTCCAGCGTTGCAGTAGGCCGCGAAGCGACGGCCGCCGATGCCGACGCCATTGCCATCGGCACGCAGACCATGGCCTACGGCGTGGCCAGCATCGCGCTCGGCGACCAGGCGACCGCCACCTGGCATCGCAATATCGCCATTGGCGAAAACGCATATGCCGACGGCTACACCGGCACCGGCAACATTGCGTTCGGCCAGGATGCCAAGACCGCACCGGGTTCGAGCGGCGAGTCCAGCAACGCCATCGCCTTCGGTACTGGCGCGCTGGCGTCGGACACCTCCGCACTGGCCATGGGCACCGCGGCGCAGGCGGTCGGCATGGGCAGCACGGCGCTGGGCTCCAACGCACAGGCATCGGGCGTGTCCAGCGCGGCGGTGGGCGAGGGCAGCCAGGCCAGCGGCGATTCCGCTACCGCGCTGGGCACCTATGCCTACGCCGCGGGCGAATCGGCGGTGGCCGCCGGTACCAATGCGTTCGCCACGGGCAACTACGCGGTGGCGGCTGGTTACAACAGCTATGCCGGCGGCGACGATGCCGTGGCGATCGGTAGCTACGCGGTGGTGGAAACCGCCGGCAGCGTGGCCATCGGCAGCGGCGCCACCGTGTACGGCCTCAACAGCGTGGCCATCGGCATGAATGCATCCGCCGAGCAGGACAACGTGGTGTCGGTCGGCAGTGCCGGTGCCGAACGCCGCGTGGTCAACGTCGACAATGCCGTGGACGCAACCGACGCCGTGAACAAGCGTCAGCTCGATGCCGTGGTGGCCGATGTAGGCGGCACGATCGGCTCGCAACTCGATACCGTGGCCACCGCACTCGGCGGCGGCGCGGCGGTGAACGCCAGCGGCATAAGTGCGCCTAGCTTCGGCTTCCAGGGCGGGGCGTACACCAACGCCGGCGCCACGTTCAACGCCATCGATGCCGCGTTCAGCGGGTTGCAGGGGCGCGTGGCCGTGCTGGAGACCGCAGCGGCAGCACCGGCTCCGACGGCCTCGGAGGTGCCGATGGGCACGGGCGATGGCCTGGCCGTAGGCGCCGGCTCCAGCGCCGCGGACCCGAACGACACTGCGGTGGGCAGCGGTGCCCGCGTCGCTGCGGCCAACAGTGTGGCGGTCGGCAGCAATGCCATGGTCGACGCCAGCGCCGACAACGCCGTTGCCGTGGGCGCCGACAGCCATGCCAGCGCCAGCGGTGCGGTCGCATTGGGGCAGGGCGCCGTGGCCGATCAGGAGAACACCGTGTCGGTCGGCAATGCCAGCCAGCAGCGCCGCATCACCCAGGTTGCTGCCGGCTCCGCAGGCACCGATGCGGCCAACGTCGCCCAGATGCAGGACGCCGATGCGGCCACGCTGGCCTCGGCCAACAGCTACACCGACACCACCGCCACCCAGACCCTCACCCGTGCCAATGCCTACGCCGATTCCCGCCTGCAGGGCCTCAACGACAGCTTCGACCTGCTCCGCAATGACGTCAACGCGCGCCTGAACGCCCAGGACAAGCGCCTGGACCGGCAGGGCGCGATGGGCAGCGCGATGATGAACATGGCCATCAACGCCGCCAATTCGCGCAGCCCGCGTGGACGCGTGGCCGCGGGCGTGGGCTGGCAGAACGGCGAAAGCGCGCTGTCGGTCGGCTACTCCAAAGCCCTGAGCGAGCGCGTCTCGATGAGCATCGGTGGCGCCTTCAGCAGCGACGACCGCTCGGCCGGCCTCGGCTTCGGCGTCGACCTGTAATTCCCCTTTCCAGACTCCGCATATCAGGAATCCACCCATGCATTTCCGTCGCTCCGTTCTCAGCCTGCTGGTGGCCGCTGCCTGCTCGCCCGCCTTCGCCGGCACCGTCGACCTGGCCTCCATTGAAGATGCAACGCTGTCGCCTCGTTTCATCGTGACCTACAAGCCCGGCACCGCCGAGCGCACCCAGCCTGCGCCCCGCCAGCGTTCGCTGGACGCCGCTGCCAGCCGTGCCCGCCCGCAGCTGGGCGCCCGCCTTGCGACCCAGCAGGGCAGCGCCGCACTGCAGCTGAAGAGCCTGCGCGCCACCTTCAGCGGCCAGCACGTGGTGCGTGCCTCGCAGCGGCTTGACCGCAGCCAGGCCGAAACCCTGATGCGCGCCATTGCCGCCGACCCCAATGTGGCGTCGGTGCGGGTGGACCGCCTGATGCACGCCGCGGCGGTGCCCAACGACCCGGTGCTGAGCAGCCACCAGATGTGGCACTACGGCACCGGCGCCGGCGGCGCACGGGTCACCACCGCATGGGAATCCGGTGCCACCGGTGCCGGGGTAGTGGTGGCGGTGATCGACACCGGCGCCACCCACCATGCCGACCTGGAAGCGAACCTGCTGCCGGGTTACGACTTCATTTCCGATGCGTTCGTCTCGCACCGCGCCGACGACAGCCGCGTGCCGGGCGGCTGGGATATCGGCGATTACAGCGCGATCAACGAATGCGGCGACGGCTCGCCGGCCAGCAACAGCAGCTGGCACGGCACCCACGTGGCCGGCACGATCGCCGAAGTCACCAACAACAACGTGGGCGGGGCGGGCATCGCCTACAACGCCAAGGTCCTGCCGGTACGCGTGCTGGGTCGCTGCGGCGGCTATACCTCCGACATCAACGACGCCATCGTCTGGGCCGCCGGTGGCCACATCGACGGCGTGCCGGACAACACCACGCCGGCCGAAGTGATCAACATGAGCCTGGGCGGTGCGCACGCGTGCGACGCCGATACCCAGGCGGCGATCAACACGGCAGTGAGCCTTGGCACCGTCGTGGTGGTGGCTGCGGGCAACGACAACGCGCCGGTCACCGACCACGCGCCGGCCAGCTGCGCCAACGTGATCACCGTCGGTGCCACCGGCTATTCCGGCCAGCGCGCCAGCTATTCCAACTATGGTGCGGGCGTCGACCTGGCCGCGCCCGGTGGCGCCGGCACCGAGGGGAGCCCGAACGGCTACATCTGGTCCACCCTCAACAACGGCACCACGGTACCGGGTAGCGACATCTACGCCGGTTACACCGGCACGTCGATGGCCACGCCGCATGTGGTGGGCGTGGTGGCGTTGATGCAGAGCGTGGCCGCACAGCCATTGACGCCCTCGCAGGTGGAGGGGCTGCTGAAGGCGACCTCGCGCGCGTTCCCGGTCAAGCAGACCCAGCCCAACGGCGCCGGCCTGCTGGATGCGGCCGCGGCGGTCGCGCGGGCGCGCAGCTTCGGCCAGCCGATCGACGGCATCCCGACCAGCCCCGGCACCGCGATGCTGCTGCCGGCCATGGACGCCGGCCAGCGCGATCTGTACGTGATCGACGTCGCGCCAGGCAAGGCGCGGCTGGAGATCACCACCTACGGCGGTCGCGGCGAGCTGCAGCTGCTGGCCGGGTATGAAATGGACCCGCTGCCCAACCAGAACGCCGGCGCGTCCGCACGCCCGGGGGTGAACCAGGCGATCACCGTGCTCAACCCCGCGCAGGGCCGCTATTACCTGGCGGTGAGCGCGACCCAGGCAACCAGCGGCGCGCGGCTGCTGGTCAAGGTGAACTGATTGAAGCGGCGTGCGCTTCCCGCGCTGCTGGCTGGCGCGCTGCTGGGATGCAGTGGAGGCGTGCAGCCACCGGCTGGGGGGAGCGTGGCACCGGCAACGATGGCGTTGCCGGTGATCGCGCTGGACCAGGGCGATGATGGCCGGGTGGTGACAGTGGCACCCGGCCAACCGCTGGAGGTACGCCTTCCAGCGCATTCAGCCAGCGGCTACCGATGCTGGCTGAGGACGACGCCGGCAGCGGTTCTCGACCTCGAATGGGAGCCGGCCCGCGTGGCCGGCCCCCACACCTGGCGCTTTCGCGGCCTTGCCGCGGGGCAGGGCGAGCTGATGTTCGAATGCGGCCAGGAACTTGCCACCCGAAACCGCCGCATCTACGCGTTCCATGTGCGGATCGACTGAGCATCGGCGGCGTGTGCTGTCGTAGGATGGGGATCCCCCCACGTAGACGAGGCAGGCCAGGTAGATGCGCCTTATCCGGTACCGATTTGGCGAGTTCGTGCTGGACCCTGCCGTACGCGAACTGAGCCGCGCCGGGCATCGGCTGCCGTTGCCACTCAAATCGCTGGAGTGCCTGGTCTATCTGGTGGCCAACCGCGAACGCGCGGTCGGCCGTGATGAGCTGGTATCAGCGGTATGGGGGCGTGCCGACGTGAGCGATACCGTGATCACCCAGACCATGCGCCGCGCGCGCAAGGCGCTGGACGACGCCGGTGACCGCCAGACGATGATCCGCACCGTGCCCGGATTCGGCTACCGCTGGGTAGCCGAGGTGGAAGAACTTGATCCGGCCGCGCCGGCCGTGACATCGACATATGCGCCCGAGGCGATCGCCGACGTCGAAAGCGCCGATGCGCCCGCGCCCGTGGCGGTTGCCATTGAGCCTGAAGCGGGCTCCGTCTCCCGGCGCCGCCGCATCTCACGCTGGCTGATCGTGCTGGCCGTGGCAGCCGTTGTCGTGTTGCTGGGCTTCGTAGCAGCGCGGATCATGCGTCCGGCGCCATCATCCACCGCTTCCACGGCTGCAGCGCAGATGCGCGCAACGGTGCTGCCGGTGCGGGTGGCCGAAGAGGAGGCCGATGCAAGCTGGGTCCGCTTGGGGGCCATGGAGTATGCCGCCGACCGCCTGCGCGGCGCGGCGCTGCAGGTGACCCCGACCGAGCAGACCCTGCATCTGGGTGCAGGGCTGGCAGAGAGCGGGGCGCTGGACACCGACGCCTTGAAACAACTGCTCGCACGCAGCGACGCACGCTGGTTGATCGTGCCGAGCGCGCAGCGCAGTGGCACGCAGTGGCGGGTGCAGTTGCGCGTGCTCGACAGCGGCAGCGACGTATCGGTCGAGGCGGTGGGGGATACGCCCCTGCAGGCCATGGCCGTGGCCACCGATGCTTGGCTGCACCGCATCCAGCGTGCGTCCCCCGACCGCGCCGCGCCCACCGCACTGCAGGAGCGCCTGCGTCGCATCGATGCCGAACTTGATGCCGGCCAGCTGGACGCGGCGCGCGCGCAGATCCAGGCCACGCCGGCATCGCTGCGGGACAGCGCCGCGCTGCAGGTGCGCGAAGGCCAACTGGAATATCGTGCAGGCCGCATGGCCGACGCGGCGCGTCTGTTCGAGCGCGCCCTGGCGCAGCAGCCGGCCGCCCCCGCCGGCGTGCGCGCCAAGGGGCTGATGGGGCTCGGCGGAGTCGCGCTGCGCATGGGTCACCCGGACCAGGCCCAGGCGCATTACAGCCAGGCGCTGGCCGTGCTGGCCGACGACGCCAGCAACCGCGATACCAGTCTGCTCGGCAACGCTTACAACGGTCGCGGCGTGGCCCAGGTGCAGCAGGGCAACCTGGAAGCCGCTGTGGCCGATCTGGGCCAGGCACGGATCGCCATGCGACGCACCGGCGACGTGGTTTCCGCGGCGATGGTCGGCGCCAACCTGGGGCGCATGGAGGGCATGCGCAACCATTGGCCGCAGGCACTGCAGGAGTTCGACAGCGCCATCGACGTGTTCGAGCGTTTCCAGGTCAATGACTACCTTGCGGCCACCCTCGCAGCAAAAGCAATGGCGCAGCTGGAGCTGGTGCAGCCCGCACAGGCGCGGGCGACACTCGCGCGGACCGACGCGCTGCGCGGCGCGCTGGAAGACCCGCAGTTGATTGCCGTGATCCAGAACGCGCGCGCCACCGTTGCGCTGGCCACGGGCAAACTGGGCGAAGCCGAGGCCGCCATCGATGCGCTGGCGGCCACCACGACGCAGGACCTTTCGATAACACGCCTGCGCATGGCCTTGGCTGTGGCCCGTGGCGACGTGGCGGGGGCAGGGCGCTGGGCAGGCGATGCAGGCGCGCGACCGGACGGCCAGGATGCAGGGGCCGCTGCCATTGCCGTGCAGGCAGCGGCTAGCCCGACCGACGCAGCGCGCTGGTTGCGGCCGGAAGGTGCGGGCGGTACCGCCGCACGTCCGGACCCGGCTGACGCCTTTGCCCGCGCGATGGTGCAACACCGGTTCGGCGACCGCGCGGCGGCCTTGCATGATGTGCAGGCTGCGCTGGCCATCGCCAATCGCGATGGCAGCCCCAATGACCGGGTGAGGGCCAACCTGTTGCGTGCCCGTATCCTGATGGATGCCGGCCAGATGGACCAAGCCACGGCGGTACTCGGCGAACTGGATGCCTATGCCGCTGTCGACTACCGCGTCGCCTGGCTGGCGGCTGCGCTGTACGGCAAGCGCGGTGACGCCGGTTCCGCACGGCAGGCCCGGCAGGAAGCAGCGGCGCTTGCAGGTGAACGTGCTCCTGGCGTTGTTCCGCTTTTGTAGCATCAGACGCGAGCAGCTGGCCCTCAGGCCACGTATTTTTACTGGGCCGGGCTAGGTATTTAAACGCTGGTTGCCCTGTCCGAACCTCCTCAGGCTAGACACTCGCAAGCTGCGGCTGGATTGCAAACGCTTGCCGATTCGGCGCTCGCTGAGGGCGTCCAGTCGCCATGGAAACACTGACCTTCCGGAGCGTTGTCATGCTGAGCGAAGAGGCTGCGATCCATTGGGTTGAATGGTCGGCTCTGGCGATCGAGTTGCTGGCGATCGCGCTGATCGTCGTGACCATCGTGGTGTCGACAGCGGTTTACGTGATCGCCTTGGCCGTGCACCACAAGGACCGCGTGGAAAGCTACGAACGGTT
>Ga0160439_1000680_pt1 | contig 13357 bp, 12 predicted proteins | sample HID1975M_E0MG_FD_108201 | JGI IMG/M metagenome (GOLD analysis project Ga0160439, IMG submission 108201) | Enriched soil microbial communities from UW Madison campus, WI, USA - HID1975M_E0 MG | ecosystem: Environmental > Terrestrial > Soil > Unclassified | place: USA: Madison, Wisconsin... | reverse complement strand
CAGGTCGCGATATTGACACCACCACCAGCGCTGAAAAAGCCATCGCCGGTCAGGTCGGTAAATCTGGCTACAATGTCCCAGCGATGTTGGCAGCCCTCGGCGGTGCGGATAATATTGTTTCTCTCGATAACTGCATCACGCGTCTGCGTATGTCGGTGAAAGATATGGTTTTGGTGGACAGTGCTGCATTGAAAAATCTGCGCGCCATTGGTGTCGTGCAACTCAACCAGCATAATCTGCAAGTGGTGATTGGGCCGCAGGTCCAGTCGGTGAAAGATGAAATGGCGCACCTGATGCAAACTGCTCAGGCGTAAACCACAATGGGCGCTGCGGCGCCCGTTTGTTGCGAGGTGATATGTTCGATTTCTCCACCCCCGTTGACCGTCACGGAACCTGGTGTACCCAGTGGGATTATGTCGCAGACCGTTTCGGTGCCGCCGATCTCCTGCCCTTCACCATCTCCGATATGGACTTCCCTACCGCTCCGGTCATTCTCGATGCCCTGCAAAAACGTTTGTCTCACGGCGTTTTAGGCTACAGCCGCTGGAAGAATGAAGAGTTCCTCGGGGCGATTGCGCACTGGTACAGCGTCCGTTTTAACAGCGCCATTGATAAAGAATCGGTGGTGTACGGCCCCTCCGTGATTTATATGGTTTCACAGTTGATTCGCCAGTGGTCAGAACCAGGCGACGCCGTGCTTATCCACACTCCGGCCTACGACGCCTTTTATAAAGCCATCGAGGGCAACAAGCGCCAGGTATTTAGCGCGCCGCTGCATAAAACCGCAAGCGGCTGGATGTGCGACATGGCAGCGCTTGAAGCACAACTGGCGAAGCCTGAATGCAAAATCATGCTGCTGTGCAGCCCACAAAACCCAACCGGTAAAGTCTGGACACGCGCGGAACTCGATACCATGGCAACGCTTTGCGAACGCCACGGTGTACGTGTTATTAGCGATGAAATCCATATGGATATGGTGTGGGAAGGCCACCGTCATACCCCTTGGAATGAAGTCGGAAAAGGCCAGTGGGCACTGTTCACTTCGGGTTCCAAAAGCTTCAACATTCCGGCATTAACCGGGGCATATGGCCTGATTAATGACGCCGATGAACGCCAGAAATACCTGAATGTGCTCAAAGGCCAGGACGGTCTCTCCTCACCCGCTATTCTTGCGGTGATTGCCCATATTGCTGCTTACCAGGAAGGCGCGGCATGGCTGGATGAACTGCGGACTTACCTGCAAAGTAATCTGCGTTATGTGGCCGATGCACTCAACGCTGAGTTTGCGCAACTGAACTGGCAGCCGCCAGAGTCAACGTATCTGGCGTGGATTGATTTACGCCCGCTGGGTATTGATGACAATGCGCTGCAAACTGCGTTAATCGAGCAGCAAAAAGTCGCTATCATGCCGGGATACACTTACGGCGAGGAAGGAAAAGGCTTTGTGCGTCTGAATGCGGGTTGCCCGCGAGTAAAGCTCGAAGAAGGCGTAAAACGCCTGATTGCAGCGATTAAGTCCCTGCAATAATCTGCCGTGAAATAACAACGAGGGGAATTAAACTTCCCCTTTATTATTTGCGCAACGTAGCTATTTAGGTGCGTTTGTTTTTATACTGTTACGCACTTTAATCAAAAAAAGAGTGCGACCATGATTGATACCACCCTGCCGCTAACTGATTTGCACCGCCACCTTGATGGCAATATTCGTGCACAAACCATTCTCGATCTCGGCCGCCAGTTTAATTTACCGCTGCCGGCGGATTCCCTTGAAACCCTTCGTCCTCATGTACAAGTCGTTGAAACTGCGCCGGACCTGGTGAGTTTCCTGCAAAAGCTGGACTGGGGCGTGAAAGTCCTGGCCGACCTTGATGCCTGTCGCCGCGTGGCGTGGGAAAATATTGAAGATGCCGCGCGTAACGGCCTGCATTATGTTGAACTGCGTTTTTCGCCGGGCTACATGGCGATGACGCATAACCTGCCGGTTGCGGGCGTGGTGGAAGCCGTTATTGAAGGCGTACGCCAGGGTTGCCGCGATTTTGGTGTTGAAGCGCGCTTGATTGGCATTATGAGCCGTACTTTCGGTGAAGCCGCATGCCTTGCCGAACTCGAAGCGCTGCTCGCCCATCGCGATAGCATTACTGCTCTTGACCTGGCGGGTGATGAGTTGGGTTTCCCAGGAAGCCTGTTCCTGAACCATTTCAACCGCGCACGTGACGCAGGCTGGCATATCACCGTTCATGCAGGTGAAGCCGCAGGCCCGGAAAGTATCTGGCAGGCGATTCGTGAACTGGGTGCCGAGCGTATCGGTCACGGTGTGAAAGCCATCGAAGATCCCGCGTTAATGGATTTCCTGGCCGAACACGGTATTGGCATTGAGTCTTGCCTGACGTCGAATATCCAGACCAGCACCATCGCGTCGTTGGATAAGCATCCGTTAATCACCTTCCTCGATAAAGGCGTACTGGCGACGATTAATACCGATGACCCGGCGGTTCAGGGCATCGATATTATTCATGAATACACGGTTGCCGCACCGCAGGCGGGTTTGAGTGCGGTGCAGATTCGCACCGCACAAGAGAATGGTTTGAAAATTGCTTTCTTGTCCGACGCAGAAAAGCAGGCGCTGATCGCTAAAGTTCGCGCGGCTTAAACCTGTTACAGCTTGGGTCAGGAAACTGACTCAAGCTCGCTTTTTTCCTTCGCCGTTTTTTTCGCGTAGCGTTGCGCAAGCACCGCGCAAACCATCAATTGCACCTGGTGGAAGATCATCAGCGGCAGCACCATCATCCCCACGGCACTCGCCGGGAACAGCACGTTTGCCATCGGCACGCCATTAGCCAAGCTTTTCTTCGAGCCACAAAACACAATGGTAATTTCGTCTGCCGTGTTGAAACCCATCAAGCGTGCAACCCAGGTGTTGATCACCAGCACAATCGCCAGCAACACAATAGAACAACCGAGCACACCGAGCAGCGCGGTGCCATTCACCTGCTGCCAGATGCCCTCCACCACCGCTTCGCTAAACGCCACATACACCACCAGCAGTATGGATGAGCGGTCAGTCAGGCTGATCAATTTCTTATGTTTATCGACCCAGCGGCCAATCAACGGACGCGACAAATGTCCCACCACAAACGGCACCATCAATTGCAGGACGATTTTCCCAATCGCATGTAACGTGTCAGTGCTTCCTTCCTGGGTATTCATCAGCGCACCAACTAAAACGGGTGACAAGAAAATCCCCAGAATGCTTGAAGCCGATGCGCTACACACCGCCGCCGCAACGTTGCCGCCCGCGACCGAAGTAAATGCAATGGCCGACTGCACCGTGGCAGGTAGCGCACAAAGATAGAGGAAGCCCATATACAGCGGCTGATTAAGAATGGCGGGCGAGAGAAAACCCATCGCCAGGCCTAATAACGGAAACAGTGCGAAGGTGCTGAGAAACACGACAAGGTGTAATTTCCAGTGCCCCGCTCCCGCCACAATGGCCTCGCGCGAAAGTTTGGCTCCATGCATGAAAAACAGCAGCGCAATCGCGGCGGTTGTCAGATATTCAAACATCGTTTTGATGGCCCCTTCGCAGGGGAAGAGTGAAGCCACTACGACCACGCCAATCATAATCAGCAAAAATGTGTCAATTTTCAGACGCTGCAACCAATTCATCCGGCTTCCTTAAAGCAAGTTTTACCCAGAGTATTAATAGTAATTGATACTGTTTTTGATGGTGTAACTTTCAACTTTAGGCGGTTCGACACTTTCATCGGTAATGCGCAACACACATTCCAGCGGGTTGAAATGGCCATCGTAATCGCAGGTTTGCTTAACCACCGCAATCGCTTTGCCGTTAAGTGTACTTTCAGAGGTGTAATCGAGCTTTTTCTTATCGTCGCTACCGGCTTTCGCGGTGATGGCGAGAGTCTCGGTTTTTACCGTCGTCGTTTTACCTAAAGGATAGCCCTGCGCATCATATTGATAAGTGATGGCGGTGCCTTCGCCGTGAGCCGCGACCACAAAACCGTTATCGTCCGTCACATACGTTACGGCAGCACCGGGTAATTCAGCCAGTTGGCATTTCCCTTGTAGCTTGACTCGCCTTTCCCGACTCACCGAATCAAGGTAATAATTGGCGTCGAGCACCAGCGTGGCTCCGGTATTATTTTCCAGATCGTGAAATTCGAGTTCGTTGAAACACCCTTCCTCTGACACCAAACCCACCACGCGTTTAATCACTTCGCCCTTTTCATTGATGAGCGTTTGGCTGAAATCTTTAACCGGCCCGCGCAACGGATCGAAATCAAATTCATTGGAGAAACTCGCCATTTCAGGCGTGTAGGAAAGGGTACTGTTCTGATTGTCGCACCCGGCAATAGACACCGCCAGGGCACAGAGGATAATGATTTTATTCACGTAAATCCTGTCATCGACTTGATAGGTAACAATCATGATATAAGCAAATACAGCGATTTACACTAAAGCGACTATTCTTTAATAGCACTCTCAACATAAGGAAGAGATCATGAAACACTCGATTTGGCTGGGTGTATGTCTGTTAATCGCGACCACTCCAGTGTTAGCCGCGCAGACATCATGCGATAAAGTTAAGGCCGACATTCAGCAAAAGATTATTAATAACGGTGTCCCTGAGTCGGGATTTAGTTTGACGATTGTCCCTAACGACCAGGCCGACCAACCCGATGCGCAGGTCGTAGGGCATTGCGCTAATGATACGCAGAAAATCTTATATACGCGGACCAGCAGCGGCAACAATCCGGCAAGTGGCAGCACCACTCAGGATGGAACACAAACCGAGCCGCAGTAATCTCTTAAACCGGGGCATCACAGCCCCGCTCTCTCCCTCGCACCATACAAGTCAACTTTCATTCAAAACTCCGCACTTACTTTGACCCGTGTTAACAAACGCTACTCCTAAATGAGTAAAACTCCTTCCTGACGAAAATATTCGCCTGATAAGCAATTTTTCGCGCCGCTGTCATTACACCTAAAACTACAAAAACAATGACATCCCGACCTGAAATAAAATGTCATGGAGTGAGTTATGTCGAACCAAAGTTGCCCTGATGGAATCACCCGTCGAAGCCTGGTGAAAACCAGCGCCATTGGTGGGCTTGCCCTTGCGGTCAGTGGAATATCCCTGCCCTTTGGCTTGCGGGCCGCAGCCACGGCTGTTGGCGCTGCGGTAAATCAAAATACTGAAGATAAAGTGGTCTGGGGCGCATGTTCAGTGAACTGCGGAAGTCGCTGCGCCCTGCGTTTGCACGTTAGCGATAATGAAGTCACCTGGGTTGAAACCGATAACACCGGGCATGACGTGTATGGCGATCATCAGGTACGCGCTTGCCTGCGTGGACGCTCGATTCGTCGCCGTATCAATCACCCGGAACGCCTGAACTACCCGATGAAGCGCGTAGGTCTTCGCGGTGAAGGGAAGTTCGAACGCATCTCCTGGGATGAAGCGCTGGACACCATCACCAAAAGCCTGAAAGGCACGGTGGAAAAGTACGGCAACGAAGCGGTTTATATCAACTACACCTCGGGGATCGTCGGCGGGAATATTACGCGTTCGTCACCTTACGCCTCACTGGTCGCCCGCCTGATGAACAGCTATGGCGGATTCCTCAGCCACTACGGCACTTACAGTACCGCGCAAATTGCCTGCGCGATGCCTTACACCTACGGCAGCAACGACGGCAACAGCACGTCTGATATTGAAAACAGCAAACTGGTGGTGTTGTTCGGTAATAACCCTGCCGAAACGCGCATGAGCGGCGGCGGCATTACCTGGTATCTGGAGCAAGCTCGCGAGCGCTCCAACGCACGCATGATCGTTATCGATCCGCGCTACACCGACACCGCAGCCGGGCGCGAAGATGAATGGCTGCCGATTCGCCCGGGTACGGATGCCGCCCTGGTTGCCGGTATTGCTCACGTTTTGATTCGCGAAAACCTCGTCGACCAACCTTTCCTCGATAAATACTGCGTAGGTTACGATGAGAAAACCCTGCCGGAAGGCGCGCCCGCCAACTCGCATTACAAAGCTTATATTCTCGGTCAGGGCGACGACGGCGTAGAAAAATCCCCGCAATGGGCATCGGCAATTACCGGAATTCCGATAGATAAAATCATCAAACTGGCCCGTGAAATTGGCAGCACTAAGCCGGCGTATATCGCGCAGGGTTGGGGGCCGCAACGCCAGGCCAACGGCGAATTAACCTCACGAGCCATCGCCATGCTGCCGATTCTGACCGGCAACGTGGGTATCAATGGCGGTAACAGTGGCGCACGCGAGTCCACCTACACCATCACCATTGAACGCATGCCGGTGTTGACGAACCCGGTGAAAACGCAGATTTCCTGCTTTAGCTGGACTGATGCCATCGCTCGCGGGCCAGAAATGACCGCCAAACGTGACGGTGTGCGTGGCAAAGATAAGCTCGATGTGCCCATCAAATTCATCTGGAACTACGCCGGAAACACCATTACTAACCAGCATTCCGACATCAATAAAACCCACGATATTCTGCAAGATGACAGCCAATGCGAAATGATTGTGGTCATCGAAAACTTTATGACTTCATCGGCGAAATACGCCGACATCCTGCTGCCGGATTTAATGACTGTCGAACAAGAAGACATTATCCCGAATGATTACGCCGGGAATATGGGCTATCTGATCTTCATCCAACCGGCGACTGAACCGAAGTTCGAACGCAAACCTATTTACTGGATAACCAGCGAAATCGCCCGTCGCCTCGGGCCGGATATCTACCAGAAGTTTACCGAGGGCCGCACCCAGGAAGAATGGCTGAAATATCTCTACACCAAGATGCTGGCAACTGACCCCGCACTGCCGTCGTATGAAGCACTGCGCGCGATGGGAATATTTAAGCGTAAAGATCCGAACGGGCATTTTGTCGCTTATAAAGATTTCCGCGCAGACCCGGATGCTAATCCGTTGAAAACGCCGTCCGGTAAAATCGAAATCTATTCCAGCCAGCTTGCGCAAATCGCCGCCAGTTGGGAGTTGGAAAAAGACGAAACCATCAGTCCACTGCCCATTTACGCCTCCACTTTTGACGGCTGGGACGCCCCTGAACGCAGCACTTACCCGCTGCAACTTTTCGGCTTCCATTACAAAGCCCGCACCCACTCAAGCTACGGCAACATTGATGTCCTCAAAGCCGCATGTCGCCAGGAAGTGTGGATTAACCCGATTGATGCGCAGGCTCGCGGTATCGCCAGTGGCGATATGGTGCGCGTGTTTAACAGCCGGGGTGAGTTGCGGATCCCGGCGAAAGTCACGCCACGCATCATGCCGGGTGTGACCGCCATGGGCCAGGGCGCCTGGCACGAAGCCAATATGACCGGCGATCGCATTGACCACGGTTCGTGTATCAATACGCTGACCACGCAGCGCCCTTCACCGCTGGCGAAAGGCAATCCACAACATACCAATCTCGTTGATATCCAGAAGGCGTAAGGAATAGCGAATGACAACCCAATACGGATTTTACATAGATTCCAGCCGCTGCACCGGATGTAAAACTTGCGAGCTGGCCTGCAAGGATTACAAAAACTTAGGCCCGGATGTCAGTTTCCGCCGCATTTATGAATATGCAGGCGGCGACTGGCAGCAAGACAACGGTGTCTGGCAGCAAAACGTGTTTGCTTATTACCTGTCGATCGCCTGCAACCACTGCGAAGACCCGGCGTGTACCAAGGTTTGCCCGAGCGGCGCGATGCACAAGCGTGAAGATGGTTTTGTGGTGGTGAATGAAGAAGTTTGCATTGGTTGCCGCTACTGCCACATGGCCTGCCCGTACGGTGCGCCGCAATACAATGCGGAAAAAGGCCATATGACCAAATGCGATGGCTGCTATTCACGCATCGCGGAAGGCAAGAAACCTGTTTGCGTCGAATCCTGCCCGCTTCGTGCTCTGGATATGGCTCCGATTGCTGAACTGCGTCAAAAATATGGCAACCAGGCGGCAATCGCGCCACTGCCTTCTGCGCATTTCACCAAGCCTAATATTGTTATTAAACCCAACGCCAACAGCCGCCCTTGTGGGGATAAAACCGGTTATCTGGCCAATCCTCTGGAGGTCTAAAATGGGAAGCGGATGGCATGAATGGCCGTTAGTGTTATTTACCGTATTGGGCCAGTGCGTGGTGGGCGCTGTCATTGTGATGGGGCTGGCGTGGAACTCGGCGAGTAATAATAGCGAGTTACAGCAAAAAATGGTTCGCGCCATGTTCTTTATCTGGGTGCTGATGGGCATTGCGTTTCTGGCATCGGTCATGCACCTCGGTTCACCGCTACGGGCGTTTAATTCGCTCAATCGCGTTGGGCAGTCGGCATTGAGCAATGAAATTGCCAGCGGTTCAGTGTTCTTCGCGGTGGGTGGTTTCTGGTGGCTGATAGCCGTGCTGAAGAAAATGCCGCTGGCGGTTGGCCGGGTATGGCTTGCCGCAACGATGGTTTTGGGGCTGGTTTTTGTCTGGGCAATGACTCGCGTTTACCAGATTGACACCGTTCCGACCTGGCACAATAGCTACACCACGCTGAGTTTCTTTATCACCGTGGTGTTGGGTGGCCCGCTGCTTGGGACTTTGCTGTTACGCGCCGTCGATTACTCCTTCCACCACATAAAACTCGCCGCGCTGAGCGTGCTGGCGTTATTTGTGGCGGTGGCGATTATCGTCCTGCAAGGCAGTGAACTCGCGGCAATTCAAAGTTCCGTTCAGCATGCCAGCGCCCTGGTTCCTGATTACGCCTCGCTTCAGGTCTGGCGCATCGCACTGTTAGCGCTCGGTTTAGGCTGCTGGATTTGCCCGCTTTTACGCCGCGTTAAGCCTAAAACGCCTGGCTTGTTGATAGGGTTTATCCTGATCGTTGCCGGTGAATGTATTGGTCGCGGGATTTTTTATGGCCTGCATATGACCGTCGGCATGGCGGTGGCCGGTTAATTGGTACAAAATGCGCGGGAAAACCCGCGCAATTAAGGAAGAGAAGAATGTCTAAAAGTACGTCGGCAACAACACAACGCCTGGCGACTATCGCCCTGACAGGTAGAGTCCTGGGTGCGCTTTATTATCAAGAACCAAAAAGCCGGGATGTCGCCTCGCTGTACGCCTCACTGGCTGACCCGAAATGGGCCGAGCAATGGCCAGTGCAGCGCGATGAACTGGCAGCGATTGCACAACGCATGACCGACGGGTTGGAGTATTCGCAAGAATCACTGAGTGAAGCCTGGCAACGCCTGTTTATTGGCCCTTACGCATTGCCTGCCTCCCCGTGGGGTTCGGTTTATCTCGATAAAGAAAGTGTCCTGTTTGGCGATTCAATGCTGGAGCTGCGCCGCTGGATGCGCAAAAACGATATTTCCAATGAGCAAGAGAGCAATGAACCGGAAGATCACATCGGTTTGTTACTGATGCTGGCCGCCTGGCTTGCTGAAGAAGGCTTGCAGCAGAAAGTCGATGAACTGCTGGCATGGCACATTTTGCCGTGGAGCGGGCGTTTTCTGGAGCTGTTTATCGCCCATGCCGAACACCCGTTTTATCAGGCATTAGGTGAGTTAACCCAAATCACCCTTGCTGACTGGCGCACAGACCTGCTGATTCCGGTCGCAACCAAAGAATTACACGCCTAAGAATCTGAGAAGCGGTGGATGTCATCCACCCTCTAAAATCATCCCTTGAAGGTCGGATTAGCGCAGCGACATCCGACACTTACCAAAACAATAAAAGTTACACCGTAACTTCTATCAATCCATTTTAAGACAATTCTTTACCTTCCTTCTCAAGCGAGGCGGCACAAGGCCAAACTCGTCATTCCCCCAGAAATCATAAGCCTGCTAAATTCCACATAAACTGGAATCATTCCCCTCACGTTGCTATAGGTCAAAACACCCTGCCGACACAAGGCATAACAACAGGCGACCCGCGCGGTGGCTATAACACGTGCAACAGGGAGACACACTGCAATGCAAAATTCATCACTCGTTAAACGCACCTGCGCAGGTGCATTGGCACTGATCGTCGTGCTCGGGCTGCTCGTCTGGGGAATTGGCCCGGAGACGATCAAAGCCCGTCAGGTCGATTTGCTCTATCTCGGGCAACAGCACCTGATTTTAGTGTTTAGCTCGATGGCGCTGGCGCTGTTAGTCGGTGTCCCGAGCGGCATTCTGCTCAGTCGCCCTGCCGCCCGCCGCTGGGCCGAATACGTGATGCAGATATTTAACGTCGGCAATACGTTGCCCCCGCTAGCTGTGCTGGCGCTGGCGATGGTGTTCATCGGGATTGGTGACAAACCGGCGATTATCGCGCTGTTCCTCGCCTCACTTCTGCCAATTGTTCGTAATACCTATTCGGGTTTATGCGGCGTTCCGGCTTCGCTCATTGAAGCCGCCAATGGTATCGGCATGACGAAATGGCAGCGTCTGCGCCAGGTCGAACTACCCAACGCCTGGCCTGTCATTCTGTCGGGGATCCGCATTGCGACGGCGATTAATGTGGGCACCGCGCCACTGGCATTTTTGATTGGTGCCAGCAGTTACGGCGAACTGATTTTCCCGGGGATATATCTTAACGATTTCCCGACCCTGATATTAGGTGCCGCCGCCACAGCCCTGTTTGCCCTGATTCTTGATATTGCACTTGCGGGCTTAGGTCGTGTTTTAAGCCCCCACACAGCGAAATAACAACAATAAAAAGGAGCCAATAATGACATCCATTAAACCCCTGATTGCGGGGCTGGCCGCAACACTACTCCTGGCTGGCACAGCCAAAGCCAAAGCCAAAGCCGAACCGATTGTGCTGGCGACGAAAAGCTTTACCGAGCAGCATATTTTGTCGGCAATGACCACGCAGTACCTGCGTAAAAAAGGCTTCCAGGTGACTCCGCAAACCAACATCGCCACGGTGATTTCGCGTAACGCGATGATTAACAAACAGGTCGATATGACCTGGGAATACACCGGCACCTCGCTGATTATTTTTAACCATATCAACAAGCGTATGAGTCCGCAGGAATCCTACGACACGGTTAAAAAGCTTGATGCGAAACTGGGACTGGTGTGGCTAAAACCGGCAGATATGAACAACACCTACGCTTTTGCGATGCAGCGTAAACGCGCTGAAGAAGAGAACATTAACACCATGTCGGAGTTGGTAGCCAAAGTAGAACAGGTTCGCAAAACCGACCCAGATAACAACTGGATGCTCGGCCTGGATCTGGAATTCGCCGGGCGTAGCGACGGTATGAAACCGTTACAGCAAGCCTATAGCATGCCGCTCGATCGCCCGCAGATTCGCCAGATGGACCCAGGTCTTGTGTATAACGCGGTGCGCGATGGCTTCGTTGACGCGGGTCTGATTTACACCACCGATGGCCGCGTAAAAGGCTTCGATTTGAAAGTGCTGGAAGATGATAAAGGTTTCTTCCCAAGTTACGCCGTCACGCCTGTGGTGCGTAAAGAGACGCTGGCTGCCAATCCTGGCCTTGAAGATGCCCTGGACACCCTCTCCGGCCTGCTCAACAACGACGTGATCTCCACTCTGAATGCCAAAGTGGATATCGACCATGAAACCCCACAAAAAGTGGCGCAAGAGTTCCTGCAACAGAAAGGTTTGCTCTAAGGAGGCAACATGGAAACGTTGAATTATATGATGGATAACGCAGGGTATCTGGGCAGTTTAACGCTGCAACACCTCTGGTTAGTGCTTTTAGCTGTGGGGCTGGCGATTGTGATTGGCGTGCCGCTGGGCATTTTAATCGTGCGCCACAAATGGCTCGCCACACCCGTGTTGGGTATTGCGACTATTGTGTTGACCATCCCTTCTATCGCCCTGTTTGGGTTGATGATCCCGCTGTTTTCCATGGTCGGGCAAGGGATTGGCGTGTTGCCTGCCATCACGGCCGTTTTCCTCTATTCATTGCTGCCGATTGTCCGTAATACCCATACCGCCCTCGACAGCCTGCCGCCAGGTTTGCGTGAAGCCGGACGCGGTATCGGCATGACGTTCTGGCAACGCCTGCGCTGGGTCGAAATCCCAATGGCTCTGCCGGTGATTTTTGGCGGTATCCGAACCGCCGTGGTCATGAACATTGGCGTAATGGCCATCGCTGCCGTTATCGGCGCAGGCGGTTTGGGTTTGTTACTGCTTAACGGCATCGGAAGTAGCGACATTCGCATGTTGATTGCGGGTGCCGTCATGATTTGTGTTTTGGCTATTGTGCTTGATTGGTTATTGCATCGTTTACAGCTGGTGCTGACTCCTAAGGGGATTCGATAATGATTAAACTAGAAAACCTCACGAAACAGTTTGTTCAGAAGAACGGTCAGACTTTTAACGCCGTGGATAATGTCAGCCTGAATGTGCCGGAAGGCGAAATGTGCGTATTGCTCGGCCCTTCCGGCTGCGGTAAAACCACCACGCTGAAAATGATCAACCGCCTGATTGCCCCGACCGGCGGCAATATTCTGATTAACGGTAAAAATACCAACGAGCTGGATACCGTGACGCTGCGCCGCAATATTGGCTATGTTATTCAGCAAATCGGCCTGTTCCCGAACATGACGATTGAAGAGAACATTACCGTTGTGCCGCGCATGTTGGGTTGGGACAAAGCCCGATGTAAAGAGCGTGCCAGCGAATTAATGAGCATGGTGGCGCTCGACCCGAGTAAGTTCCTGAACCGTTACCCGCGTGAAATGTCCGGCGGCCAGCAACAACGTATCGGCGTGATTCGGGCACTTGCGGCTGATCCTCCGGTGCTGCTGATGGATGAGCCTTTTGGCGCCGTCGACCCGATCAATCGCGAAACGATTCAGAATGAGTTTCTTGAAATGCAGCGCCAGTTGAAGAAAACCGTCATGCTGGTCAGCCACGATATCGACGAAGCGCTGAAATTAGGTGACCGTATTGCCGTATTCCGTCAGGGCAAAATCGTGCAGTGCGCCAGCCCCGATGAGCTGCTTGCTAAACCGGCCAATGAATTTGTTGGCTCGTTTGTCGGCCAGGACCGCACGCTCAAACGCCTACTGCTGGTTCAGGCCGGGGATGTGACGGACCAACAGCCGACTATTACCGCTCGCGAATCCACGCCGCTGCCGGACGCGTTCGCCACCATGGATGACAACGATATGCGTTCGATTACCGTGGTGGACGGCGAAGGCAAACCGTTAGGTTTCGTGAAACGCCGGGAAGCGCGTGGCGCAACCGGAGCATGTGCCGATATCCTGCACCCGTTCCGTATTACCGGACGCGCCGAAGATAACCTGCGTATCGTGCTGTCGAAACTCTATGAGCACAACATGGTGTGGATGCCCAT
>Ga0160439_1000679_pt1 | contig 13385 bp, 12 predicted proteins | sample HID1975M_E0MG_FD_108201 | JGI IMG/M metagenome (GOLD analysis project Ga0160439, IMG submission 108201) | Enriched soil microbial communities from UW Madison campus, WI, USA - HID1975M_E0 MG | ecosystem: Environmental > Terrestrial > Soil > Unclassified | place: USA: Madison, Wisconsin... | reverse complement strand
GGCGAGGTGTTCTGGGGCGAGCCCGGCACCAACGGGCAGCACGCGTTCTACCAGCTCATCCACCAGGGCACGCGCCTGATCCCGGCCGACTTCATCGCCGTGGCCAACCCCGCGCACCCGCTCCAGGACGGCGACACCGACGTCCACTCGCTGTTCCTGGCGAACTTCTTCGCGCAGACCAAGGCGCTCGCGTTCGGCAAGACGGCCGAGGAGGTCCGCGCCGAGGGCACCGACGAGACGATCGTCCCGGCCCGCGTGTTCTCGGGGAACCGCCCGACGACCTCGATCCTCGCCGCGTCGCTGACGCCGTCGGTGCTCGGCCAGCTCATCGCGCTGTACGAGCACATCACGTTCGTCCAGGGCGTCGTGTGGGGCATCGACTCGTTCGACCAGTGGGGCGTCGAGCTCGGCAAGAAGCTCGCGCTCGAGGTGGCCCCGGCCGTCCAGGGCGACGCCGCCGCGCTCGAGGCGCAGGACCCGTCGACCAAGGCCCTGATCGCCCGCTACCTCGAGCTGCGCTCCTGACGTCGGGCGCGCGGGCCGCGACTACCGGCCCGCGCGCTCCACGACGGTGCCTACCCGGGCCTCGTCGTCCCAGGTGTAGACGGTCCGACCCTCGATGAGCACGTGCTCCGCGCGCGACGTCACGTCGAGCGGGTCGCCCGACCAGATGACGACGTCGCCGTCGCGGCCGACCTCGAGCGCGCCGACCCGGTCGTCGAGCCCGAGGAACGCCGCGGGGTTCGTCGTGAGGGCCTCCAGGGCCGTCCGGGGCGGGAGGCCCTCCTTGACCGCGAGCGTCGCCTGGTGCACGAGGAAGTTGATCGGCACCACGGGGTGGTCCGTCGTGATCGCGACGCGGACACCCGCCGCGGCGATCGTCGCGAGGTGGGAGATCGACCGGTCGCGCAGCTCGACCTTGGAACGGCTCGTGAACATCGGCCCGAAGATCACCGGGACGTCCCGCTCCGCGATCACGTCGGCGAGCTTGTGCGCCTCGGTGCCGTGGTTGATGACGAGCTTGTAGCCGAACTCGTCGGCCAGGCGCAGGGCCGTGGCGATGTCGTCGTGCCGGTGCGTGTGCTGGTCCCAGTACAGCTCGCCGTCGAGCACCCGGACGAGGACCTCGTGGGTCAGGTCCACCGCGAACGGCTCGCCCTTCGCCGCCGCCGCATCACGTGCCGCGCGGTAGTGCTGGGCCTTCGTGAACGCCTCGCGGATGATCAGCGCCGTCCCGAGCCGCGTGGACGGGAGCTGCTTGCGCTCGCCGTAGACGCGCTTCGGGTTCTCCCCGAGCGCCGACTTCACGCTCACCGACGCGCGGATCACCTGCTCGTCCACCGTCCGCCCGCCCCACGTCTTGAGGGCCACGGACTGCCCGCCGATCGGGTTGCCCGATCCGGGCTTGACGACGACGGAGGTCACGCCGCCGACGAGCGCGTCGCGGAAGCCTTCGTCGTCGATGTTCACGCCGTCGATCGCGCGCACGGCCGCGGTGTTCGGCTGCACCATCTCGTTGGTGTCGTTGCCGGCCGCGCCCTCTCCCTCCTCGTGCAGGCCCACGTGCCCGTGGGCCTCGACGAAGCCGGGCAGGACCCAGCGGCCGGTCGCGTCGATCACCCGCGCGTCGGCGGGGATCTCGACCTCGGGGCCGACGGCGGTGATGCGCCCGTCGACGACGAGCACGGTGCCGCCCTCGATCGGGTCGGAGCTGACGGGGACGACACGGCCGCCGGTGACGGCGACGACGGAAGGGGTCATGCGTTCCAACCTACGTCGCTGCGCGCCGACGAACCGTGCGACGCTGGGTCGGTGCGGACGACGACGGTGGCGCGATGCCCGAGGTGACGCGAGCCCGCGTGGACGCCTGGACCTGGGCGGTGCGACTGTTCCCCACCCGGTCCGCGGCCGGCGCGGCGTGCAAGGCGGGGCACGTGCGTGTCAACGGCGACAGGGCCAAGCCCGCGACGATGGTCGTGCCGGGCGACGAGATCGTGGTGCGCGGCGGCGAGCGCGAGCGGATCGTCGTCGTGCAGCGCACCGTCGTCAAGCGGGTCGGCGCGCCCGTGGCCGTGACCTGCTACCTCGACCGCTCCCCCGCCGTGGTGCCCAAGGAGCAGAAGGTCGTCATGGGCGAGCGGGACCGCGGCGCCGGCCGCCCGACGAAGCGCGACCGGCGGCTCATCGAGCGCCTCCGGGGGCACTGACGCCCGCCACCGTCTACCGACCGGCCCACCGGCTCGACGTCCGCCGCACGATCGGACCGCTGCGCCGCGGCGCGTCCGACCCCGCCTGGCGCACGACGTCGGACGGGGCGACCTGGAACGCGACGCTCACGCCCGACGGCCCGGCCACCGCCCGGATCGTGGTCCGCCGCGACGGCATCCACGTCGAGGCGTGGGGCCCGGGCGCCGAGCGGGTGCTCGCCGGCGTCCCGGACCTGCTGGGCGCGCGCGACGACGACTCGGGCTTCGAGCCCGCGCTGCACCCGCTGGTCCGCGACGCGCACCACCGCCTGCCCGGGCTGCGCCTGCCGCGCACCGGGAACGTGTGGGAGCAGCTGGTCCCGGCCGTGCTCGAGCAGCGCGTCGTGGGGCTCGACGCGAAGGCGTCGTGGCGGCGCCTCGTCGGGCGGCACGGCCTGCCGGCGCCGGGTCCGGCACCCGACGGCATGCGGGTGCCGCCCCCGCCGTCGGTCTGGGCCGAGATCCCCGTGTGGGAGTGGCGCGAGGCCGGCGTGGAGAGCCAGCGTGCGGACACGATCCGCCGCGCCGCGCTCGTCGCGCACCGTCTCGGCGAGGACGTGCCGCTCGTCGAGTCCCGGCGGCGGCTGCTCACGGTGCGCGGGATCGGGCCGTGGACGGTCGCCGAGACCACGTCGCGCGCGCTCGGCGACGCGGACGCGGTCTCCGTCGGGGACTACCACCTGGCGCACCTCGTCGGCTGGGCGCTGACCGGCGACCGGACCGACGACGCCGGCATGCTCGCGCTGCTCGAGCCCTGGCGCCCGCACCGCCAGCGCGTCATCCGCCTCATCGAGATCACCCAGGCCGCGCACGCCCCGCGCTACGGTCCGCGCAGCCCGCGCGCCCGCCCGTTGCGGTGAGTCGATTCCCCGCCGGGTCGCGCGTCACCCCTGCGAACCGACCGACCGACGAAGGAGACCTCCCATGCAGTTCCTCATGCTCGTGGCCACCGACCCCACCGCCGAGCCCTACGACGCCGCGCTCGACAACATCGAGGAGTGGGTGACCGAGGCCGACGCCGCGGGCTCGCGCCTGCTGGGCGAGCGGCTCGTGCCCGCTGCCCGCGCCAAGACCGTCCGGGTGCGCGGCGGCGGGGTCTCCGTCACCGACGGCCCCTTCGCCGAGCTCGGCGAGCTCATCGCCGGGTTCGACATCCTCGTGGCCGACTCGCTCGAGGACGCCGTCGCGATCGCCGCCAAGCACCCGATGGCCCGGTTCGGGCAGCTCGAGCTCCGCGCCTTCGACCCGTTCGAGTGAGCCACGCCGACGGGCGCGCTGGCGCCGCGCCCGTCGCACGAGGCAGGATCGGGGGCAGACACCCGATCCACCGTGGAGGACCCCCGTGAGCAGCAACAGCCCCGTCGAGCGCAACGGCTCCCCGGCCAACGCCGTGGGCGCCTTCTTCGCCTTCCTGCTGTTCATCGGCGGCCTCGTGCTGTTCACGGTGGCGTTCAACGTCGGCGACGCCGGCCCGTACGTCTTCTCGGCCGGGATCCTGGCGGTCGCCCTGTCGTTCGCCATCCCGACGACGATCCTGCCGGCCCTCGAGGACCGCGAGGGCTGACGCCCGCCGGCGCGGCCCGCTGACCTGCGGGGATCTTCACGCCGCGCACACATGGTCTCTCCGCGACCGCCCCGCAAGTGCAACGCACGCGGCACCGCGCAGTCCTAGGTTGCGAGACGTGAGACGTCTCCCCGCCCGCCACACGCGCCGGCCCGCCCGCTCCCACCCGGTCGTGCGCACGGTCGCGGCCGTGGCGCTGGCGGTGCCGCTGTTCGCCCTCAGCGCGGCGTGGGCGACCTACGCCCACCTCAACGCGAACATCGACACGGCCGACGACGTCGAGAAGTACCTCGGCACGTCGCGCCCGACCCCGTCGGTCACGGCCGACCCGCTCGTCGACGGCTTCGCGGGCAAGCCGCTGAACATCCTGGTGATGGGCATCGACGCCCGCGACGGCTCGAACGCCCAGTACGGCAAGGTGCCCGGCCAGCGCTCGGACTCGACGTTCCTGGTCCACCTCCCGGCCGACCGGTCGCGCGTGGACATCGTCTCGGTCCCGCGCGACTCGCTCGTCGACATCCCCTCGTGCCTGCTGGCCGACGGCACGAAGACGGCGCCCATGACGGGCGCGATGTTCAACGAGGCCTTCGCCATCGGCTCGGGCACGGACAAGAACCTCACGACGGCCGCGGCCTGCACCCGCAAGACGTTCGAGCAGGACACGGGCGTGCGGACCGACGAGCACGTCGTCATCAAGATGGACGGCGTCCGCGACGTCATCGACACCCTGGGCGGCGTGCCGTTCTGCTTCCCCGAGGCGATGGACTCCCCCAAGGCCAAGCTGCACGTCGAGGCCGGCAAGCAGGTGCTCGACGGCAAGACGTCGATCGCGTTCCTGCGGGCGCGCACCGGCACGGGCGGCGGGCTGTGGATCGGCAGCGACCTGGGCCGCCTCGACCGGCAGCACGAGTTCCTCGTCGCGCTGACCGACAAGGTCCACCACGAGAAGCTGCTCGGCAAGCCGGCCAAGCTGCTCAAGGTCCTCGACCAGGCGACCAAGGCGATCAGCGTCAGCCCGGGCCTGGGGGACCTGCGCACGATGGCGGGGCTCGCCAACGGGCTGCGCGGCATCGACGGCGACGAGATCGACGCGATCACCGTGCCGACCGTGCCGTCACCGACCCAGTCGGGCCGCGTCGTGTGGACCTCGGCGGCGGACGACATCTGGGAGCGGCTCAACGAGGACCGGCCGCTCACCGACCCCGAGCCGAAACCCACCGGGTCGACGCACACCCCGAAGGCCACGAAGCCGGCCGGGCTCTGCGGCTGACGTCCGCGAGCGTCAGCCGGCGGCGACGATCGGCACCAGCGCCTCGGTGAGATGAGGCGCGAGCGTGCGGGCGTAGGTGGCGGTCATGTGGTGCGAGTCGCGCCACACCAGCACGTTGCCGATGATCGCGGGGCACGCGGGCGCCGGGCAGATGGCGTCCGTGAGGTCGATCAGCGGGACGCCCGTCTGCTCCGAGGCGAGCTGCTGCGCGCCCGCGGCCGAGCGCGCGACGCCCTTGTCCCGCGGCGACGCGCACGCGGTCGCCCACGACTTCTCGTGCTTGGCGACGCACTCGGGGATGTCGGTGGCCGACCGCGGGGTGTCGGCGAGCGCGACGACGGTCGAGCCCGCGGCCTCGAGCTCGTCCCACGTGCGCACCAGGCCCGCCGCGAAGTCGCTCTCGAGGGTCTTGCGAGGCTGCTTGACGCCGTCCACGACCACGCCGTCGATGCCGTCGTTCGACGAGACGACGACGGTCGGCGGGTCCGCGACCAGCAGCTGGGTCACCGAGTCGGCCCACGTCGTGCACGTGTCGTAGGGGCCGGGGATCGTCCGCAGCCACTGGTCCACGTCGGCGACCGCGCAGCTGCTCTTGATGTAGGTGTCGAGGCGCCAGCCCTGCTGCTCGGCGACCTCCCGGAGCGTGGGCTCCCACTGCTCCGCGTGCGAGTCGCCGACGAGCGCGACGACCACCTCGGCGTCCTTCGGGCCGTAGCTGCACGGGTCGACGGCGACGTCGGTCTCCGTCTGGTGGCACCCGTCGGAGTAGGAGTCGGCGACGTCGCCCTTGGCGTCCGCGAGGGCGGGGGCGATGCGCGAGACGTCGGTGCTCGCGTCGGCGGTGCCCGTCCACGCGCTCGTCCCGATGACCGCAGCGCCGGGGTGCGGGACGTTCGCGCCGGAGGCCGGCGCGAGGAGCGCGAGCAGCACGGCCCCGGCGGCCGCGAGGCCGACGAGCGTGCACGCGACGCCCACCGCCGCGGACTTCCTGATGCTGCGCCGCAGCGTCTCGGACAGGTGCAGCGGCTGCTCGACGAGCCGGTAGGACAGCCACGCCGGCACGGCGGAGAGCAGGATCGCGGCGAGCGCGACACGGATGCGCAGGTGCCCGCTCTCGTCCGCCCACAGCGTCGTGGCCAGGACGATCGCCGGCCAGTGCCACAGGTACAACGAGTACGACATCGCGCCGGTGGTCTGCATCCCGGGCAGGGCGAGCACCCGCAGCCCGCGCCCGTCACGCAGGCCCGCGGCGAGCACGGCAGCGGCGCCGAGGGTCGGCACGAGTGCGGCGACGCCCGGGAACGGGGTCGAACCGTCGAAGCGCACCGCCGCGTAGGCGATGAGCGCGAGGCCGACGAAGCCCGATACCGCGAGCCAGCGCTGCGGCAGCCGCGCGACGCGCGTGGCACCGACGGCCAGGAGCGCTCCGACCGCGAGCTCCCACAGCCGGGTGGTGGTGACGAAGTACGCGGCCTGCGGCGAGGCGCTCGTCGCGTGCACGGACCACGCGAGCGACGGGACGGCGATGGCCAGGATCGCGACGCCGAGCACGCGTCGCGTCACCCGCACGCCACGGCGCCGGGCCCACCACACGACGAGGAGCACGAGAACCGGCCACAGGATGTAGAACTGCTCCTCGACCGCGAGCGACCAGAAGTGCTGGACGGGGCTCGCCGCGGCGCCCTCCGCGAGGTAGTCGACCGACCGGGCGGCGAGCCGCCAGTTCACGACGTACAGGGCGGTGCTCGCCATGTCGCCCGCGATCTCGCGCCATCGGGTGACCGGGAGCCACAGGACCGTCATGACCGCGACGGCGACCAGGACCGTCGAGGCGGCGGGCAGCAGGCGACGGGCTCGTCGGGCGTAGAAGCGCCCGAGCCGCAGGCGGCCCGTCTCGAGGACCTCGGTCACGATCATCGACGTGATGAGGTAGCCGGAGATGACGAAGAACACGTCGACGCCGACGAACCCGCCGGACAGCCCGGGGAACCCGGCGTGGAACAGCAGCACGAGCACGACGGCGATCGCGCGCATCCCCTGGATGTCGGGGCGGAAGGCGGCCCGCCCCCGGGGCTTCGCGCCCGGCGTGGCGAGGCGCGTCTGCGTCGTGGTCACGGCCGAACGCTAACCGTTGCCGTGAGCGACGACAAAGCCTCTGCACAGCCTCCCGTGCCTCGCGCAGCACCCGGGTGAGTATCTGCACGCCGTCGGCCCCGCTCCTTCACGACGTCCGCACTTTCGACGACGAAGGGGGCCCACGATGTCGTACAGCATCGGGGTGGAATGGATCAACGCCTACAACAACCTCAACGCGCTGCACCACGAGCACGAGGACGCCGGCGGTTTCTACGACGAGCTGCGCCTGCACGACGGCGCGACCGGCCTGTTCAACTGGGGCGACTCGGCGGCGTGGGAGGACGACTTCAAGGCGAACGCCCGCGGCGGCCACGCCGACCAGTGGGTCGAGCGCGCCGACATCGTGTACTTCACGGGCCACGGCAGCCCGAGCGGGTTCTACTTCCGCAGCGACACGCCTGACGACTCCCAGGTCCGCGGCGACTTCACCAGCACCTCGTCGGGCAACGACGGCGACCTGCGCCTCGGCCACAACAACATCGAGTGGCTCGCCCTCGAGGTCTGCAACACGCTGCAGATGGACGCGACCCAGCAGGGCGCCAACCGTGACGTGTTCGACCGCTGGGCCGACGCGTTCGAGGGCCTGCACGCGATCCTCAGCTTCACCACGACCAGCCTCGACCTGGCCAACCCCGGCAAGGTCTTCGCCGCGGCCATGGACGGCCGGTGGATCAGCGTCGCCTACGGGTTGCCGGACTGGTTCGGCCGCTCGCCGATGCGCGTCGTGGACGCGTGGTTCTGGATGGCGCAGTTCTGCCAGCCGAGCGACGTCGAGTCCGCGGTGCTTTTCGCCAACAGCCAGGGCACCAACACCGGTGCCGACTTCCTGCACGGCCACGGTGCCGTCAGCCCCGACCCCGTCCGCGGCCAGTCCTGGTTCTCCTGGACCTGGATCCCGCACGCCTGCTGACCCCTCGACCTCCCAGAACGGACCAGAGCCATGACCACGATGACGGTGGCGCGCGTGCGCCCCACGACGTTGGACGACGACCGCATCACCGCGCTCGCCGAGACCATCTCCCTGCGCGGCGAGCTGCTGCGCACCGACGAGGCGATCGCCCTGGTCGGCCCGGACGGCGCCGTCGTGCACGGCCAGCCGGGCAACCGGATGGGCGGGCTGACGAACCTCGTCGACAACCGGCGCGGCATCGCCGACGTGCCGCCCGAGACCGACCAGCGGCGCCTGATCCCGGCCGAGAAGGCGGCGGCGATCGTCGCCGAGCTGACCGAGAGGCTGCGCCTCGGGCCCACGGTCGCCGACGGCGGCGTGAAGCTCGACGTGCGCGTCGACGCGCGCGTGACGCAGGGCGTGCGGTTCGACGGCAAGGAGCGGTACGCGTTCGACGCGAAGACCGACGTGCGCACCCGCGTGCTCCTCGACGGCGTCCCGCTGTCGGGCCCGCGTGCCGGCGTCTCGGCGACGTTCCTCGAGGACGCCTCGCCGGTGCTGCTGGCGGTGACGACGTGGGACGCCGTGGAGGCGTTCGACGAGGTCGAGGTGCTCGAGAAGGACGAGGTCGTCGAGAACCTGCTCGCGGCCGCGAAGGGACGACGCAGGGCGACGCCGGTCGAGATCGTCAGCGCCTCGCTCGCCTACTGGGCCGGCCCCTACGAGGGCGGCGCGGACGTGCTCGAGCCCGTGTGGTTCGTGGAGGTCGCGCACGCTCCCGCGAAGGGCGAGGAGGCCGGCCCTCACCAGCTGGTCAAGATCGCGGCGGGCGTGCGGTCAGCGCGGCGCGTCGCCGCCTGACGTCAGCCGTCGACGAGCGGGACCAGCTGGTCGGCGAGCCGCGGTGCGAGCGAGCGGGCGTAGGTCGCCGTGAGGTGGTGCGCGTCGCGCCAGACGAGCACGTCGCCGATGATCGGCGGGCAGGTGGTCCCGGGGCACACGTAGTCGTCGAGGTCGATGAGCGGCACGCCCGCCCGCTCGGCCGCGGCCCGCTGCTGGGCGAGCGCCGACCGCTCGACCGCGGCGGACCGCGGCACGGAGCACTTCGTGGCCCAGGCGTCGGTGTGCTCGGCCACGCACTCGGGGATGTCCTTGGCCATCCACGGGGTGTCGCCGAGCGCGACCACGGTCGTGCCGACGTCCGCGAGAGTCGCCCACGTGCGGGCCAGGCCGTCCGCGACGTCGTCCTCCAGGGTCGCCTTCGACCGCATCGTGCCGTCCACGACGACCCCGTCGATGGCGTCGTTGGACGTCACGACGACGGCCGGCGGGTCGGCCAGGAGCGTGGCGGTGACGGCGTCGTTCCACTGCGAGCAGGTCGTGTACGGGCCGTCGATCGTCGTGAGCCACACGTCGACGTCGGCGAACGCGCAGCTGCCCTTGGTGTACGTGTCCAGGCGCCAGCCCTGCTGCTCGGCGACCGCGCGCAGCGTGGGCTGCCACTGGGCCGCGTGCGAGTCGCCGACGAGCGCGACGACCACGTCGGCGTCCGGGTCGCCGTAGGTGCAGGCCTTGGCCGTCGTGCCGTTCTTGTCCTGGTGGCACCCGTCCGGGTAGAGGTCCGCGACGTCGCCCGTCGCGTCAGCGAGCGCCGGCACGACCTGGGCGAGGTCGGTGCGCGGGTCGGCCGATCCGCTCCACGCGCTCGTGCCGATCACGGCGGCTCCGGGGGCAGCGCCGGACGGGCCGGAGGGCACTGCGAGCGCGACGACGCCGGCGGCGCCGAGACCGACGAGCGTGCAGGCCAGCCCGACGAGCGCGGACCTCCGCACGCTGGCCCGCAGGGCCGACGAGAGGTGCAGCGGCTGCTCGACGAACCGGTACGCGAGCCACGCGGGCAGCACCGAGACCGCGACTGCGGCGATCCCGACTCCCGTCGGCAGGCGGCCGGCGTCGTCGGCCCACAGCGTCGTCGCGACCACGACGACGGGCCAGTGCCACAGGTACAGCGAGTACGACATCGCCCCGACGGTCTGCATGCCCGGCAGCCCGAGCACGGTCAGTCCGCGCCGGTCGCGCAGGCCGGCCGCGAGGACGAGCGCCGCGCCGAGCGTGGGCACGAGGGCGGCTGCCCCGGGGAACGGCGTGCCGCCGGTGAACACGAACGCGGCGTAGGCGATGAGGGCGAGGCCGGCCACGCCCGCACCGGTGAGCCACCGCTGCGGGAGCCTTGCCACCCGGGCAGCCCCGACCGCGAGCAGCGCGCCGACGGCGAGCTCCCACAGCCTCGTCGTCGTGACGAAGTAGGCCGCGTCGGGCGCCGACGAGGTCAGGTGGATCGACCAGACGAGCGAGGGCACGGCGATCGCGAGGATCGCCGCGGCGAGCAGCCGGGCGCTGACCGCCCGGCCGCGGCGACGCGCCCACAGCACGGCGACCAGCACGAGCACCGGCCAGAGCACGTAGAACTGCTCCTCGACGGCCAGCGACCAGAAGTGCTGGACGGGGCTCGCCGCGGCGCCCTCCGCGAGGTAGTCCACCGACCGGCCCGCCAGCCGCCAGTTCACGACGTACAGCGCGGTGCTCGCCATGTCGCCGGCGATCTCCCGCCACCGGGTCACCGGCAGCCAGAGCACCGTGGCGATCGCGGTCGCCACCAGGACGGTCGCCGCGGCGGGCAGCAGCCGCCGCGCTCGTCGGGCGTAGAACCGCCCCAGCCGGAGGCGCCCCGTCTCAGCCACCTCGGCGACGATCATCGACGTGATGAGGTAGCCCGAGATCACGAAGAACACGTCGACACCGACGTACCCGCCCGGCAGGCCCGGGACCCCGGCGTGGAACACGAGCACGAGCACGACGGCGATCGCGCGCAGCCCCTGGATGTCGGGCCGGAAGCCCGCACCCGAGCGCGGCGGTGCGGCGGGTGCGTCCGCCCGCGTCTGCGTCGTGGTCACGCGCGCAGGCTAGCCGGTGCCCCTGCACGGCGCGCGTCACGGCAGAATGGGTGGTCGCCGTCGATCCGAGGAGCCCCGCCGTGCCCGAGCGTATGAATGTCGAGTCGTTCAACCTGGACCACCGCACCGTCGCCGCGCCGTACGTGCGCCTCGCGGACACCAAGAAGCTGCCGGCGGGTGACGTCATCGAGAAGTACGACGTGCGCTTCACGCAGCCCAACGTCGCGCACCTCGAGATGCCGACCGTGCACTCGCTCGAGCACCTGTTCGCCGAGAAGTCGCGCAACCACTCGGACCGCGTCATCGACTTCTCCCCCATGGGCTGCCAGACGGGGTTCTACCTGATCCTGCAGGGCGAGTGGGAGTACGACGCGGTCCTGGCTCTCGTGGCGGACACGCTCGAGGACGTCCTGGCAGCCGAGGAGGTTCCCGCGGCGAACGAGGTGCAGTGCGGCTGGGGCGCGAACCACACGCTGTCCGGCGCGCAGGACGCCGCGCGCGCGTTCCTGGCGGAGCGGGACTCGTGGTCGCAGGTGACCGCGTGACCTCTCGCGCTGCCCACCGGGCCGAGCTCGGCCCGTTGGACGGTCCGGTGGACGCCGTCGTCGTCGTCGCGATGACCGACGAGGCGGCACCGTTCCTCGCGCGCGCCTCGGCGGTCGGCGATGCCGTGGTCGTGGGTGGGGCCGAGCACCACCGGCTCGTGCTCGGTGGCCGCTCGGTGCTGCTCGTGCGGTCCGGGATCGGGTTGGTCAACGCGGCTTCGGCGGCGTCGGTCGCGCTCGGCTCGTCGTCGGCCCGCGTGCTCGTCAGCGCCGGGAGCGCGGGCGGTCTCGGTGTCGGCATCCGCGTCGGGGACGTCGTCGTCGGCTCGTCGTACGTCCTGGCCGACGCGGACGCCCGCGCCTTCGGCTACGCGCTGGGCCAGGTCCCCGGCATGCCCGCGTCCTACCCGGCCGATCCGGGCCTGGCCGCCGCGGCCGCGGCCCCGCGGGAGGACCTGCGGGTGCACGCCGGCCTGACGATCTCCGGAGACTCGTTCATCGACGCCGAGCGCGTGGCCCGCGTCCGCGAGGCCTACCCCGGGGCGCTCGCCACCGACATGGAGTCGGCCGCCCTCGCGCAGACGGCCCACCTGTTCGGGGTCCCGTTCGTCTCGGTGCGCGGCATCTCCGACCTGTGCAGCCCCATGGAGGCGGGCGAGTTCCTCACGCACGTCGACGACGCCGCGGACCGCTCCGCCGCGGTCGTGGAGTCCCTCCTCACCACCCTCTGAGGCCCCGCGGGCCCCGCCCTGTCCGCTCCCCCTCCGTTGCTGGGTGCGCGTGGGTGTGCGACACGCCGCGCGGGAGGCGGCGTGTCGCACACCCACCGGCTCACCGCCACGCATCTGCGCGGCCGCCTGGGCAGCCGCGCCGATGGCTGCAGGTGTGGTTGAACCCACGGTGGAGCGAGCTACGGCTGGGCGGGAGGCTGACCGCCGTCGCCACCCGGGCCGCCGCCGCGGCCTCCACCCATCCCGCCACCCATCCCGCCGCCCATGCCCTCCTGGGCCTCGCCCGCGGTTCCGGTCCCCGCCGAGGTGGCGCCGGACGCCGAGCCGTCGTGGGTCAGGCCGCCCACGGGATCGGTCCCCGCGGAACCACCGACGCTCGCGGTGTAGGTGTCGCCGGAGACCACGTCGGGCGAGGAGTAGACCACCGACGAGTACTGCTTGGTGGCCGTGAACGAGGCGAGCACGGTGCCGTCGGCGTCGAGCACGTGGACCACGCCCGGCTGCTGCGCCGCCGAGAGCGTGATCCCGACGAACGACTGCGAGGAGTCCGCCGACGGGGTCTGCGCCATGCCCGACGAGCCGACCGCGAGCAGCTCACCGCCCGAGATCTCGAACGTCCCGTTGTCGTCGAGCGCGCCGTTGCCGTCGTTCGTCGGCCCGGACACGACGACCGTGCCGCCGCTCATCGTGATCGAGCCGTTGGAGTCGAGCCCGTCGCCCTCGGCGTCGACCACGAGCGTGCCGCCCGTGATGGTCAGCACGACGTCGGCGTCGGCGGACATGTCGCCACCGCCCCCACCGCCGCCCGCCGCCGTGTCGTCCGTGGAGCCCGCAGAGGCGTTGACCCCGTCGTCGCTCGTCGTGACCGAGGTCGACCCGCCGGACACCGTGATGAGCGGTGCCTCGAGCCCCTCGTTCCCGGTCGGCACGTCGACCGTGCCGCCCGAGATCTGCAGCGCGCCGTCGGCGTGGATGCCGTCGTCGCCCGTCGCCAGCGTCACGATGCCGTCGGTGACCGACGCGACGCCGCCGGAGTGGATCGCGTCGTCG
>Ga0160439_1000676_pt1 | contig 13428 bp, 13 predicted proteins | sample HID1975M_E0MG_FD_108201 | JGI IMG/M metagenome (GOLD analysis project Ga0160439, IMG submission 108201) | Enriched soil microbial communities from UW Madison campus, WI, USA - HID1975M_E0 MG | ecosystem: Environmental > Terrestrial > Soil > Unclassified | place: USA: Madison, Wisconsin... | reverse complement strand
GCGCACCGCATCGTAGTTCGGGCCGGTGCGAGCCCGCGCCCGGGGGGGGCCGCACGGGGCTCGCGCCGGGCGTTCCCGTCAGCCCGCAGCGTCGGTTGTCGTCGCGTCGGTCGGCTCGTCGGCGTACGCCCGGATCGCGTCGCCCTCCTGGGTGATGGTCGCGGCGTCGACCAGGTCGCTCGCGCCGTCGGTGAGGACAGCCGACCACGCGTCGACAGCGTCGTCGAGCTCGCCGCCGTCGAGCAGCTGCGCGCGCAGGTCCGTCGTCGCCTCGTCGTACAACGCCTTGAACGTCGCGTCGGCCTTGAACCGGGTGACGAGCTGGTTGTTGCCGCTCTGCCCGCCCCGTCCGCCACCCTGCCCACCGACCTGGCCGCCCGCCGGCTGACCGGCCGGTGCCGCGCCGTCCGGCGCCCCACCCTGCGGACGCTCCGGCCGGTCGCCACCACCGCCCGCACCTCCACCGCCGCCGCCCACGTTGCGTGTGCCGAACGCGAGGTTGTGGTCCCACGCCACCACCGTGAACGCGTCGGTCGTCGCGTCGTACTCGAGGAACGAGTTGTTGCCCGGCCCGTCGATGTCGTCGAAGTTGTCGATGAGGTCCTCCAGCGCGAGGTACCGCGCGAACGCCTCGACGTCTAGGTGCTCGCCGAGCTCCGCCGCGAACTCCTCGTCGCTCGAGGTGTTGACGAAGTCCAGGAACTCGATGAGCGGCTCGTAGTCCTCGTCGCCGGCCTCGACCGAGAACGCGGTGGCGTAGTCCGCGGCATCGGTCCCGCGGTAGGAGTAGTCGCCCTCCGCCTCGGCCTTGTAGAGGATGCCGTCGTCGTCGAAGTTCTCCTCCTGCCACGTGTCGTCCAGGTTCTGCAGGACGAGGGTCAGCTGGTCGGCGGAGCCGTTGACGCTGAACCGGGTCGCGATGGCCTGCTCGGTGGCCAGCCCCGCCTCACGCAGCAGGTCGAGCGCGACGGCCTCGTTCATCGAGGTCGCGCTCGTGTTCGCGCGCACGACGAAGTCGGAGTACCCGTCGATGTCCTGGCCGTCGACGTCCTTGTCGAGCCTGATGCGCCACGGTAGCGACTCGGGCGTCGAGTCGGCGCTCACGCCGCGCAGGGTCGAGTTGCCCTTGAGCTTGAGGCCGACGTCGGTGAACGTCTGCCCGTCGATCGTGACGGTGCCCGTGATCCAGCCCTTGTCGCCCGAGTCGAGGTAGGTGGCGACCATCGCGGCGAAGTCGTCGTCGTCGATCTCGACCGAGATCGTGTGCGTGGTCGACGCGTCGAAGACGCCCGACGAGGTCGCGGCCTTCGCGGCCGCACCGGAGGACGACCCGGCCGGCGAGGCCTCTTCGTCGCTCGTCGTGCATCCGGCGAGCAGCACCGCGGTGACGGCGATCGTCGCGGCGGCTGGGGCGAGTCGGCGTGGCATGAGGGGTTCCCTTCGTCGTGAAGGACGAGCACACCCGACCGGCGTCTGCGCGCGCTGAGGCGGGGCTGTGGCTCCCCTGTGGGAGCCACGCCCCGCCTCACGCCCGGACGGCTCACCCGAAGGTGAACGAGAACGCCTGCACGCCCTTCGACGGCGCGATCTCGACGGTCCCCTCAGCGACCTTCGTCCCCTCGACCAGCGGGTACGCCTTGGGCGAGCCGGACACCTCGACGGTGTCCCTGCTGACCTCGGCCCCGTTCGCGTCGCGGCGGATCACGTCGACCGTCCCGCTCCCGCCGAGCACCGCCTGCACGACGGCTGCGTGGTACGTCAGCCGCAGCCGCGCGTTCGCCCCGGCGGTCGCTCCCTGGTAGTCCGTAGTCCACGTCCCGCCGAAGGCGACCGTGTCGGGCTTCTGGTCCGCCGGCAACGTCGCGGTGAACTCGCCCTCCTGGTAGTCGCCGTCGACGTTGCGGTGCTTGCTCACGGACAGGAACGTCTCGGGCGTGATGTCGCCCTGCGGCGTCGTGTCGCCGACGTTGGTCTCGGCGGGGAGGTCGACCGACGGGTTCGCGTCCTTGAGCAGGGTGCGGATGAGCTTCTCGGTCTGCTCGTAGCCACCCTCGCCCTGCGAGACCTGACGCACCTGGCCGGTCGCGTCGATCAGGTAGTGCGCGGGCCAGTAGCGATTCCGGTACGCGGTCCAGGTCGCGTAGGAGTTGTCCTGCGCGACCGGGTAGGTGATGCCGAGACGCTTCGCCCCGTCGACGACGTTGCGGGTCTCTCGCTCGAACGCGTACTCGGGCGTGTGGACGCCGATCACGACGAGGCCGTCGTCGGCGTACGCCTTGTCCCACGCGGTGACGTGCGGGACCGAGCGCTGGCAGTTGATGCAGCTGTAGGCCCAGAAGTCGATGAGCACGACCTTGCCCTTGAGGTCGGCGAGCTTGAGCCCCTGCCCGCCGGGCGTGTTGAGCCAGGTGTCGATGCCGCGGATCTCCGGTGCCGGCCCGCAGTCCTCGAGCGTCGCGGAGTTGTTGGTGCACCGCGACAGGCCCTTGTTCTCGTCCGTCGTCAGGCCACCGAGGTTGAGCTGGCTCTGCACGGTCTTGTCCGCGGCGATCTTCGACTGCAGCGTGTCGGTGTAGCCGGGGAGCGCGCGCTGGATCGCGTCGGTGAGGTTGAAGGACAGCGCGAGCGCCAGGGCGAGCATGAGCGCACCGCCGATCTTGCGCACGGTTCCCTGGTGCGCGCGGAACGCGGTGACCCGCTCGGCGACGCGTCGGCCGGCGAGGGCCAGGATCAGCAGCGGGATAGCCGCCCCGATCGCGAAGGCCACGGTGAGCACCACGGTGCCGGGGCCGACTGTCCCGGTCGCCCCCGCGACGGTGATCGCCGCGAGCACCGGTCCGGCGCACGGCACGTAGACGGCGCCCAGGCCGAGCCCGAGGACGAAGCCCCCGCGCCCCTGACCGGGTGCGCGCTTGGGGGTCAGGCGCTGGAACGGTCGCTCGATGATCTCCTCGAACCGCGGGACCAGCAGGCCGACACCGAGGACCGCCAGCACGGCGATGCCGGCCCAGCGCAGCAGGTCCTGCGGGAGGCCGAGCAGCGAGAGTACGAGCGTGCCCAGCAGCGTGACGACCGTGAAGCTCGTGACCAGGCCCGCGATGACGAGGTAGGGCCGGGCCGAGTCCTTGCGCGTGGGGGCGACCTCGACCGGGCGCTCGGCGACGGCGACACCGCCACCGTCGGCCGCCGGCGGTGAGCTCGGCGCCCCGGCTGCCGGTCGGGACAGGAAGGCCGGTTGCGCCATCGCCCCGACTCCCCCGGCGGCGCCGCTGCCGCGGGCCACCTTGATCTCGGTCCGCGCGGGACGGGCGTTCTCCACGCCACCCGCGAAGAAGACGACGGGCAGCACGGGGAGGATGCACGGCGAGATCCCCGTGACGAGTCCTCCGACGAGGCCGATGAGCGCGAGCGTGAGCAGGTCCATGGCGGAGGTTCGGCGCGGGAGGCCGCTCGGATGGGCGTCCGCCGCTCGAAGAACTTCTCGCACATCCGACCCATCCACCCGGGCGCGGGCCCCGAACTCACCTCGACAGTGGACGCCGGGAAGCTCCCGGGGTCTCCACCCAAGACGAGGAGTTCCACCATGCGTACCACCGCCCGCACCCGCATCGCCGCAGTCCTGCTCGCCGGAGTCACCGGCCTGGCCCTGACGGCCTGCAGCTCCGACAGCGACGGCTCCACCGACGCGGGCGCCTCGTCGCCCGCCATGGAGTCCCCGGCCATGGAGTCGCCGGAGGCGACCACCCCCGCGATGGACCCCGCCTCGGACCTCGTCGGCGCCGGGTGTGCCGACTACGCCGCGGCCGTCCCCGACGGCCCGGGCTCGGTGACCGGCATGTCGACCGACCCGGTCGCGGTCGCCGCCTCGAACAACCCGCTGCTGACCACGCTGACCGCGGCGGTCTCGGGCAAGCTCAACCCGGACGTCAACCTGGTCGACACGCTCAACGGCAGCGAGTTCACGGTCTTCGCCCCGGTCGACGACGCGTTCAAGAAGATCGACGCCGCGACCATCGACGGCCTCAAGACGGACAGCGACACCCTGACCAAGATCCTCACGTACCACGTGGTTCCCGGTCAGATCTCGCCCGACAAGATCGACGGCGAGCACAAGACCGTCCAGGGCGGCACCGTGACGGTCACCGGCTCGGGCGACGACATCATGGTCAACGGCGCCAAGGTCATCTGCGGCGGCGTCCACACCGCCAACGCGACGGTGTACCTGATCGACACGGTGCTCATGCCGACCATGTGACACCAGCCAGACCGGAGCCCCCGCGCCACCCCCACCGGGCGCGGGGGCTCCTTAGCGCCCTGAGCCGACCCGGGACGTGGGCCGTCAGGACCTGCCGGGGACGACGCCGACGAGGGCCGCTAGCTGACGGTCGTACGCCCCGTGCCCGCCAAGCCGCCGGTCCAGGCCGAGCAGGTCGGCGCGCACGAGCATGCGTGCCCGCCGGGGCACCTGCGGCACGACCTCGTCGGCGACCCGATCGAGCAGATCAGGCCGCGCGAGCTGCGACAGCTGACCCGTCTTGGCGAGCAGGTCGGCGAGCTCACCGAGGGCGAACGCGAGGCGCCAGCTGTAGCGCCCCCGACGCCCCAGGTCCCACGCATGCTCACGACGCGCCGTCGAGACGATGATCGCCACCTCTCGCGGCGCGTGCTCGAACGGCACGGGACCGACTCGAGACAGCACGGCACTCACGCGGTATCCGGACGTCGTTGCAGTCGGCAGCAGCAGTGCCACGCCGGTCACCTGCGACCACGGGATGCGCTCGGGAGCGCCTCCCGCAGACGTGTGCGTCACTCCGGCGTCATCGAAGACGACCGACGTGACGCCGTCGGCCGATCGCCACAGGACGCCGTCGGCCGTCGCCCGCCATGGCGGCTCGACGACCCCGGGCACTGCGGGTCAGCTCTGGGTGAGGACGACGACCGGGGTGGTGGTCGGCTGGGCGGAGCCGCCCGCGGGTTCGACGGTCATGGCCAGGGCGTCGCCCGACGAGAAGTCGTCGGCCAGCCGGCGCACGGAGCCGCCGTCGGCGGAGAGGACCCCGGCCGATGCCGCCTCGTCACCGTTCACGACCCACAGCTGGTACACCTTGCCGTCCGCGAGCGCCGGAAGGCCGGTCGCGGAGAACAGCGCGTCGTCGTCGGTGAGGACGGCCGTCGCGGTGCCGCCGCCGGCCACGTCGCCGTGGACCAGCACGGCCGACGGGTCGCGCAGCACGTCGGCGAGCGCCTGCTGCTGGTTGGCGGCGTCCTCCGCGCGCTGGTGCTGCTGCACGAGCAGCGCGCTGGGCACGGCCGCGCCGATGACGACGGCGGCGGCCAGCGACCACCAGCGCTGCGCACCGCGCGGCGTGGCGGCACGGTGCGACGTGGCGGGCAGGCCCGAGGGCTCGGCGATCGGCGCCCCGAGGGGCCCGGGACCGGTCGGGACGGACTCGTCCGCAGAGGACGGGACCGCACCGGTCGGGCCGGCGTCGCCAGCGGGCCGGCCCTCGCGGGCGACCGCGTCGAGCACCGAGGCGCGCAGACCGGCGGGCGGCTCGGCGGCGACCGCGGAGCCGAGCCGAGCAGCGACGGCCTGGAGGTCGGCGAGCTCGCGCGCGGCGTCGGCGTCCGTCGCGACCAGCCGCTCCACGGCGCGGCGCTCGACGTCGTCGACCGCGTCGAGCGCGTACGCGCCGAGCAGGGCGCGCACGTCGTCGTCGCCAGAGGCGCGGAGGTCGTCGTTCTCGCTCATGCCGCCACCCCCAAGCAGTCCTTGAGCCGGAGCAGCCCGTCGCGGATGCGCGACTTGACCGTGGGAAGCGCGGCGCCGAGGGTCTCGGCCACCTCGCGGTAGGTCTTGCCGCCGTAGTACGCGAGCACCACGGCGCGGTGCTGGGTCTCGGTGAGCGTCTGCAGGCAGTCGCGCACGCGGACCTGCTCGAGCATCCCCTCGACCTCGTCGGCGACGACGTCGAACGGCCGCTCGCCGCTCTCGTCGAGCACCCGCTGGTCGCGGTCGCGCTGGGCCTGCACCGAACGGACCCTGTCGACCGCGCGGCGGTGCGCGAGCGTCACCACCCAGGTGCGGGCGGATCCGCGGTCGGCGTCGAAGCGCGCCGCGGTGCGCCAGACCTCGACCCACACCTCCTGCGCGACCTCCGCGGCGTGGTCCGGGTCGCGCAGGACGCCGAAGCACGTGCCGAAGACCGGGCGCTCGAGCTGGTCGTAGAGCTGCTCGAAAGCAGACTGGTCCCCGGACGCGACGGCCGCGAGCAGATCGGGGGCGTCGCTCGTCGGTTCGGGGGCCTGCACCACGCGCGCCAGTGTGCCCCACGAGCGCGCCAGATGCGCGCGCGACGTGCGCGGGGTGGGGCTCGGAGCGAGCAGGAGGAGCACGGGACACCTTCCGGATCGGCAGACAAGGACCGGGGACGATGGAGGTTCGGAGCAGATGCGCGACCGGATGGCTCCTACCGCACAATCACCCCCTCGGCGCGCTGGCAGCGGGTGAGAAGCGGTCCGGCACCCGCCGACGTACGGTGCGGGGATGTCGTCCCTCGCCGCGGTCGCGCGCCGTCAGCTCTCGCAGCACGGTCCCGCGCTCGCCCTTGCCGCCCTGCTCGCCACGTCGGGCACGATCCATCTGGTCAAGCCGGGCGTCTTCCGCCCGCTGATCCCCCGGTCGCTCGGCGACCCGGACCCGTGGGTGCTGGGCAGCGGCGTGGCCGAGCTCGCGTGCGCCGGAGCCCTCGCGGTGCCCGCGACGCGGCAGGTCGGTGGGCTCGCGTCGGCCGCGCTGCTCGTCGGCGTCTTCCCCGGCAACGTGACGATGGCCGTCCGGTCACGGCCGGACGCCCGCTCCTGGGCCGGCACGCCGGCGGTCGCGTGGGCGCGCCTGCCGTTGCAGGTGCCGCTCGTCGCTTGGGCGCTCGCGGTCGCCCGTCGCGCGCGCTGACGATGCGAGACGCGAGCGAAACAGGAGGCGTCCGCCGAGCCCGACGGCGATAGTGGACCGATGGACGACAAGGCGACCCTGCTCCGCTACCTGCGCACCGCGCGCGCCGACCTCCTCGGCAAGGTCGACGGCCTCAGCGAGTACGACGCCCGCCGCCCGCTGACCCCCACGGGCACGAACCTGCTCGGCCTCGTCAAGCACGTGGCCAGCGTCCAGCTCGGCTACTTCACCGACACCTTCGGCCGCCCGGCGGACATCACGGCCCCGTGGCTCGCCGACGACGCCCCGGACGACTCCGACATGTGGGTCCCGGCCGACGAGAGCACCGCGTCGATCGTCGCGTTCCACGAGGCGTCGGCCCGCGCGTCCGACGAGGTCATCGAGGCCCTCGACCTCGACGCCCCGGGCGTCGTGCCGTGGTGGCCCGACGAGCGCAGCGCCGTCACGCTGCACCACATCCTGGTTCACGTGCTCGCGGAGACCGCCCGGCACGCGGGCCACGCCGACATCCTGCGCGAGCAGCTCGACGGCCTCGCGGGCCAACGCGCGGGCGACGCGAACGTCCCGGACCGCTCGTCGCAGCAGTGGTCGGACTACGCCGCCCGGATCGAGGAGGCGGCCCGCGCGGTCGCCGACACCACGTCGCCCTGAGGCGGCAGCTTCCTGAGGCGCCCGACGAGGATCGGGGCCACGATGACGAGATGGCCGAGACGAACCAGCTGGAGATCAACGCCCACGTCATCGAGCAGTTCCGCGCCGGCGGCCCCATCGAGGGCATGCACCGCGACCGGCTCCTGCTGCTGACCACGACGGGCCGCTCGTCGGGCGAGCCCCGGACCGCGCCCATGATGTTCCACCTCGACGCCGGCACGCCGGTCGTGATCGCGTCGGCGGCCGGTGCGCTGCACGACCCGCAGTGGTTCGACAACCTGGTCGCCGACCCGGCCGTGCACGTCGAGCTGGCCGACGAGGAGTACGACGCCCACGCCGTCGTCGCCAGCGGGGACCAGCACGACCGCCTGTGGGCCGACATCACGGCCGCGTACCCGTTCTTCCTCGACCATCTGGCCAAGGCGGGACGCACCATCCCGCTCGTCCTGCTCGAACGCGCCTGACGCGGCGGGAGCGGCGGACGGCCCAGGCGCCCCGCTCGCCGAGCGGCACGCGTCGTGCGGCTCGGCCTGACCGACGGCCCGGCCCGGCCCAGGCGCGCAGGTTCGTCGACCGCACTGGGCGCGGGTCACAATCGAGCCGTGACGGTGACCACCGACCCCCAGCCGCCGGAGCCCCAGCGGTCCGACCCGGCGCAGCCCGCCTCTCGACGCCCCCGGCGCGCGCACGGACGCCTCGGAGGCTCGGCGGTCACGATCGCGCTCCTGGCGGTCGTCGGCGTGGTCGTCCTGGCCGCGGTGGTCACGCTCGCACTGACCTGGCCCGGCCACGTGACCCCGTCCGGCCAGGCCGCGGGGCTCGGTGACGCCGGGGTCCAGCACGTCAACGCCGAGGTGACGGGCTCGAGCATGCAGAGCTGCGACGCGAGCGTCGAGAACATGCTCCCGGACGGCACGCTGCCCGCGTCGGTGGCGTGCCTCGAGGTCGAGGCACGCCTGACGTCCGGGGCCGACGAGGGGCGCGTCGTGTCCGTCTACGCGACGTCCGGCATCACGAAGAGCGACGTCCCCGCGGGCACGCGGATCATCGTCGAGCACTACCCGGCGGCCGACGGCGCGCCCGAGACCTGGGCCTGGTCGGACTTCTCGCGCGGCGTGCCGCTGGGCGCGTTCGCGCTCGCGTTCGTGCTGGTCGCGGCCGTCGTGGCGGGCTGGCGCGGGTTGCGCGCGGTCGCCGGGCTCGCCGTGGCGTTCACGGTCATCTGGGTCTACCTGCTGCCGGCCCTCGTCGCGGGCAAGCCCGCGCTGCTCGTCGGGCTCGCCGCGTCCGTCGTCATCATCACGGTCGCGCTCTACCTGGCCCACGGGCCGAGCCTGCGGACCACGACCGCGCTGGGCGGCACCCTGGCCGGGCTGCTCCTGGTCGCGGCTCTCGGTGTGCTCGGCGCGCACGCGGCCCACCTGTCGCCGGTCGCGTCCGAGGACGACTACCGCCTGGCCGCGCTGATCGGTGACCACGGCGTCCAGACGCTGCACGGCGTGTTCCTGTGCGGCGTCGTCCTCGCGGGGCTCGGCGTGCTCAACGACGTGACGATCACGCAGTCGTCGGCGGTCTGGGAGCTGCGCGCGGCGGACCCGACGGCCTCGTGGCAGGCGCTGTTCACGGGCGGGATGCGGATCGGGCGCGACCACATCGCCTCGACGATCTACACGATCGCGTTCGCCTACGCGGGCGCCTCGCTGCCCGTGCTCATGGTCCTGCAGCTCTACGACCTGCCGCTCGGGCAGACGCTGACGAGCGGGATCTTCGCGCAGGAGATCATCCGGACGCTGGCGGGCTCGATCGGCCTCATCCTCGCCATCCCGCTGACCACGGCGATCGCCGTGAGCGTGGCGACGCGCGCGACCGCCCGCCAGCTCACGGCCCCGGGCGGCCACGCCCACTGACCACTACCCGACGGGTGCGGCCACCTCTTCGGGCGCGGGCCCGGCGGGAGCGGAAGGAGGCGCGGGAGCGGGCGCGGAGTGGACCACGAGGGCCGCGATCGCGGTCGTGAGCGGGATCGCGAGCACCAGGCCGATCGAGCCGACGAGCGTGCGCGCGACCTCCTCGGCGAGCTCGCCGTTCTGCAGCGCGTCGAGGATCGCGCGGTCCGAGATGCTGACGAGCAGGACGAGGGGCAGGGTCGCGCCGACGTAGGCGAACACGATCGTGTAGACGGTCGAGGCGATGTGGTCACGCCCGATCCGCATGCCGCGCGAGAACAGCTGGCGGCGCGACGCGTCGGGCGAGGCCGCATTGAGCTCCCACACGGCCGAGGCCTGCGTGATCGTCACGTCGTTGAGCACGCCCAGGCCCGCCAGCACCATGCCGCACAGCAGGACCGCGCGCAGCCGGACGTCGGGGGCGTAGGACATGAGGTCGAGCGCGTACTCGTCGGAGAGGCCCGTGAGCTGCGCGGCGCCGCTCGCCCAGGCCGCGATGAGCGCCGTCGCGGCGAGACCGGCCAGGGTCCCGACGAGCGCCGTCGTGGTCCGCAGCGTGAACCCGTGCGCCAGGTAGAGCACGACGAACATGATCGCGACCGCGGTCACGAGGGCGACCGGCACGGCGGGCTTGCCCAGCAGCAGCGCGGGCAGCGTGAACGCGCCGATCATGCCGAGCGACGCGGCGAGCCCGACGAGGGCCGCGAGCCCGCGCCAGCGCGCGACCGCGACGACGAGCACGACGAACCCGATCGCCAGGACGGCCAACGGCGGCCCGCGCACGTAGTCCACGAAGACGTACGGCGTCCCGCCGGGGCCGGCGTCTCCGGTGTCGACCACCTGGATGCGGTCCCCCGCCTCGAGCTCGCCGAGGTACTCGGGCGGCACGTTGACCCACACGGGCGCCCCGTCGATGCGTGCGCGCAGCTGGTGCACCTGGTCGCTCGCGTCGGGGTCGACGGCGACGACCGTCGCGGTGTGGAACGTGGAGCCGGGCGCGGACGTGACCAGCGTGGGTCGCTCGCCGTGCGGCCACAGCAGGATCGCGCCGAGCACGGTGGCCAGGAGCACCGGGACGAGGATCACCGCGAAGATCACGCGCGCGCGGCGCCGCGACTGCTCGGAGGTCGGCCCGACCGGGCCGTGCAGGTGTCCGCTCATGCCGCCGAGCATCACGCGGGCCGGCCATCGGGTCACGGAGCCACGCCGCTGTTTGCTTTTGATAGTCATTCTCGTTTAGGTTCGAGAGGTCGCTCCGGCACTCACCTGGGCCCATGGGAAGCCAATGGGAACTGTTATCGTTACGGTGCCTGGAAGCGGCGACCCACCGCCCGGCACACCTCCCGCTAGGACCTCATCGCCATGAAGAAGTCGCTCGCCCTCGTCGTCGCCACGGCGACCGCCCTCGCGCTGGCCGCGTGCTCGTCGTCCGACCCGGAGACGCCCGCCGCCGACGGCGCCGTCGCCGTCGTGACCTCGACCAACGTCTACGGCGACATCGTCGAGCAGGTCGGCGGCGACCTGGTCGACGTGACCGCGATCATCGACGACCCGTCCGCAGACCCCCACTCGTACGAGGCGAGCGCGCAGACGCAGCTCGCCCTGTCCAAGGCCGCGCTCGTCGTCGAGAACGGCGGCGGGTACGACGACTTCGTCGACACGATGCTCGACGCGATCGACAACGAGCCGGTGGTCGTCAACGCGGTCGAGGTCTCGGGCAAGGAGACCGGCGGCGACCTCAACGAGCACGTCTGGTACGACTTCCCGACCGTGCGCGCCGTGGCCGGCGCGATCGCGGACGAGCTGAGCAGCATCGACGCGGCGCACGCGTCGACCTACGCCGCCAACGCCGCCGCGTTCCAGGGCAAGGTCGACGACCTGATCGCCGGGACCGACGCGATCAAGGCCGAGCACGCGGGCACCGGCGTCGCGATCACCGAACCCGTGCCCCTCTACCTGCTCGAGAACGCCGGGCTGGTGAACAAGACGCCCGAGGAGTTCTCCGAGGCCATCGAGGAGGAGACCGACGTGCCGCCTGCTGCGCTGCGGGACACGATCGCACTGTTCTCGTCGCACGCCGTGAGCGCCCTGGTCTACAACTCCCAGACGACCGGCACCGAGACCGAGCGCGTCCTGTCCGCCGCGAAGGACGCCGGCGTGGCCGTGGTGCCTGTCACCGAGACGCTGCCCGAGGGCACAGACTATGTCTCGTGGATGACGGCCAACATCGACGCGGTGCGCAGCGCGCTGACGTCGTGACCGCCCACCCCCCGCTCGAGCTCACGGACGCGAGCCTCGCCTACGGCGAGCGCACGGTCTGGTCCGGCCTGGACCTGACCCTGCAGGCGGGCGACTTCCTCACCGTGCTGGGCCCGAACGGCTCGGGCAAGACGAGCCTGCTGCGCGCGATCCTCGGGCTGCAGCCGCTGACGAGCGGGAGCCTGAGCATCCTGGGCCGGCCAGCGCGGCGGGGCAGCAAGGCCGTCGGCTACATCCCCCAGCAGCGGCTCATCGACCCGGCGACGCCGGTCCGGGCCCGCGACCTGGTGCGGATGGGCATCGACGGCGACCGGTGGGGGCCGGGCCGGCACAGCCACCGCGAGCGCGTCGACGAGCTGCTCGCCGCGGTGGGTGCCTCGTCCTACGCCGACGTGCCGCTCGGCATGCTCTCGGGCGGCGAGCAGCAGCGCGTGCGGATCGCGCAGGCGCTCGGCACGCGACCCTCGATCCTGCTGTGCGACGAGCCGCTGCTCTCGCTCGACCTGCGACACCAGCACGAGGTCACCGCGCTCATCCACGAGACGCGCCGGGCGACCGGGACGGCCGTGGTGTTCGTGACGCACGAGATCAACCCCGTGCTGCCGTGGACCGACCGGGTGCTGTACCTCGCCCCCGCCGGGCACGCGATCGGCGCACCCGACGACGTGCTCACCTCGGAGAACCTCAGCGCCCTGTACGGCACGCCGGTCGAGGTCCTGCACTCGCAGGGTCGCGTCCTGATCGTCGGCGGCGACGAGCACAGCCACCACGTCGACGAGGTGGGCGAGTGATCGCGACCCTGGTACCAGCTGTGACGTCCGACGACTGGTGGAACCGGCTGTGCAACTTCGACAACTACGGCGAGCTGCTCTCGCGCGTGCACAACTCGATCATCGCCGGCGCCGTGCTCGGGCTGGTCGGCGGGCTCGTGGGCGTGTTCGTCATGCAGCGCGACCTCGCGTTCGCGGTGCACGGGATCAGCGAGCTCTCGTTCGCCGGCGCCGCCGCGGCCCTGCTGTTCGGCATCGACGTGGTGCTCGGCTCGGTGCTCGGATCGGTGCTGGCGGCGGTCGTCATCGGCCTGCTGGGCACGCGCGCACGCGACCGGAACTCGATCATCGGCGTGCTCATGCCCTTCGGGCTCGGGCTCGGCGTGCTGTTCCTGTCGCTCTACCCCGGGCGCGCGGCCAACAAGTTCGGGTTGCTCACGGGCCAGATCGTCGCGGTCGACGACACCCGGCTCTCGCTCCTGGTGGTCATCTCGGCGATCGTCGTCGCGGGCCTGCTGGTCATCTGGCGCCCCCTGACGTTCGCGAGCGTCGACCCCGACGTGGCGGCCGCCCGCGGGGTGCCCACGCGCGCGCTGTCGTTCACCTTCATGCTGCTGCTCGGCCTCGCGGTCGCGCTCGCCGTGCAGGTCGTCGGCGCGCTGCTCGTCCTCAGCCTGCTCATCACGCCGGCCGCCGCGGCGAGCCGGATCAGCGCGTCGCCGATCCTCGTGCCGCTACTGAGCGTCGCCTTCGCGGTGACGAGCGCGGTCGGCGGGATCCTGCTCGCGCTGGGCGGCAACGTGCCGATCAGCCCCTACGTCACGACGATCTCGTTCGTGATCTACCT
>Ga0160439_1000674_pt1 | contig 13455 bp, 10 predicted proteins | sample HID1975M_E0MG_FD_108201 | JGI IMG/M metagenome (GOLD analysis project Ga0160439, IMG submission 108201) | Enriched soil microbial communities from UW Madison campus, WI, USA - HID1975M_E0 MG | ecosystem: Environmental > Terrestrial > Soil > Unclassified | place: USA: Madison, Wisconsin... | reverse complement strand
GGGTCGGTACGGGCGCCGGTCAGGATCGTCGGCGTCGCGCTGCCCGCCGGGCCGGCGGTGCCGAAGACCGCGCCGCGGAGGTCAGCACCACGAAGGTCGGCCTGTGTGAGGTCGCAACCGAAGAACCTGGTGCCGCGCAGCGAGGCCCCCGGAGGTCGGCGCGCGAGAAGTCGCACCGCAGGAAGGCGACTCCGTCGAGCGTGGACTGGCGCAGGTCGGCGCCGACGAACAGGCAACGCGTGAACCAGGCGAGCCGTGGTGTATGCACCGAGATCAGGTCGGCACTCGTGAGGTCGATGTCGCGGAGCCGCGCACCGTAGTGAAGGTCCGAGAACCAGGCGGCCCACGAGTCGTCGGGTGGTCGGGAGAGCATGGCGCCGATCGTCTCGCACGCGATCGCCACGCGTCACGGTCATAGCCCTCACACGTCGGCGTTGTACTCCAGCGTCGCGGTGAGCACCCCGGACCTCCCGCCGACCATCGCGCCGTAGGCCACCCGGCCGTGCGCGCCGTGCGCGGTGCCGGCCGCCGCGTCGAGGATCGACGACGCGGGATCGGCGGCGTGGTCGGCGCAGGACTTCTCGAGGCCGTCGACGTCGATCGCGGCGTCGGTCGGCCACTCGCGCTCGGCGTGGTCGAGCCACGCGACGAGCTCGGCGCACCGCTGCGTGGCCGAGCCCGCGTCGACCGGGCTGACCCAGGTGATCTTGACGCCGTCGGGCTGGTCGCCGGCCTCGAAGGTGACCGGCACGGAGTCGACGACCTCGGCCCGGTCGTTGTCCGGCAGCGGTTGGTCGAGCGCGTCCTGCGGGGTGGCGGTCCAGCCCGGTGGGCCGCCGAACGCGATGAGGTCGTGCGCCTGGTCCTCGGCGTCGGTGGGGCCGGAGCAGCCCGCGAGGAAGGCAGCCGACGCGAGCGCGACCACGAGCACGGCGGGCATCCGGCGCACGGCGCCTCCTTCGGACCTGGTCCCGCACGTGCGCGGGACAGCGCGAGGCTCGCAGAGAACGCTGGGAGAACGCCGGGAGCCGGCTGGTGCCTCGCCGAGATCCGCCGGAACTCCTGCGGTCGGCCTGCGGGGGCGTCCAACCCGGGCGTCCGTCCCACCCCGTAGGCTGGCGGTCGTGTACGAAGGCGCGGTCCAGGACCTGATCGACGAGCTCGGGCGGTTGCCCGGAGTCGGCCCCAAGAGCGCCCAGCGCATCGCGTTCCACATCCTGTCCGCGGACGCGGCGGACGTCCGTCGGCTCTCGGACGCGATCGTCGAGGTCAAGGCGCGCGTGAGGTTCTGCGACGTCTGCGGCAACGTGACGCAGGAGGACCTGTGCCGCGTCTGCCGTGACCCGCGGCGCTCGCCCGCGTCGATCTGCGTGGTGGAGGAGTCCAAGGACGTCGTCGCCATCGAGCGCACGCGGGAGTTCCGCGGCAAGTACCACGTGCTCGGCGGCGCCATCAACCCGATCGCGGGCGTCGGCCCGGACGACCTGCGCATCGCGCAGCTCATGACGCGTCTCGCCGACGGCACGGTCACCGAGGTCATCCTCGCCACCGACCCCAACGTCGAGGGCGAGGCCACGGCCACCTACCTCGCGCGCCTCCTGGTGCCCATGGGGCTGACGGTCAGCCGCCTCGCCTCGGGCCTGCCGGTGGGCGGTGACCTGGAGTACGCCGACGAGGTGACGCTCGGCCGCGCGTTCGAGGGCCGACGACGGATCAGCGCATGAGCACGGGGAGGCCCGCATGACCAGCACCGACGCCGACGTGCGCGACATCGCTCAGGCGGTCGCCGAGGAGTCGCGGACCTTCCTGACGACCGTGACCGAGGTCGGCGCGGGCGGTGCTCCCGAGGCCGCTCTCCCGCTCCTCCTGCTCGCCGTCTCCGACCTGCTCGCCGCGGGCGCCCGGCTCGGCGCGACGACCGACGTCGTCCCCGCCGAACGCTTCGAGCCCGACGTCGGCCCGGACCCCGACCTGGAGCCGCTGCGCGCGGCGCTCGCCAACGCGCTCGAGGGGATCGACGAGTACCCGGAGGTCGTCGACCCGCTGCTCGGCGCTGACGTCGAGGCCGTCACGCTGTCCGGCAACCTCGTCGCGATCGCCGGCGCGCTGGCCCAGGGCCTGCGCCACTACGAGACCGGCGGCGTGCTCGAGGCGCTGTGGTGGTGGCAGTTCTCCTACCTGTCCGACTGGGGCGAGCGCGCGTCCAGCGTGCTGCGCACCCTCCAGTCGATCCTCGCCCACCTGCGCCTCGACGTGGCTGACGACGTCGCCGCCGAGGCGGAGTACGACGCGCTGCAGCCGTAGGGCCTAGGCCACCCGGGTCCCGCGCGCGAGCGTGCGGGACGGGATCGCCAACCGGCGGACGGCGACGACGAAGCCGGCTGCGCCGAGCGCGAGGTTGGCGGCCAGGCCCCACGGCCAGATCGCGCTGTCATCACCGCGCTGGTCGTTCGCGGGCAGCGAGTCCGAGGCGTAGTAGCACTGGTTGTCGACGCGGTTCGGCGTGCGCAGGCTGCGGACGCCGTCACGGATCGAGCCCAACGGGTCGGCGCTGCTGCCGTAGTCGTCCTGGAGGATCGGCCCGGTCCCGGCACCGTCGGCGACGACGACGAAGGGGTTGATCCCCAGCAGCCACCAGGTCCGCTCGGTGTGCGCGACGGTCTGCACCTGGGTCGTGAACCCGCACTCCATGTCCTCGCCGAACGTCGAGCCGTCGACCGGCCCCCACACCTGCACGTTCTCCTCCTGCTCGATCGACGAGAAGGTCAGGCCGAAGAGCATGGGGGTCAGCAGCACGAGCGCCGCGACGGTGATGAACGTCAGCACCGTCGAGCCGGCGGTCCGCGACACGAGCGCGGAGAAGCCCAGCCCGATCCCGCAGACGGACACGAGCAGCAGCGCGACGATCACGACGACGCGCACCACGGCGAACGGTGGCGTGTCGCCCATGAAGAGCGCGACGACGAGGAACGGGATGCTCACCACGAGGAACGCGCAGGCCGCGAGCCAGGCGGCGACGAGCTTGCCGAGCGCGATCTCCGCGGGGCTCAGGAGCGTGACCTGAAGCGTCGCGAGCGTGCCCGCGTTGCGGTCGCCGTTGACGGCGGTCGAGGTGAGCGTCGGCGTGACCAGCAGGCCGAGCCCGAGGACGAGGAAGACGACCGCCCCGAACATCAGCGGGCCCGAGCTGCCCGTGCCGAGCATCGCGTCGCTCAGGAACCCGGACAGCAGCAGCGTCAGCCCGCCGACCACGACGAACCACACGACGAGCGCGACGATCCAGCGGGTCGAGCGCACGCGCTGGCGCAGCTCGAGCTGGGCGACCGTCCGCACGCCGTGCCAGGTGACGCCCCAGGTCCCGCGCCGCGAGATGCGCGGCTGCTCGAGGGCCTTCGGCTCGTCGATCGCGATGGGCGACATGGCGGTCATCGCCGCTCCTCCTCGAGGGTCAGGTAGGCCTGTTCGAGCGCTCCCGCGACGGGGGAGAGGGAGGTCAGCGGTACGCCGGCGGCGACCGCGTCGCGCACCAGCTGTGCTGCTCCTTCGTCGCCCGAGACCTCCAGCAAGACGCTGCCCGGTCCGTCGGGGGTGCCCTCGCCCGGGCGCCAGGCGGCGCCGACGGCGGTCAGCCAGCCGGTCAGCGCGCCGAGCGAGAGCGCCCGCACGTGCCAGGTGCTTCCGGTGGTGATCGCCTCGGGGACCACCGACCGCCCGCGCGAGATGAACACCGCGTCGTCGGCCATCTCCTCGAGCTCGGACAGGACGTGGCTCGAGACGAGCACCGTGCGGCCCTCGTCGGCCAGCTTGCGCAGCAGGATCCGCAGGTCGACGCGCGAGCGCGGGTCGAGCCCGCTGGCCGGCTCGTCGAGCAGCAGGACGTCGGGGGAGTGCACGAGCGCGCGGGCGAGGCCGAGCCGCTGCTTCTGCCCGCGGGACAGCACGCTCGCCGGCCGGTCCGCGTACTCGCCCAGGTGGACCGTGGCGAGCAGCTCGTCGACCCGCAGCCGCGCCGTGGCGGTCGGGATCCGGTAGGCGGCCGCGAACGTGAGCAGCACCTGGCGGGCGGTGAGCGTGTCCCAGGTGCCGAACGCGTCGGGCATCCACCCGGTGCGGGCCCGCGCGGCCGGGCCGTCGGCGACCGGGTCGTAGCCCGCGACGCGCACCGTCCCCGTGTCGGGGACCAGCAGGCCGGCGAGCACCAGGAGCAGCGTCGTCTTGCCCGAGCCGTTGGGCCCGACGAGCGCGGTGATCCGCCCGGCGCGCGCCTCGAGGTCGATCGCGTCGAGCGCGCGCACCGCGCCGAACGAGCGGGACACCCCCCGCACGACGATCCCCGGGGGCGGCCCGGCGGCGGGCGGCGTGACGGCGGAGTCCGCGACATCGGTCGACATGGCCCGAACGTAGAGCTCGCGGGCCTCGTCGCGCAGCCAAACCTGTGCGCAATCTGTGCAGACCTCGCAACGGCCTCCCCGGTCTCGGCGGGGAGTGTCGCCCGCGGGCGTCCGGCATGCGGAAAGTCCTCGTTCCGCATCCTGGGCGGAACGTAGACTCGCGCGCGTCCTGCCCACCCATCCGGAGCATCCCTCGTGGCCCTCATCGTGCAGAAGTACGGCGGCTCCTCCGTCGCCGACGCCACCAGCATCAAGCGCGTCGCGAAGCGGGTCGCCGAGGCCAAGCGGGCGGGCCACGACGTCGTGGTCGTCGTCTCGGCCATGGGCGACACCACGGACGAGCTCATCGACCTCGCCAACCAGGTGACCCCGATGCCTCCGCAGCGCGAGATGGACATCCTGCTCACGGCCGGCGAGCGCATCTCGATGTCGCTGCTGGCCATGGCGATCCACAACCTCGGCGTCGACGCGAAGTCCTTCACGGGCCAGCAGGCCGGCGTGATCACCGACGAGGCGTACGGCAAGGCGCGCATCATCGACGTGAGCCCGAGCCGGATCAAGGACACGGTCGCCCGGGGCGAGGTCGCGATCGTCGCGGGCTTCCAGGGCGTCAACCCGACGACGAACGACGTGACGACGCTCGGCCGCGGCGGCTCGGACACCACCGCGGTCGCCCTGGCGGCGGCGCTCAAGGCCGACGTCTGCGAGATCTACACCGACGTGGACGGCGTGTTCACGGCGGACCCCCGGATCGTGGCGAGTGCGCGCAAGCTGGACCGGATCAGCTACGACGAGATGCTCGAGATGGCGGCCAGCGGGGCGAAGGTGCTCGTGCTGCGCTGCGTGGAGTACGCCCGCCGGTACGACGTGCCGGTCCACGTCCGCTCGTCGTTCTCGACGCGTACGGGCACGCTGGTCACGAACGAGGCGCAGGTCAACGAGGAAGGCGAGCTGGTGGAACAGCCGATCATCGCGGGCGTCGCCCACGATCGCAGCGAGGCAAAGATCACGGTCGCCGGCGTGCCCGACGTCCCCGGCAAGGCCGCGCGCATCTTCGAGGTGGTCGCCGGAGCCGGCGTCAACATCGACATGATCGTGCAGAACGTCTCGGCCGCGGCGACGGGCCTGACGGACATCTCCTTCACGCTCCCGGCCGCCGACGGCTCCAAGGCGACGGCCGCGCTCACCGAGCACCAGCCCGACATCGGCTTCACCGCGCTGCAGTACGACGACACGATCGGCAAGCTCTCGCTCGTCGGCGCCGGCATGCGCTCGCACCCGGGCGTCTCGGCGAAGCTGTTCGCCGCGCTGTCGGAGGCGAACATCAACATCGAGATGATCTCGACGTCGGAGATCCGCATCTCCGTGGTGACGCGGGCGGACTCGCTCGACGACGCCGTGCGCGCCGTCCACACGGCGTTCGAGCTGGACTCCACCGAGGACGAGGCCGTCGTGTACGGCGGGACGGGACGGTAGGACTGATGGGACTCAACATCGCCGTGGTCGGCGCGACCGGCCAGGTCGGCGGCGTCATGCGCCGGCTGCTCGACGAGCGCGACTTCCCGGTCGCCTCGATCCGCTACTTCGCCTCCGCGCGCTCGGCCGGCACCACGCTCCCGTGGCGCGGCACCGACGTCGTCGTCGAGGACGTGGAGACGGCCGACCTGTCGGGCATCGACGTCGCCCTGTTCTCCGCAGGCGGCGGCACGTCGAAGATCCACGCCCCGCGGTTCGCCGCGGCGGGCGCGCTGGTCATCGACAACTCGTCGGCCTGGCGCCGCGACCCCGAGGTCCCCCTCGTGGTCTCCGAGGTCAACCCGGGCGCGATCGCCGACGCCGTCAAGGGCATCATCGCGAACCCGAACTGCACCACGATGGCCGCGATGCCGGTGCTCAAGGTGCTGCACGACGAGGCCGGCCTGCGCCGTCTCGTCGTCTCGACCTACCAGGCCGTGTCCGGCTCGGGCCTGGCCGGGGCCGACGAGCTCGACAGCCAGATCCGCGCCGCGGTCGAGCAGGACACCCTCGCGCTGGTCCACGACGGCTCCGCCGTGGCGCTGCCCGCGCCGGTCAAGTACGTCGCCCCGATCGCGTTCGACGTGATCCCGCTGGCGGGCTCGCTCGTCGACGACGGCTCGTTCGAGACCGACGAGGAGCAGAAGCTGCGCCACGAGTCGCGCAAGATCCTCGACCTGCCGGCGCTGCTCGTCTCGGGCACCTGCGTCCGCGTGCCGGTCTTCACGGGCCACTCGCTGTCCATCAACGCCGAGTTCGACCGCGCAATCACGCCCGAGCGCGCCGCCGAGCTGCTCGCGGACGCGCCCGGCGTCCAGCTGACCGACGTCCCGACCCCGCTCGCCGCGGCCGGCCGGGACCCGTCGTTCGTCGGCCGCCTGCGCCAGGACGAGGGCGTCGAGGGCGGCCGCGGGCTGGCCCTGTTCATCAGCAACGACAACCTGCGCAAGGGCGCCGCGCTCAACGCGGTGCAGATCGCGGAGCTCGTCGCGGCCCAGCGGCTCGCCGCCGTCTGACCGCAGCACGACGAGAGCCCGGGTCCCTCTGACGGGGGCCCGGGCTCTCGCGCGCTCGGGCTCGCTGGCGCGGGACGGCCAGCGCGGCCACCCACGCGAGCGCGGCGGCGACCGCAGCGCCCCAGAACAGGGCGGTCGTCCCGTCGGTGACTGCGCCGACGACGGCCGCGTGCGCGGCGGTCGAGAGCCCGGCGAGCGCGTCGGGCGTCAGGCTCGAGGCGTCGGCCCCGTCGGGCAGCGCAGCGCCGTCGAGCGACGACGCGAACGACGAGGCGAACAGCGCTCCCAGTGCGCCGACGCCGATCGCGCCACCGATCGTCCGCATGAACGTGCCGGCTCCCGTCGCCGCACCGACCTCGGCCGCGGGCGCGCTGTTCTGCACCAGCACGATCGGCGTCTGGAACAGGAGACCGATCCCCGCGCCGACCGCGACCATGCACCCGGCCGTGACCCAGGTGGACGAGCCCGTCCCGACGGTCGCCATCCCGGCGCACGCGAGGGTGAGCAGACCCGTTCCCGCGATCATCACGGGCCGGAACCGGGACCCCTTGCTCGTCCACGCGCCGGTCGCCAGCGCGACACCGATCGACGGCAGCAGCATCGGCAGCAGCAGCAGCCCGCTGCTGCTGGCGGAGCGGCCCTGGACGACCTGCAGGAACAGCGGCACGAAGTTCAGGGCGGCCATCATCACGGCGCCCATCGCGAGGAACAGCACCGCGAAGCTCGAGACGACGGCCCGGTTGCGGAACAGGTCGAGCGGGAGCACGGGCTGCTCGGCCCGCGCCTCGACGACGAGCACGGCGACGATCCCGGCCAGCCCGACGAACGCAGCGCCCAGCACGTGGCCCGAGAGCCACGCGTACTCGTGGCCGCCCCACGTCACGGCGAGCACGACCCCGGTGCTCGCGACGGTGAGGGCGACGAGCCCCGCGACGTCGACACGACCGCCGCTCGGGCGGGTCGGGAGGCGCAGCCACAGCAGCACGCCGACCACCGAGAGGGCGATGAGAGGCAGGTTGAGCCAGAAGATCCACCGCCAGCCCAGGTGCTCGGTGATCACGCCGCCGACCCACGGACCCAGGATCATCGAGAACGGCGCCACCGCCCCGACGAGGCTCTGGTACCGGGCGCGCCGGTCGGGAGGGACGACGTCGGCGATCACCGCCATGAGCGTCGTGAACGTCATCCCGGCACCCAGGCCCTGCAGCCCGCGGGCGCCGACGAGCGCACCCATCGACCCGGCCGCGCCGGCGAGCGCCGAGCCGGCGAAGAAGACCCCGAGCGCGGCGAGCAGCAGGGGGCGGCGGCCGAACATGTCTCCGAGCCGTCCGCTCGTGATCGTGCCGATCGCCATCGTGAGCAGGTACGCGGTGGTGACCCACGCGATGCGGTCGAACCCCCCGAGCGAGCCCGCGATCTCGGGCAGCGCGGTCGCGGCGACCAGGCCGTCGAGCTGCAGGGGGACGAGGGCGAGCACGAGGCTCGCCATGATGAGCCCGAGACGCGGTGGCGCCGTCCGGGCGGGTGCTTGCGTGGCCATGGGAGTCTCCGCTTACTTGTCGATCGGCTAGTTTGCTTGCCGTGCGACAGGTAAGCACGCTCCTAGCCGGTCGTCAAGTAACCTGCTGCGGACGACGGGAGGCGCGGATGCCGCGTGGTGGCGGGACACGGGAGCAGATCCTCGGCACGGCCATGCGGCTGTTCGTCGAGCAGGGCTACGACAAGACGTCCCTGCGGGAGATCGCCGAGGCGGTCGGTGTCACCAAGGCCGCGCTGTACTACCACTTCCGCACCAAGGACGAGCTGGTCTCGAGCGCTCTCGCCGAGTACCGGGAGGCGGTCGCCGAGATCGTCACGTGGCTGCGCGCCACGCCCCCGAGCCTCGAGCGCAACGAGGGCTTCGTCGACCGGATGACCGAGCTCATGGCCTCCGACGGCGGGCTCGCCCTCCGATTCGGGCAGGCCAACCCGACGCTCGCGGAGCGTGAGGAGTTCGGAACGACGCACGTCGACGCCGTGCGGAGCCTCGTCGAGGCCCTCGTCGGTCCGGGCCCCGACGCCGACGCGGCCATCCGGGGAACGATGGCCTTCGGTGCCCTCGTCATCGGCGCGCTCGGGAACGCTGTCCTGCCGATCCCCGGGGGACCCGAGGCGGGGGCGGCCGCAGGGCGCACCGTCGCGCTCGAGGTCCTCGCTCCGCTGGCCGATCGACGGCACGGCTGACGCCACCGCCCGGCGACCTCGTGGTCGCGCTCCCACTCGAATCGTTTAAGAGTCTGGACGCGACCTGTGCGCGGTCGGAAGGTGATCCCACCCGGCCGACACCTGCCCGGAGTCCCGCACCGGAGCGGGTCCCCGGCCAGGCTCGACCAGTCCTTCGTCCCGTCATCGTCCTCGCGCGCCTGCGTGCGGGGCGTCGGGTCGTGCCCGCGACGTCGCGGGGGCGGACCCGTCTGTCAGAAAGGCACGAATGATGTCCTCACCGACCCGCCGGCGATTCGCCTGGGTGGCTGCCGCCACCCTGAGCGCGTCGTCGCTCATGGCGGCCTGCCTCGTCCAACCCGCGATGGCCGCGCCCGCACCGGCGAGCCCGGCCGTCACGATCCAGCTCCCCGGTGCCGCACCCCTCGCCGTCACCGCGGCCACCGACGGGGAGTACACGCAGCGCTTCCTGACGATGTACAAGAAGATCAAGGACCCCGCCAACGGCTACTTCAGCGCGCAGGGCATCCCCTACCACTCCGTCGAGACCCTCATCGTCGAGGCCCCCGACTACGGCCACGAGACCACGTCCGAGGCCTACTCGTACTGGGTCTGGCTCGAGGCGCTGTACGGCCAGGTCACGCAGGACTGGGCGCCGCTGAACCACGCCTGGGACACGCTCGAGAAGTACATGATCCCGACGAGCGCGGACCAGCCCACCAACTCGTTCTACAACCCCAACAGCCCCGCGACCTACGCGGCGGAGTACAACACCCCGGACAAGTACCCGTCCGCGCTGAACAGCGGCGTGGCCTCGGGCAAGGACCCCATCGGTGCCGAGCTCAAGTCAACGTACGGCAACGCGGACGTCTACGGCATGCACTGGCTCGCGGACGTCGACAACAAGTACGGGTTCGGCGCGACGCCGGGTGCGGGCTGCGAGCTCGGCCCCACGGCGACCGGCACGTCCTACATCAACACCTTCCAGCGTGGCCCGCAGGAGTCGGTCTGGGAGACCGTCCCGCAGCCGTCCTGCGAGGAGTTCAAGTACGGCGGCAAGAACGGCTTCCTCGACCTGTTCACGGGCGACTCGAGCTACGCCAAGCAGTGGAAGTACACCAACGCCCCCGACGCGGACGCGCGTGCGATCGAGGCCGTCTACTGGGCCAACAAGTGGGCCACCGAGCAGGGCAAGCAGGCGGAGATCGCCGGCACGGTGGCCAAGGCCGCCAAGATGGGCGACTACCTGCGCTACGCCCTGTTCGACAAGTACTTCAAGGCCGTCGGCTGCACCTCGCCGTCCTGCCCCGCGGGCACCGGCAAGGAGAGCGAGCACGGCCTGCTGTCCTGGTACTACGCCTGGGGCGGCGCGCTCGACACGTCGGCCGGCTGGGCCTGGCGCATCGGCTCGTCGCACGCGCACTTCGGCTACCAGAACCCGCTCGCGGCCTGGGTGCTGTCGACCGACGCGGCCCTGACGCCGAAGTCGCCGACCGCCAAGTCCGACTGGGCCGGCTCGCTGACGCGCCAGCTCGAGTTCTACCAGTGGCTGCAGGCGCCCGAGGGCGGCATCGCCGGTGGCGCGACGAACAGCTGGGACGGCGCGTACGCGACGCCGCCGGCCGGCACGCCGACCTTCTACGGCATGGGCTACACCGAGGCGCCCGTCTACAACGACCCGCCGTCGAACCAGTGGTTCGGCATGCAGGCGTGGGGCATGCAGCGCGTGGCCGAGCTCTACTACGCGTCGGGCGACGTCCGCGCCAAGGCGATCCTCGACAAGTGGGTCCCGTGGGCCGCGGCGAACATCACGGTCTCCGGCACCACCTGGTCCATCCCGTCCGAGCTGACCTGGACCGGCAAGCCGGACACCTGGAACTCGGCGAACCCGGGCTCGAACTCCGGCCTCAAGGTCGGCATCAAGAGCACCGGCCAGGACGTGGGCGTCGCGGGTGACCTGTCCCGCACGCTGCTCTTCTACGCGGCCAAGGCCGGCGACACCGCCGTCCAGGCCAAGGTGAAGTCGCTGCTCGACGCGATCTGGGCCTCGAACCAGGACCCGCTGGGCGTCTCGGCGCCGGAGACCCGCACGGACTTCGCGCGGTTCGACGACGGCTACACGCCCGGTGGCAACGGCGTCTACATCCCCGCTGGCTGGACCGGCACGATGCCCAACGGCGACGTCATCAAGCCCGGCGTGAGCTTCCTGGACATCCGCTCCTGGTACAAGCAGGACCCGCAGTGGTCCAAGGTCCAGAGCTACCTGGACGGCGGCCCCGCGCCGACGTTCACCTTCCACCGGTTCTGGGCCCAGACGGCCATCGCCGGTGCCATGGCGGACTACGACCGCCTGTTCCCGTCGACGACCCCGGCCGACACGACCGCGCCGAGCGTCCCGACGGGTCTGACCGCCGGCACCACGACGGCGACCTCCGCGACGATCTCGTGGACCGCGTCGACCGACAACACCGGCGGTTCGGGTGTGGCCGGGTACGACATCTACCGCGGCACGACGAAGGTCGGCACGTCGACCACCACGTCGTTCACGGAGACCGGCCTGACGGCCTCGACCGCGTACTCGTACACGGTCCGGGCTCGTGACGTGGCCGGCAACGTGTCCGCCTCATCGGCCGCCGTCACGGCGACGACGAAGCCGGTCTCGACCACCGACACGACCGCTCCCAGCGTGCCCACCGGGCTCGCCAAGGGCACCGTGACGGACACCAGCGTCGCGCTGACGTGGACCGCGTCCACGGACAACGCCGGTGGCTCGGGCGTGGCCGGGTACGACGTCTACCGCGGCGCCACCAAGGTCGGGTCGTCGACCACGGCGTCCTACACCGACTCCGGCCTGACGGCCTCGACCGCGTACTCGTACACGGTCCGGGCCAAGGACGTGGCGGGCAACGTGTCGGCGGCCTCGGCTGCTCTCGCGGTGACCACCAACGCCCCGGCGGTCGACACCACAGCACCGAGCGTCCCGACGGGCCTGACGGCGGGCACGATCACGGAGACGAGCGTCGCCCTGACGTGGACCTCGTCGTCCGACACCGGCGGCTCCGGCCTGGCCGGGTACGACATCTACCGCGGCACCACGAAGGTGGGCTCGTCGGTCTCCCCGTCCTACACGGACTCGGGCCTGACGGCGGGCACGGCGTACTCGTACACGGTCCGGGCGCGTGACGGGGCGGGCAACGTCTCGGCGGCCTCGTCGGCACTGTCCGTCACGACCAAGACGACGTCCACCACCAGCTCGTGCAAGGTCACCTACACGACCAACGACTGGAACGTGGGCTTCACCGCCTCGGTCAAGCTCACCAACACCGGCACCACGGCCATCAACAACTGGTCCCTCGGCTTCTCCTTCGCCGCTGGCCAGAAGGTGACGCAGGGCTGGAGCGCGAACTGGTCGCAGACCGGCTCGGCCGTCACCGGCACCGGGCTCTCGTGGAACTCGAGCCTGGCACCGGGTCAGAGCACGGACATCGGCTTCAACGGCTCCCACACGGGCCAGAACCCGAAGCCGACCGCGTTCACGCTCAACGGCGCCACCTGCACCATCGGCTGACGCCGCACGTCCCGGAGGCCGGTCCCGCACCCGCGGGGCCGGCCTCCGGCGCGCCCCCAGGCTCGCGGAGGCGGGCCAGCCGCCGAGAAGCGGCTCGGGGTGGGGTCTGCCCTACCAGGGACCCGGGGGTGGGCAGGCTGACCGTGGCGGCGCCGGACCTCTAGCGTCGTCCTCATGACCACCGCACCGACGCCCGAGCTCCGCCGGGTCGCCCCCGCCGTCCACGACGTGCGCGCGTTCCTCGCCGCGCCGTGGTCCGGCGCGACGTGGCGGGCCGTGTCGCAGCTGGTGATCGGCGGCGTCGTGATGATCGTCGCCGCGACGCTCGTCGTCGCGCTGGTGTCCGTCGACCTGTCGATCCTGCTCGTCTTCGGCCTGGGCATCCCGACGACCGTCGCGACGCTGCTCGCGGCGCGCCCTTTCGCACGCTGGGAGCGCGCCCGCCTCGAGCTGCAGCTCGGTGCGCAGATCGCGCGGCCGACCTACCGCTCGCCCACCCGCCCGGGCTGGTGGGCCGGCTGGGTCGCCGTCCTCGGCGACGGCCGCTCGTGGGCGCACCTGGCCTACCCGCTCGTCGCGGGCCTGGTGCTGGCCGGGTCGAGCGTCGCCGCGGGGATCGGCTGCGGCGCGCTCGCGTCGCTGATCTACCCGCCGGTCGCCGCGTGGCAGGGCGTGGACGTCAGCACCGGACGCACCGTGCTCGCGATCGTCGGAGGGATCGTCCTGCTGTGGGTCTCGGCGGTGCTGCTGCAGCTCTTCGCCG
>Ga0160439_1000673_pt1 | contig 13474 bp, 12 predicted proteins | sample HID1975M_E0MG_FD_108201 | JGI IMG/M metagenome (GOLD analysis project Ga0160439, IMG submission 108201) | Enriched soil microbial communities from UW Madison campus, WI, USA - HID1975M_E0 MG | ecosystem: Environmental > Terrestrial > Soil > Unclassified | place: USA: Madison, Wisconsin... | reverse complement strand
CGCCAGTGCAATTGGGTATTTGTCTACGCTGTACACATAAATCAGCGGCCCGATAAAGTCGTTCATTGACCACATGAACTGGAACAGGGCGACAGAGATAATGGCCGGTTTCAGAATCGGCACTACCACATACCACAGCACCTGGAAGGAGTTACAGCCGTCAATTTGCGCGGCTTCTTCCATATCACGTGGCACGCCACGCAGGAACTGGATCAACATGAAGACAAAGAATCCCTGGGTTGCGAATGCCATTGGCAGCCACAGCGGCAGATAGCTATTCAACATGCCCATTTCACGGAACATCAGGTATTGCGGGATTAACAGCACGGTGCTTGGCAGCAGCATGGTGGTAATCAACGTTGCGAACCAAAACTTCTTAAACGGGATATCAAAACGGGCGAAGCCGTAAGCGACAATCGTTGAAGAGATAATGGTCAGCAGCACTTTTGGAATCACATACTGCATGGTGTTCCACATGTAGTGGCCAAAGGTGTACTCAGTACCGGTTTTCCAGCCGTTGACGAAGCCGTCGCTGGTTGGGTTTGACGGCCACAGACCGAGCGTGGTGAAGATCTCATGGTTCGGTTTAAACGCCGCAGAGAACATCCACACCAACGGGTAGAGCATCAACAGACCGACAATAATCAGCACGATATAACGGATGGTGCGGCTGATTTTTTCACGGCGCAAAGTCTGCGCGATCTCTTCTTCTGCAAGGTCCGTCGCATTTTTAGCCGCTAGCTGGCTTGGTTGGATATCAGCCATTTTTGCCTCCCTTATCTGCGGAGTAGAACACCCAGTATTTCGATGACTTAAAGGCGATGGAGGCAAAGACCGCCACGACCAGGAACAGTACCCACGCCAGTGCTGCGCCATAACCCATATCGAAGTATTTGAACGCTGTGTCGTAGATGTAGAGCGAGAACAAGTAGGTGTAGTGAGTCGGGCCGCCACCGGTGATGATGTACGGTGCGGTAAACTCCTGGAACGCCTGCGTGGTCTGCATGATGAAGTTGAAGAAGATGACTGGCGTAATCAAAGGCACGGTCACTTTCATGAACATCTGCCATTTAGACGCACCGTCGATCATCGCGGCTTCATATTGTGATTGCGGAACGTTTTGCAGTGCCGCCAGGAAGATAACCATCGCAGAACCGAACTGCCAGACACGCAGCAGCGTAACGGACATCAGCGCCAGTGAAGGTTCACCCAGCCAGTTCACCGGGTCCAGACCGAACACACCAATAAAGCTGTTCAGCAGGCCGTCGATGGCAAACAGTGCGCGCCACAAAACTGCGATGGCGACAGAACTACCCAGAATTGACGGAATGTAATACGCAGTACGGAAGAAGCCGATGCCGCGCAGTTTAAAGTTCAGAACAAATGCGATGCCGAGTGCGAATGCGAGTTTTAACGGAATGGTTAAAAACACATACGCAAAAGTCACACCCATGGATTTCCAGAAGAGCGAATCTTCGGTCAACATGTAGCGATAGTTCTCGATACCGTTAAATACCGGCGGGTTCATCAAATCGTACTCAGTAAAACTGAGGAAGAAAGATGAAACAAACGGGAAGGCAGTAAAGACTAACAACCCTATTATGTAGGGGGAAATCCATGCCAATCCCAGCATTCTGTTTTCATTCATACATATTCATTCCCTGGTAATTGATTGATATTAAAATATTAAATCACCGTTACAGTTGCTCATCATCCATATCGTTTTATAGATTTCATAAACATCCGAACCGTGGTTCCTGATTTGTAAAACAGCGTTTTAAATAATCTTATTACGATTTGTAACTGAGTCATTCGATTCATGAAGGAAATGTGATCAAAGTCGAAACACTGTTTTGAATATGTGAAGGGAACGAGGTTTTGCAGCGGAACGGTAAAAGAGAACACGATTTTTGCGAATTTAAAAACTGCAAGAGTTGGTGGTTGTCTTTCAGACAATTCTTGTTAATAATGGCGCTTCAAAGAAGGGCTTCATATTTGGGTGTGAATTTGTTTCTTTGTTATCTGAATGTTACGTATTAGTCGGGTTGTTGTCTGCTGTGGGTATTCGCCCCGACAATGACACGAATAAGGAACAGAAATACCTAATTTCTCGCCGTTTAAATCTTACTTGCTTACCAAAAATATGACGTAGGTAATGCACTCACTGGTGTGAGTATCGAAAGCGGGTCTTTTTCTTAATATTTTAAAAACTGGCTAGTTATGTCTTCCATAGAAATGAAATCCAATCTTTTAGAAAATACGTCATCTTATCCACTCGTGGCACCACAGCATGAAGAGATAGACTTATTGAGCCTATTATCGACTCTTTACGCCGCGAAAAAGCAGATAGTCACGATTACGCTTCTGTTCGCATTGTGCGGATTGGCCGCCAGTTTCCTGCTTCCACAAAAATGGACCAGCGAGGCGGTTATCACGCCACCTGAAAATAGCAATATTATTGAATTACGCCGTGCGGTGGTTGATTTGACAGTGCTTGGTGTCGAAACCAATCTTGATGCTAGTCGCCTCTATAATAAATTTTTAAAGAAATTTGATTCTCAGGAAGTGCGCGAAAAATTCCTTGCTCAATCTCCTTATGTACAGACTCTGCTGAAAAACCCAAATGTAGATAAGAGCGACTTGTACCGTGCGATCGTCAATGTTTCAGCAAAATTTAAGGCGCTCGACAACAGTGACCCTAAAAAAAGCGAAAATCTTCCCTACACTTCATGGACTCTCAGCTTTACCGCGCCTGACGCAGATGATGCCCAGCAATTGCTGAAAAGTTATATTGATTTTGTTTCTGCTGAAGTGAATAAAGACGTTATTACCAATGTGAAAAATGCAATCGAACTCAAAGTTGCATTTGAAAAAAATAAGCTGGCACTCGACCGTGTTAACCTCCAAAACCAACATAACGTTAACCTGGAGCGCCTGGGATACTCATTGCAGGTGGCGAACGCTGCGGGCCTGGAAAAACCGGTATACAGCAACGGTCAGGCAGTAAAAGATGATCCTGATTACTCTGTTTCCCTTGGTTCTAAAGGGCTGACCGAGAAGTTGAAGATTGAGCAGTCGATTAAAGATGTTGCACAGATGAATGCATCACTACAAAACCGTGAGCATGCACTGAGCCAATTAGAATCCATTAATCTTGGCAATGTTGATTTCACGCCTTATCAATTGCAAATGCAGCCATCATATCCACTCAAAAAAGACGGGCCGGGTAAAGCACTCATTATTATACTGGCGGGATTGGTGGGGGTGATTGTTGCATCTGGTTTGGTTTTGGTGCGTGGGGCTTTGGCATCACGTATGCATATTGAAGAAATCTAATCGCGTATTTCGCTTCACAAAAACGGCTTCCTGAAAAGAAGCCGTTTTTGTTTGTCCGTTACTTCAGAAAATCTTCGCGCATTGGGGTGAAGGTATCAAGCAGAGTACCCGCTTCCAGGCAAACGCAGCCGTGCATCACATGCGGTTCTTTATACAGTGTGTCGCCTGCGGTAACGCGATGAGTTTCTTCGCCAATGGTGAATTCAAATTCACCTGACAGCACATAAGTTAGCTGTTCATGCGGGTGGTTGTGCATCGGGCCGATAGCGCCTTTTTCAAAATTAACCTGTACCGCCATCATTTTACCGTCATGCGCCAGAATACGGCGGCTCACGCCCGCACCTAAATCTTCCAGTTGAGTATCTTTAATAAAGGTGAACATTTCTTGATCCTTAGTTATGTGAAACATTGTTTCATTTAAATAATCGTATCCTGAAAAGTTCATTTGCGATAGTTCACCCCCGTGTTTTGTAAGGCCGATCACGCTTTCACGTTTTGTCGTCTCTCTGATATAACCAATGGAATAAATACGAACAGGTGAAACGTGATGAAAACAATTGGCTTGCTGGGAGGGATGAGTTGGGAATCGACTATCCCTTATTATCGTCTGATTAATGAAGGGGTTAAAAACCGTTTAGGGGGCTTACACTCCGCAAAGATCGTGCTGCACAGCGTTGATTTTCATGAAATCGAAGCCTGCCAGGCCAGTGGTGAATGGGATCGGGCGGGGGATATGCTGGCGCAAGCGGCACTGGGCCTGCAAAAAGCGGGTGCTGAAGGCATCGTGCTGTGTACCAACACCATGCACAAGGTGGCGCATCATATTGAATCACAGTGTGCGCTGCCGTTTTTACATATCGCGGATGCGACCGGCCGTGCCATTACGGCACAAGGCGTGAATCGGGTTGCGCTACTCGGCACGAAATACACCATGGAGCAGGATTTCTACCGTGGTCGCCTGACGGCTGAATTTGGTATCGAATCCTTAATCCCTGATGAACCGCAGCGTTTGCGCATTAACCAGATAATTTTTGAAGAGCTGTGCCTGGGCAAAATCACCGCCGAGTCGAAGCAGTATTATCAGCAAGTTATTACCCAACTTCAGGAACAGGGCGCTCAGGGCGTGATTTTCGGTTGCACTGAAATCGGCTTGTTGCTTAATCAACAAGATTGCCCGCTCCCGGTATTCGATACCGCGGCTATTCACGCCGCTGATGCGGTCAATTTCATGTTGGCTGAGTAATATTTTTTAGTTCATATTTCAAGTAATCTGGCGGCTGAGTTCACTCTCCCGCCTTTTGTTATTTCTGCAATCTGGAGTCAATCCCATGCCTGTTTCCTTACTCGCGCTGGCGATGAGTGCGTTTGCCATCGGCACGACGGAGTTCGTTATTATGGGCCTGTTGCCCGACGTAGCGGGGGATCTGTCGATTTCTATTCCTGCGGCGGGATGGCTGATTAGTGGCTATGCGCTTGGCGTGGCGATTGGCGCACCGATCATGGCGCTGCTCACGGCAAAATTACCACGCAAACTCTCACTCATCTTGCTGATGGTGATTTTCATCGTCGGTAACATTCTGTGCGCGCTGGCGCTGAATTATCACTTCCTGATGCTGGCTCGCATTATTACCGCCCTTTGTCACGGTGCTTTCTTTGGCATCGGCGCAGTTGTGGCGGCAAGCCTGGTGGCGCCTAATCGCAAAGCCTCGGCAGTGGCACTGATGTTCACTGGCCTGACGTTGGCCAACGTGCTGGGCGTGCCGATTGGCACATGGTTTGGGCAATTGTACGGCTGGCGCTCGACGTTCTGGGGCGTGGCTATCATTGGCGTGGTGGCGTTTATTGCGCTGATTGTCAGTTTGCCATCGCAAAAGGAGGAAACTCCGCCAAACCTGAAACGCGAAGTCAGCGCGCTGGCGAACGGCAAACTGTGGCTTTCACTGGCAATGACGGTCTTTTTTGCCGCCGCGATGTTTGCTCTGTTTAGTTACATTGCGCCAATGCTTTTGCAGGTGACGGGCGTGACTCATCAAGGCGTAAGCTGGACGCTTTTCCTGATAGGTGCGGGTCTGACGGTGGGGAATATTTTGGGCGGGCGCCTGGCAGACTGGAAAGTTTCTTTCAGTTTGATCCTGAGTTTCAGCCTGATTGCTATTTTCTCACTGCTGTTCCGCTGGACCAGCCACGGCCTGTGGTTGGCTGAAATTACGCTGTTTCTCTGGGCGATGGCGGCATTTGCGACGGTTCCTGCGCTGCAAATCAACGTGGTTCTGCACGGCAAAGATGCGCCAAATTTAGTTTCGACACTCAATATTGCCGCATTTAACGTTGGCAACGCATTAGGTGCCTGGGTTGGCGGCTCTGTTATTGCGCACGGTTTTGGGCTGACGGCGGTTCCTGTCGCGGCGGCAGGGCTTGCGGCGATTGGCCTGGCTATCTGCTTGATTAACTTCAGCAATGGCACCGGGCATCAGCATCCGGCGGCAGAACACTAAATCAGGCATCCAGTAGCGCATTTAGCGGCTCGATATAAACTCGCATATTGGTTTGTAAGTGCTCGCTAAAAGCGCTGACCAGCGCGGAAGCAGGGCGGTGCAGGGGGCGAATCAGGCTCACGGTAAACGGCACCGCCACGCTAAAACGTCGCGCAACAACGCCGCTTGAGGCGTAATCCACAGCCGTCAACGGATTGACGACCGATACGCCCACTCCGGCCCGCACCATCGCACAAACCGAGGCTGCGCTGTGTGTCTCCATCACCATACGCCGCTTGACGTCGTGTTCCTGAAACAGTGAATCCAGCAATTGGCGATAGCTGTCAGTGCGCTAAAGGCTGATGTAGTTTTCCCCGGCAAAATCTTGCGGCGTGAGCACTTTTTTATGGGCGAGGGGATGGCTTGCGGGCAACACGCAGACTTCGTTTAGCGTCAGTAACGTCTGGCGTTCGGTTCCAGCGGGCGTCACGGTATTTTCGGTCAACCCTAAATCGTGGCGCTGGGCAGAAAGCCACTCTTCTAACAGCGGTGATTCCTGCGGCACGATATTGAGACTCAACTCAGGGTAACGCGCCAGAAACGGCTGCACTAACACCGGCAGAAAAGATTGTGAAAACACCGGCAGGCAGGCAATCGACAATTCGCCCTGGCGGAATTCACGCAGGCTTTCGGCGGCATTCAGAATTCTGTCCAGGCCATACCAGGAGCGCTGCACTTCTTCAAACAAGCGTAAGCCCTGCACGGTGGGATGTAACCGCCCGCGGCTACGTTCAAATAATTGCAGGCCAATCAGCTTTTCAAACCGCGCCAGCTCACGGCTGACGGTCGGCTGCGACGTATGCAGCAGCCCTGCCGCTTCAGTCAGATTGCCGGCTGTCATCACCGCGTGGAAAATTTCGATATGGCGTAAGGTTATTGAGGGCATAACGTTCTCCTGTTTCCATATCAGTTTTGCATAGACTCCAGAGAAAACGATATTTTTTCTTCACTTCGCGGTGTGGCGTAATATAAAAAAATGAAATGTTGCCGGAGCCACCATGCCACGCCCACTCAATAACACCGACACCGCGCTGAATGCGCAAAACCTGCTGGCATTGCCTGCGGAATTTGGCTGCCCGGTCTGGGTTTATGATGCTGAGATTATTCGCCAGCAGATTGCCCAATTGCGTCAGTTTGATGTGATTCGTTTTGCGCAAAAAGCGTGTTCTAACATTCACATTCTGCGTCTGATGCGCGAGCAGGGTGTGAAAGTGGATTCGGTTTCAGAGGGTGAAATTGTCCGCGCTTTGGCGGCGGGCTATAACCCGGTTGAAAACAAAGACGATATCGTATTCACCGCCGATATGATTGACCCATCGACGCTGGCGCTGGTGGCTGAACAGCAGATTCCGGTGAACGCGGGTTCCGTGGATATGCTGCAACAGCTTGGTGAAATGTCGCCGGGCCATCGCGTCTGGCTGCGCGTTAATCCTGGTTTCGGTCACGGCCACAGCCAGAAAACCAACACCGGTGGGGAAAACAGTAAGCACGGCATCTGGCATGCAGATTTGCCGCAGGCGTTAGAGGTTATCCAGCGCTACAAACTGCACCTGGTGGGCATTCACATGCACATTGGTTCTGGTGTGGATTATGGTCACCTCGAACGCGTTTGTGGCGCGATGGTGCAGCAGGTGATTGATTTTGGTCAGGATCTGGAAGCGATCTCCGCAGGTGGTGGTTTGTCCATTCCGTATCGTGAAGGCGAAGAAACCATCGACACTAATCACTATTACGGCTTGTGGAATGCGGCGCGTGAGAAAATCGCCCAGCGTCTGGGACACCCGGTGAAACTGGAAATCGAACCAGGCCGTTTCCTGGTGGCAGAATCCGGCGTTCTGGTCGCGCAGGTGCGCTCGGTTAAAAATATGGGTTCGCGCCACTTCGTGCTGATTGACGCCGGGTTTAACGATTTGATGCGTCCGTCAATGTACGGCAGCTATCACCATATTTCCGCTCTGGCAGGAGACGGACGTGAACTCGCTTCACTTCCAACAGTAGAAACCGTCGTGGCCGGGCCATTGTGCGAATCGGGCGATGTGTTTACTCAGCAAGAGGGCGGCAAAGTGGAAACGCGTGCGCTGCCGCCGGTGCAGGTCGGTGACTATTTAGTGCTGCACGACACCGGCGCGTATGGCGCATCGATGTCGTCCAATTACAACAGCCGCCCATTGTTGCCTGAAGTGTTATTTGATAATGGTGTGGCGCGACTGATTCGCCGCCGTCAGACCATTCAGGAATTGCTGGCGTTGGAAATGTAATACGGGCCAGGGCCGACTGACTCGCGTAACACCAGTTTGCCGACAAACGGCGGGATAGCTTTAAGCGGCTCGCCGTTTGCCAGTTTTATCGCCTGATCGATTGCCGTGGTGATCATGCTGTCGATAGGCAGATAAACGCTGGATAACGCGGGTTCAAGCCACTGCGCGCTCGGCGCATCATCAAAACCAAACAACGAAATATCCTGCGGAATCCGCACTCCAGCCTGATGCAGCGCCTTTGAAGCGCCCAGCGCCATATCATCGTTACAGGCAAACAGGGCGCTAAATGGCACCTGGCTTTCCAGTAATTCCTGACACAATTTATGGCCAAGCACCATGCTTGAATCGCCATATTTCACTCGGTCTTCGTTAAAAGCGATGCCATGTTTTTGCAATGCTTTTCTGTAACCCATCAGACGTGCCTGGCCGGTTGGCGTAGAAATAGGCACGGTAATGCAGGCGATATCTCGATGACCTTGCTCAATGAGATAATCGGTCGCCTGAAACGCAGCATCTTGCTGTTCAAAGAAAACGCAGCGATCGCGCGCCTGGCTAACATCGCGGTTAATCACGACCAGCGGGACTTTAATGCTGTTCATTAGCGACAATAAAGTCCGCTCGTTCATAAAACGGGTGTACAGCACGATGGCATCGCAATGGCGATCGACCAGCATTTGCACGGCTTCCAGCTCTTTTTGCGGCGTATCGTGTCCATCGGTGACAATCAATTGCTTGCCCCAGACTTCCGTCTGTCGTGAGGCTTGTTGCAACAGGCGGCCAAAGTAGAACCCGTCAAAAGTCGACACCACCAAACCGACGCTATTACTGCTACGGTTCGCCAGCGATCGCGCCAGAAAATTAGGGCGATAGCCCAGTTCTTCCATGGCGGTAAACACCTGCTCGCGGGTGCTCTCTTTAACTTGCCCAATTCCGTTAAGCACGCGTGATACCGTTGCTTTGGAAACGCCAGCGCGTAGCGCGACATCAAGCATTGTTACCATCAATTCATTCCTGATTAAGACGCTTGCCGCGTGGTCGCATAATGGCGCTAGTTTATCACGCTGTGATGATGAAACATGGCGCTAGCAGCAATTGTCGTGCCGGATCACGCTTTTGAATGATTCATGCAACTTATATTTATTTGGTATACCAGATTATTCACATTGGAATTCCAATATAACAATGTGGGACGTTTATCACGGAAATGTTAATGAGTTGGTTCTATTTTTGGTATACCAAATCGGTCGTCTTCCATCGCTTTGAATAATAAAAAAACGACAACACTGAGGTATACCCTATGGCTTTGCAGGAAAAGTTAATCGACTCTCTGGGAAGTTTTGCCACTAAATTCAATAGCTACCGCTATATTATGGCGATCAAAGCTTCCTTCATTACCCTAATGCCGGTGATTATCGTCGGGGCATTCTCGGTCCTCATCTCGAATATGGTGTTGGATCCTAAAAACGGCCTCGCTAGTTTTTCTGCACTGTCATTTCTCGCCCAACTCAAGCCGATTACCGCGGCGATTAACTACGCCACGCTTAACTTTTTAAACATTGGCGCGGTGTTCCTGATTGGTATCGAATTAGGCAGAATCAACGGCATCAAAAGTCTGTTCCCTGGCTTGCTGGCGGTTATCTGCTTTATTTGCGTGACGCCAACCACCATCGAAATGATGGTCGATGGGCAAATGCATATGGTGAAAGACATTCTGGCGCGCCAGTTTTCTGACACCCGCAGCCTGTTCCTTGGCATGTTTATCGCTATTTTGTCGGTGGAAATTTACTGCTGGCTGGAAAAGCGCGAAGGGCTGAAGATCAAAATGCCGGATACCGTTCCGCCTAACGTTTCTGCCTCTTTCTCAGCACTGCTCCCCTCGATCATTACCGTTACCGCCATCGCGACTTTCGGTTTTATTTTCCACCAAACCACCGGCATGTACCTATATGACGCGGTGTATCAGGTGGTGCAGCAACCGCTGGAAAAAGTGGTGCAAAGTCTGCCGGGGATTTTGCTGCTGATGTTTGTTGCACAGCTGTTTTGGGTTATCGGTATTCACGGTAATCAGATGATCAAACCTATCCGTGAACCGCTGCTCCTCGGGGCGATTACCGTCAACATGAGCGCGTTCGAGCAGGGCAAAGAGATCCCTAACATCATCACCATGCCGTTCTGGGATGTGTATATGAGTATTGGCGGTTCCGGTTTAACGATTGGGCTGCTGATTGCGGTGATGATTGCGACGAAGCGCAAAGAGATGAAAGAAATCGCCAAACTCTCTTTCGGCCCTGGGATCTTCAACATTAATGAGCCAGTGATTTTTGGTATGCCGATTATGCTCAACCCTATTCTGGCTATTCCTTTCATTATTACGCCGCTGGTTACCGGCACTATTGGCTACTTCGCAACGGCAATGGGTTTTGCCGGTAAAGCCGTTGTGATGGTGCCGTGGACCACGCCGCCGTTGATTAACGCCTGGCTTTCTACCGCCGGTTCGATGGGCGCGGTCGTCACGCAACTGGGATGTATTCTGGTTTCGGTTCTGATTTACCTGCCGTTTGTGAAAATAGCCTCTCGCCGTGCTGAACAAGCGCAGTTACAGGCCGAACAGCAACAACTTGCCAAAAACGTGTGAGGAAGGCATGAGCAACGTAAAAATCACTATTCCAGCAGATTTTATACTCGGTGCTGCGGCATCGGCCTGGCAAACCGAAGGCTGGAGCGGCAAAAAAGAAGGGCAGGATTCCTGGCTTGACGCCTGGTACAAAAACGACAGACATGTATGGCATGAAGGCTACGGCCCGGCGGTCGCGACGGATTTTATCAATCGCTATCGCGAAGATGTGGCGTTGATGAAACAGGCGGGATTAACGCACTACCGCACCTCTATCAACTGGTCGCGCTTTTTCACAGACTATGAAAAGGGCGTAGTTGACGAGGAATATGCGCAGTATTACGACAACTTGATCGACGAAATGCGCCGCAACGGCATCGAACCGATGATTTGTCTTGAGCACTATGAATTGCCAGCCGTTTTATTTGAAACCTACGGCGGCTGGGCATCGAAGAAAGTGGTCGAGCTTTTTGTCTTGTACACTGAAAAAGTGTTTGCCCGTTACGCGCATAAAGTGAATCGCTGGTTTACGTTCAACGAGCCGATTGTGGTGCAAACCCGCGTTTATCTTGATGCGTTGCGCTGGCCGTATGAGCAAAACACCCATAAATGGATGCAGTGGAACCACCACAAAAACCTCGCCACGGCGAAAGTGGTGAAGCTTTTCCGCGAAAAAGGCTATAGCGGAACCGTCGGCTGTATTCTTAATCCAGAAGTGACTTATGCGCGCTCCAGTGCTGCTCATGACCAGCAAGCGGCGCAGATATACGATCTGTTTTACAACCGCGTATTTTTAGACCCGCTGGTGCACGGCGAGTATCCGCAGCAGCTTATCGAACTACTGAAAAAACATGATATTAAGTGGGATTACACCGAACAAGAGCTGGCGATTATCCGGGAAAATACCGTCGATGAACTGGGTATCAACTTATATTATCCACATCGCGTAAAAGCGCCGTCCCGCGCCTGGAACCCGGAGACGCCATTCCATCCAGCATATTATTACGAGCCGTTTGAGTTGCCAGGGCGGCGAATGAATAAGTCACGGGGTTGGGAAATCTACCCCCGTATCGTTTATGACATGGCGATGCGGATAAAAACGGAGTATCGCAATATTGCGTGGTTTGTCGCAGAAAGCGGGATGGGAACAGAAAACGAGGCGCAATTCCGCAATGCTGACGGCGTGATTGAAGATGATTATCGTATCGCGTTTATCAGCGAGCATTTGTACCAGACGCTGCGCGCTCGCGAAGATGGCGCTAACTGCCAGGGTTATATGCTGTGGGCGTTTACCGACAACGTATCGCCGATGAACGCCTTCAAAAATCGCTATGGATTGATTGAAATTAACCTGCAAAACAATCGCGAGCGGCGGGCGAAAAAATCTGCGCATTGGTATCGGACGCTGGGTGAAACTCACACGTTGCAGCTCAACGTTGATGATGAATGGAAATAATTGGGTACATAATTTGATAAGCTAGCGGGCATAAATCAGCGTCAGAACATAATGGCGCTGAGAATCAACAAATGCGGGTGATATCGTGGACAAGGTAGTGCTTTCGCCAGAAAAAAAACAATACCAGGAAATTGGTGAGGATCTACGCGCGCAAATAATGCAAGGACTGTATCCAGTCGGTTCACGTTTGCCGCCTGAACGTAATATTGCTGAAACCTATGGCGTCAGCCGCACGATTGTTCGTGAAGCGTTGCTGATGCTCGAACTGCAAGGCACAGTGGATATTCGCCAGGGTTCCGGTGTGTATGTCATGCGCGTTCCGGCAGAAAATGAAGCGGAAGAAGAAGCCTTTTTCAGCAGCGATATTGGCCCGTTTGAAATGCTCCAGGCGCGTCAGTTGCTGGAAAGTAATATTGCGGCATTCGCCGCAAAAATGGCGACCAAAGCGGACATCGACAACCTTAAGCGAATTCTCGAGCAAGAGCAGCGCGCGATCGCGATAAACGATCTGAGCCAGGATAACTGCAAGATGTTCCACCTGGTTCTGGCGGGCGCTTCGCAAAACCAGATGTTGCTGGCGACGGTGGAAAGTATCTGGCGCCATTTAGACAGCAGCCCAATGTGGCAGCAATTGCGGGCGCATATTGATACACGCAGCTATCGCCTGAAGTGGCTCGGCGACCTGCAAACTATTCTGGCGGCACTGCGCCGCCGCGATGTCATGGGTTCATGGCAGGCGATGTGGCAGCATTTAGAAAACGTTAAAAATAGCCTGCTCGAGCAATCTGATTCCGATGCGCCCGATTTCGACGGCTATCTTTTCGAGTCCGTTCCCATCTTTCAGGGGAAGCTGATGTGAAAATTCTCCCGCTGTATGCGATGCCGCAATATGCCGGGCAGGTCACTGACTGGATATGGCAGGCGTTTGGCACTGCTGACAGCCGGGGCTTTTTCGCGTCAATTGTGGCGACCAGCCAGCGGGAAGGGCAGTTGCCTTTAACTTTTGTGGCGGTTGAAGGTGAGAAACTGGTTGGAACGGTTGGGTTATGGCGCTGCGATTTAATTAGCCGCCAGGATCTTTATCCGTGGTTAGCGGCGTTATATATCGATGAAAGCCAGCGCGGACGTGGACTTGGGGCGAAGCTGCAACAGCACGTTATTGAACACGCCCGCGCACTGGGTTATCCGCAGCTTTATCTTTATTCAGCGTGCAAAGATTATTACGAGCGTTTTGGCTGGGAATATATCGGCGACGGGCTGGATTACCCGGATAAGG
>Ga0160439_1000669_pt1 | contig 13537 bp, 12 predicted proteins | sample HID1975M_E0MG_FD_108201 | JGI IMG/M metagenome (GOLD analysis project Ga0160439, IMG submission 108201) | Enriched soil microbial communities from UW Madison campus, WI, USA - HID1975M_E0 MG | ecosystem: Environmental > Terrestrial > Soil > Unclassified | place: USA: Madison, Wisconsin... | reverse complement strand
TTACCCGTACTCGTATTCTGAACAAACCAATGAATATGCAGTTGATGGGTGATGCACAACCTCGTACCGATCGTGGCGGCGAACGTCGTGGCGGCGGTGCTGGCCGTAGCTTCGGTGGTGGTGAGCGTCGTGAAGGCGGTCGCGGTCCACGTCGTGATGGCCCTGCAGGTGCTGGTGCTCCACGTAGCTTCAGCGGCGAACGTCGTGAAGGCGGTCGAGGCCCCCGTCGTGAAGATGGCGCAGCTCCAACTCGTCGTCGTACAACTGAAGCTTAATTGACAGAAGTTTATGCCTGCTGTTAATCAGCAGGCAGTGATAAAAATCCTGGTTATTGTAACCGGGATTTTTTTTATCCAAATTGTACTCATGTACTGGTACAATGTTGCGCAGCAAACCTGTCGCTTCGACAGTCGTTCATTGTTTCAGGAATTCGTATGGCAACCTTATCTACCACTCACGCATCGCCGTCTATTTTCGGCGGGGTCATGATTATTGGCGGCACAATTATTGGTGCGGGGATGTTTTCTCTGCCAGTGGTTATGTCTGGTGCGTGGTTTTTCTGGTCACTCGCTGCGCTGCTGGTGACGTGGTTTTGTATGCTGCACTCTGGTTTGATGATTCTCGAAGCCAATCTTAATTATCGAGTCGGCTCGAGTTTCGATACCGTGACTAAAGACTTATTGGGCAAAGGCTGGAATCTGATTAACGGCCTGTCCATCGCGTTTGTGCTGTATATCCTGACCTACGCCTATATTTCGGCGAGCGGTTCAGTTATCCATCACACGCTTGGCAAAATGTCTGTCGATTTCCCTGCAAGATTTGCCGGGTTGATCTTTGCCCTGGTGGTGGCGTTTATTGTCTGGATGAGCACGCGCGCCGTTAGCCGCATGACCACTATCGTGCTCGGTGCAAAAATACTCACTTTCTTTATGACGTTTGGCGGCTTGATGTGGCACGTCGAACCGGCAACATTACTGGATAGCAAAGCGATTAATCCGAGCTATTTGCCGTATCTCTTTATGACCCTGCCATTTTGTCTCGCCTCATTTGGCTATCACGGTAATGTGCCGAGTCTGATGAAGTATTACGGCAAAGATCCGCAAACCATTAAGCGCTGCCTGATTTGGGGAACGCTGATGGCATTAGTGCTGTACATCATTTGGTTGGTGGGCAGTATGGGAAATATTCCGCGCAGTGATTTTATTGCTATTGCCGACAAAGGCGGAAATATTGATGTGCTGGTTGGGGCGTTGAGTGGTGTGTTGAATAGCCGTACGTTGGACTTGCTGCTGATCGTGTTCTCTAACTTTGCGGTTGCGAGTTCCTTCCTGGGCGTGACGTTAGGATTATTCGATTACCTTGCTGATTTATTTAAGTTCGATGACTCACCGATGGGGCGCCTGAAAACCGCGTTGGTGACATTTATCCCGCCAATGTTAGGCGGTGTAATCTGGCCTGATGGGTTTATCTACGCGATTGGTTTTGCCGGGCTGGCTGCGACTATCTGGGCGGGTATCGTTCCCGCGCTGTTGGCAAAAGCCTCACGTAAAAAGTTTGGCAGCCCAATTTATCGGGTGTGGGGCGGCAATAAAATGATTGCGCTGATTCTGATCTTTGGTGTGACAAACGCAGTAATTCATATCCTTTCAAGCTTCGATCTATTACCGGTTTATCATTAAATTTGTCGCCCCTCCATTGAGGGGCCACATCATTAACTCGTCAGACTTTCATGCACATCCATCGCTAAATCAAATGAATGTAGTCGGGCTTCGGTATCAAATATTTGCCCGTTCACCATGATTTCATCGGCCTGTGTTTCCCGCAGGAGTGAAATCAGCCCGTGGCGCACCTTCGCCTTATCGCCCACGAGCGACATGCTCAACGCTTGCTGAACGCCATACTTCTCGGCGGGACTCCAGAAATTATCCATATTTTCAATTGGTGGCGGTAGTTGGCCAGTCTCACCACGACGGAGTTTAACGAAAGCCTGCTGCATAGAGGTAAACAGGAATTCGGCATCACGGTTGCTGTCGGCGGCAACGATATTTATACACACCATCGCATACGGTTTTTCCAGACGCGCAGACGGTTTGAATTGAGCTCGGTAAAGTTGCAGCGCCTGGAACAACATATCTGGAGCAAAGTGCGAAGCAAAGGCAAACGGCAACCCAAGTTGCGCGGCAAGCTGCGCGCTATACAAGCTGGAACCTAACAGCCAGACGGGGATTTTCGCGTTGTAACCCGGAACCGGGCGTACCGCCGGGTTGGGGTCGGTTGCGTCAAACCACGAAACCAACTCACTGACATCGCGTGGGAAGTTGTCGATATCGCCGCTCATATGGCGGCGCAACGCCATCATTGTGCGCTGGTCGCTTCCCGGTGCGCGGCCCAGACCTAGATCGATACGGCCCGGATAGAGCGTCTCAAGCGTGCCAAACTGCTCAGCAATCACTAACGGCGAATGGTTTGGCAACATCACGCCGCCTGAACCCAGGCGCAAAGTTTCGGTATTCGCCGCAAGATAGCCAATCAGCACGGATGTCGCCGCACTGGCGATACCGGTCATATTGTGGTGTTCAGCCAGCCAATAGCGATGGTAGCCGCGCTTTTCGGCAAGGCGAGCTAAATCCAGAGAACGATGGAACGCATCACGAGGCTGGGAGCCTTGTGGAATCGGGGCTAAATCGAGTAGAGAGAAATGAACTTGGGTGATGTCAGACATAACGGCTCACTTTGTTAGACGAAGTGGGTAACTTCGTTTGCTGATAATTAGCCTTAGTATTGCGCAGAACCATCAACAATTAAGTAACAAAGTGAGCCTTTTCTCAGCTCTGAATCACCAGTTCTAATCCAGCGACGCGTCGCCAGTAACCATTGCAATCACTTTGCTGTGCTAGCGTCAAAGGAGCATTACCATTCTCATTTTTGCGGAAGGCTTCCAGTACGCGCAATGTTTCCATCCCCATCGGCGATAAACGTACCATATCGACCAGGCCTTTCATCGATGCCAGTTCATTACCGAGGTTGTACACATAGCCGCTCATGGTCTGAATGCCGTTGAGCACAAACACTTGCTGGTTTTCCTGCGAAAGCATATTGCGCCCTACAGGATATTTAATGCAGCAGGTCTCGCATTCATCTTTTGGCTTATCTTCAGAACGAGCGGTAAAGCAGCGCGCAGAATAGGCCAGCGGTAAATGACCGTAGCTCAGGACTTCCACTTCAAACTTGTTGCGAATACCCAGCTCATCACACTGAGTCAGCATGTTTGCCAGCCAGTCGCGTGACAGCTCCACAGGCATGCACCAACGAATCATGCCTTGTTTGAGTAACAGACGCAGAGTCACCGCGTTATAGCAGTTAAGCGCATGACCGGCGACAAACGGCAGCTTGCGCTCTGCCGCCATATTCACGGCACCCAGGTCATTGGCTTCAATCAGGAAATCGCCATTCTCAACGTAGCGTTTTAGCTCGTTGAGTTCAGACGGAGCCTGAACTAGTGCGAGGGTCGAAAGCACCACTTGTTTGCCCTGGTCTGCGAGGTTTTTCGCCATATCTAACCAGTCGCCAGTTTTTGTCGCACGACGCTTACTACACACTGACTCGCCAAGATAAATAGTCTCAGCGCTGCTGTTTGCGGCAGCCTGATAAAATTTTTCCAGCGTCTCTTTTGGCCAGTAATAAAGCACCGGCCCTAATGAATATTTCATGGGTTTTCCTACTGCCATTTACGGTGATAGGCACCGAGTGTGGTTTGCGTGCCTTCGGCCATCTCGCCTAGCGCTTCCATCCATGCGGGTTGAGCGCGATAGTTTTCCGGATCGGCCATGCAGCGGTCGATAGCCTGACGCCAGACTTTGGCGACCTGGGTGACATACGCCGGGCTGCGCTGGCGGCCTTCAATTTTCACCGAAGCAATATTTGCCGCGAGTAATTCAGGCAGCAGTTCAAGCGTGTTCAGGCTGGTTGGCTCTTCAAGCGCGTGATATTTCTGGTCATCTACCAGATAGCGGCCTTTACACAGCGTCGGATAACCTGCGTTTTCGCCATCCTGATAACGGTCAATTAGTACATCGTTGAGACGAGACTCAAGCCCTTGCGGCGTTTGCTGCCAGCGCACAAACCGTGCAGGAGAACAGGCTCCAACTGTATTTGGCGATTCACCAGTCAGATAAGAAGAAAGGTAGCAACGGCCTTCAGCCATAATGCACAGGCTGCCAAAAGCAAAGACTTCCAGCGGCACTGGAGTTACCCTGGCTAACTGTTTTACCTGATGAATGGATAACACGCGCGGCAGAACCACTCGCGCGACATCGAAATGGCGATGATAAAAACGAATCGCTTCTTCATTGGTGGCGGAGGCCTGTACCGAAACATGGCGCTCAATCTGCGGATAACGTTCTGCTGCGTACTCAAGCATCGCCAGATCGGCGAGAATTAAAGCATCGGCTCCGAGTTGCGCTGCCATATCCACTGCTCGTTGCCAGCGCACATAGCCGTCAGGGTGCGCAAACGTATTGATAGCGATATGCAATTTACGGCCGTGTTGATGCACGTAACTCACCGCTTCTTGCAGTTTCTTCTCCGTGAAATTCAGTCCAGCAAAATGGCGGGCGTTGGTGTCATCTTTAAGACCAATGTAAACCGCATCGGCACCATTATCGATGGCCGCTTTCAACGCCGGTAAGTTTCCGGCTGGGCAAAGCAACTCCATAATTTATCCTGAATCATCGGGTAACCTTTGAGGCACCCCATGCAGCCCAGGGCAAGGGCCACAAAATTGTTAACGAACTGGGATTTTAGTTAACCCGTCCACGACAAATTTTGATTTAAGGCAGTTAATGGCGTATTGATGACATCAATATAGAGGTATCGATAACCCGCGTAATTGTTGATTTGCACCGCTACGGAGAATGGCTGGTGTGGCAAAATAGCGTTCAAATTTCTCAAGGAGTAAAGCTCGTGTTGGATAAATTGCGTTCACGCCTGGTCCATTTAGGCCCGTCATTGTTAAGAACACCGGTTAAACTGACGCCCTTTACTCTGAAGCGCCAGGTACTTGAACAGGTTCTGGGCTGGCAGTTTCGTCAGGCAATGGAAGAGGGTGAGCTCGAATTTCTTGAGGATCGTTGGTTAAGCATTGAAGTCCGCGATCTCGGCCTGAAGTGGTTTACTTCGGTACAAGATAATAAACTGGTGGTTCGTGAAGACGCTCCTGCTGATGTCAGCTTTAGCGCAACGGCGAATGATTTGTTGATGATCGCTGCACGCAAACAAGATCCCGATACCCTGTTTTTCCAACGTCGCCTGGTTATTGAAGGGGACACCGAATTGGGTCTGTACGTCAAAAATTTAATGGATGCCATTGAGCTGGATGCGATGCCGAAACCTTTACGCATACTGCTGCTGCAACTGGCTGATTTTGTCGAAGCAGGTATGAAACACAAACCTGTTCCAGAAAGTAACTCGGTAGGTGAGCCATGCTAATTCGTGTAGAAATACCTATTGATGCTCCCGGCATCGACGCTTTACTTCGCCGTTCCTTTAAGGGCAATGGTGAGGCAGATTTAGTGAAGGATTTACGAGAAGACGGCCTGTTAACACTTGGCGTTGTGGCGACCGATGACGAAGGTCAGGTTGTCGGTTATGCCGCCTTTAGCCCGGTTGCGGTAGAAGGTGAAGAGCTTCAGTGGGTTGGTTTAGCGCCGCTGGCAGTTGATGAAGCTTATCGTGGTCAGGGGCTGGCAAAACAGCTGGTCTATGAAGGGCTGGATTCACTCAATGAGTTTGGCTACGCGGCGGTTGTCACGTTAGGCGAACCGGCATTGTACGGGCGTTTTGGTTTTGTTCCTGCTGCACAATTCGATTTGCGTTGTGCGTGGCCTGATACCGAAGCCTATTTCCTGATTCACCCGCTGGCCGATGACGCGCTTAATGGCGTAAGTGGATTAGTGGAATATCACGAGCATTTTAACCGAGAGTTTTGATCTCTGATGACGTTTGAAGGCTTGCCAGCAGGTCTTCAAACGACAAAGCTCCTTTTACCAGCATCTCTTTCTGCGCTTTAGTTAGCTGCTTGATGCGATATTCCAGGCGCAAGGCGCTTGAACGATCGCCAACCAGATGGCTGAATGCCAGCGTCAATTCACCTCTCCCGCGCAATGCTTTAGCGCCTTTTCCAGCCTGATGCTGCGAGAAGCGGCGTTCCACATCGGTGGTTATACCGGTATATAAACGGTTATCAAGGGTGCGAACTAAATAGAGATACCAGGGAGACATAGGTCAGGCGCATAATTAACGTTTTACGCAGAATATCACTCTTCAGGTTGTCCATGGAAACTCTCAATGCCATCAGTCGCTGGCTGAACAAACAGCATGTACTGACTTACTGCGCTGGCGGTCATAGTGATTTATGGTGCGCTAATGCGTTCTATTTATACGATGCGCAGCGCGTGGCTTTTTATCTGTTAAGCGAATCCCACACCCGCCATGGCGAGTTGATTGGTAAACAAGCCAGTGTGGCCGGAACCGTTAACGGGCAGCCGAAAACCGTCGCACTTATTCGTGGCGTGCAGTTCCGTGGGGAGATTACGCTGATTGAAGAATCTGAAGCGGCAAATATTCGTAACCTTTACTGCAAACGCTTCCCTGTAGCGAGAGTGATGTCTGCTCCGGTCTGGGAAATTCGGCTCGATGAGCTGAAAATGACAGATAACACACTCGGTTTTGGGAAAAAACTGCATTGGCTGCGAGATGACACTAAGCTTGGTGAATAAGCGACAGGAGAACTTATGAGCCGGGTTTTGTTAACAGGGGCCACGGGCCTCATTGGCGGACATCTATTACGCATGTTGATCGAGGCGCCGCAAGTCAGCCATATCACTGCGGCGACACGGCGTCCGTTGCCTGCAATGAATAAAGTCACCAATCCCCACGATCCTCAATTTAGTGATGCACTCACACAATTAACCGAGCCGCTTGATACTGTGTTTTGTTGTCTCGGCACCACGATGAAAGAAGCGGGCAGCAAAGAAGCTTTTGTGCTGGCGGATTACACGCTGGTGGTGGATACCGCCATAACCGGTCAACGCCTTGGCGCGAAGCATATGCTGGTGGTGAGCGCGATTGGCGCTAATAGTAAATCACCGTTTTTCTACAATCGTGTGAAAGGCGAAATGGAAGAGGCGCTGATCGCGCAAGACTGGCCACGTTTAACCATTGCTCGCCCGTCCATGTTGCTTGGGCACCGTGAATCGCAACGCTTTAATGAATCGCTGTTTGCGCCGCTGTTTAAAATCATGCCAGGGAAATGGAAGTCAATTGAAGCGAGGGATGTGGCAAAAGCGATGCTTCATGAAGCGCTGCTACCATCGCGTGAAGGCGTGAATATTCTGGATTCACGCCAGTTGCGGGAAATAGCGACCTAGGTGCCGTTATGTGTTTTCCTCACCCATCTGTCTTTCGAAAGCCTGACGCACTAATCCCATCACGTAAGGCAGTTGGTCGAGAGCGGAAAGCCCAATTTCTACATCCCCATTTCCCCAGCGGCCAACATTCGTGACATCTTTAGCCAAACCTTTCGGGTCTGAAAGCTCATAAAAAGGCATATTCAGGGACAACCTGAGCCGACTTTTTTGTGGAACAACATCGACGAAATTGGTTTCTGCCTTGTAAGCCACATAGAGTTTGGTGAACTCTTCAGTGACTCCTTCATCGATCTCCAGCACCTGCTGGCGGAACACATCGAAAATTTCCCGCATTGGGGAATTGTTTGATAAATGTGGGTGATCTGCGAGACTCCAGGTAGCATTTTCAGGGCGTTTTTCCGTATAGCCCACAAGAATACCGCTCGGTAGATTAGGGGCCTGCCACACTTCGACCGCTTTTTGCGCCAACATTTGTGCACGGCCCACAATTCCTTGTTCGTCCCAGTGGTTCAAACTTCCCAGGCCTTGATTCAGCCGTAACGGGCTCTCTTTAAATCCACCTTTCATGTCACGCTTATCACTAAACACACGGTTACTGTATTCGGAGTTATAGCCCGTTAAAGTCAGATTTCCGAGCGTATGCAGGTACGAATCATGAGTTTGTTTCCACGCTGGCCCTAAGTCTTTCTGCCAGGCGGAGGATAGAGGTCGCTGCTGCGGCATAATATGTTCAATCGTATATTCATCCACCGATATACGCTCTTTACGGCCCTCATTTTCCAGGCGGCGCAGCCAATAACTTCGATTGCGGAAGTTATAAAGATCGCGCTTTTTAATTTCACGTTTAAATTCTTCATCATCCGGGAAGCGGCGATAGGAGGGCAATGCTTGCAAATAAGCCTGAATGCTTTCCAGGTAAGTATTTTTATTGATCGATTTCTTAATCGTCGCGAAGGTTTTGTTCAGGGAGTTGGTCGGGATTGCGCAGACCGCACGGCGAAAAACGTAAGATTCAATCAACCTTATCGCAGCCAAAAAATCGGCTACTGACAAATCATCGTGGTGATAATCATGATAAAGCTCTAATAAAAATGGATAGGCTACATCCACTTTTAGCTCTCGCAAGTCTCTAAAACCTAATGAAAGCTGCTTGTCTGATTCTTTATCCAGCGCCATTGCGCAGTAATAACATGCATACGTCTGGATATCTTTGAGAAGCTTATCAACGCCATCAGCATGATTTTGCGGCTCACGAGCATAGGCTTTAAACGCTTCGTAAACATCATCAATTCGAGGAATATTGCCAGTTTTTACCGTCAGATAATGGCGCATAAAACCGTCAAACTGTGCGTTATAGCCTTCCTGTCCGAATGCCATTTCCATGGGGCGCCAGTAGTCTTCGTACAACTTTGTTTGATGGCCTGGCTCAAGCCCCATCAAGATAAAATTACGAATAAGGTCGGCCTGACTCAGGGCTTTGCCTGTGGAGTTCATGCTCTCAAATATCAGTTGCGGATTATCCTGCCCACGGCTCAGCGCTACATCCACGATTAATAGTTTCGCTAACCCTTTACAGACAAGCAGTAAATCTTCTGGAATCTTACTGAGCTTTTCATCAAAGAAATCAAAATTTTCTTTCAGACGCAGAGAGTGGTTTTCAGGCCATTGTTTTTGCCTGAGCAATGCCAATAAAGACTCTTTATCTGTTTGAGTCAGAAGAAGTTTAAAGCCTCGCTCTCCCTCTTCCAGATCATTAAGTAAATAATAATGGCGTAACTTGCGAGCAGAAAATCCTTCTAAAGGTTCGCTATCGCCGAGGTGTCGGCATAATGCCTCAATAATCAATGTTGCGGTAGTCAGGCGCTGTTGGCCGTCAATAACAAGCAATGCCGATTGGCTGCTTACCTGATACAGCCCTTGCTCGATATATACCACGGAGCCAATAAAATGGGCCTGAATATCTTCTCGCTGACCCGCGCGAATAATGTCATCCCAGAGTTGTTGGCACTGAGTAATCGTCCAGGAATAATTGCGTTGGTAAATAGGAATAACAAACTGCGGAGATTTCTTCAGAAAATCAAACAGGCGAGCTTCCGTCGCTTTCATAGCGCATCCTTAGCTTAGCCACAAAAGGCATGTGTAATCGCCAGCAGCAGCTTTATTGATAATAAAAACTGCTGCGAGTTTAGCTGTAAGGGCATTCTAAAACGGGCGGTGATATCAAGAATTTGATTCGAAGTGATGAACGTTTAGTGCGTTTTAAGGCCATTGGGCGGATTAGCTTCAATGGCCGTAATAATATTCTTTACCGCAAATGATGCACAACCTGGTTGCTGCTACCACGCCAGATAAGCGCCGGATCTTTGAGATCCTGAACAAATTTACCGTCGATCAGCACATTGATTAATTCAACAACTTCGCGCTGAGCTTCGGTTAATTCATCAAGCTTGTAACCCGTCCACAGCCAGATATCTTTGCCAGGGCATTCCGCCCGCACTCGCTGCACCAGTTTCAGCACATCCGCGATGTTTTGCGGGTGAAGCGGATCGCCGCCCGAAAGCGACAACCCCTGGCGGCGAATACGCGTGTCATTCAGATCGTTGATTATCCGATCTTCCATTTCCTGCGTGAACGCCGTGCCTGAATTTAACCGCCAGGTGCTTTTGTTGTAACACCCGGGGCATTCATGCACGCAGCCAGAAACAAACAGCGTGCAGCGTGTCCCAGGCCCGTTAACGATATCTACCGGGTAGTATTGATGACAACGCATTAACCAATCTGCCCGTTACCCAAATGCTTCACGCGGCGCTTCACTTCTTCCTGCTTACCGGCGTTAAATGGACGTGCATCCGGACTGCCCAGATAACCGCAGACGCGGCGCGTTACGGATACTCGAGCGGCATCGTGGTTGCCACATTTAGGGCAGGTGAAACCTTTGCTGGTGCACTCAAACTCACCGGTAAAACCGCACTCGTAGCATTCGTCAATTGGCGTGTTGGTGCCGTAATACGGAACGTGTTTGTAGCTATAATCCCAGACATCTTCCAGCGCTTGCAGATTGTGCTGAATATTTGGGTATTCGCCGTAACAGATGAAACCGCCGTTAGCCACTGGTGGGTATGGCGCCTCAAAGTCGATTTTGTCGTATGGATTAACTTTCTTCTCAACGTCTAAGTGGAAGCTGTTGGTGTAGTAACCTTTGTCGGTCACGCCCGGAACTACGCCAAATTCGGCGGTATCAAGACGGCAGAAACGGTCACACAGGTTTTCACTTGGCGTACTGTAAAGGCTGAAACCGTAGCCGGTTTCATCTTTCCAGGTGTCGGTCGCCAGGCGCAGGCGCTCAACAATTGCGACGGCTTTAGCACGCAGCTCTTTGCTATCGTAAACGTGTTGATTGCCAAACAGCGCATTCACCGTTTCGTGGATACCGATGTAACCCAGGGAAATCGACGCGCGGCCATTTTTGAAAATCTCAGAAACGTCGTCGTCTGCTTTCAGACGCACGCCGCAAGCTCCTTCCATATATAGGATAGGTGCCACGCGAGCTTTAACGCCATCCAGACGTGCAATGCGCGTCATCAGGGCCTTGTATGCCAGTTCCAGGCGCTCATCGAGCAGTTTCCAGAAGGCAGATTCATCACCTTTTGCTTCCAGCGCAATACGCGGCAGGTTCAGGCTGATAACGCCGATATTGTTACGGCCATCGTGGATCTGCTCGCCATTTTCTTCGTACACGCCGAGGAAACTACGGCAGCCCATAGGCGTTTTGAACGAACCGGTCACTTTCACAACCTGGTCGTAGTTCAGAATGTCCGGGTACATGCGCTTGCTGGCGCACTCCAGCGCGAGCTGTTTAATGTCGTAGTTTGCGTCGCCCACTTTGTGGTTCAGGCCGTCTTTAATCGCAAAGACCAGTTTCGGGAACACCGCTGTTTTACGGTTTTTGCCCAGACCCGCAATGCGATTACGCAGAATAGAAGTCTGAATCAGGCGAGATTCCCAACTGGTCCCCAGACCAAAACCGAAGGTCACGAACGGTGTCTGACCGTTAGCGGTGTGCAGCGTATTCACTTCATATTCCAGCGACTGGAAAGCGTCGTAACACTCTTTCTCGGTGCGAGAAAGTGCATAGCCTTCGGCATCCGGGATCTGCCACTTTTCAGCAGTCTGGCGATGTTTTTCAAAGCTTTCAGTGACGAACGGTGCCAGCACTTCATCAATACGGTTAATGGTGGTGCCGCCGTAAATATGGCTGGCAACCTGGGCGATGATTTGCGCAGTGACGGCGGTTGCCGTAGAGATGGATTTCGGTGGCTCAATCTCCGCGTTACCCATCTTAAAACCGTGCGTCAGCATGCCTTTCAGATCAATCAGCATGCAGTTAAACATCGGGAAGAACGGTGAGTAATCGAGGTCGTGATAGTGAATATCGCCACGCTCGTGCGCCAGCACCACATCACGCGGTAACAGATGTTGAGAAGCGTAGTGTTTTGCCACGATACCGGCTAACAGGTCACGCTGAGTCGGGATAACTTTGCTGTCTTTATTGGCGTTTTCGTTGAGCAAAGCGGAGTTGGTTTGTTCTACCAGACCCCGGATTTCCTGATTCAGGCGGCCACGTTTTTCGCGCTCGATATCACGGTCATGGCGATACTCGATGTAAGCGCGCGCAAGTTGCTTATAGTCGCCAGCCATCAGCTGGTTTTCTACAGCAGTCTGGATTTCACCAATATCAACCTGGCTGCGGCCTTCCATTTGTGCACGGACAATATCTGCGACGCGGCCGCAATAGTCTGCGTCATCGACTCCCGCTGCTTTAGCTGCACGAAGAATAGCTTCTTTAATGCGCTCTGAAGTGAAAGGTACTTTGCACCCGTCTCTTTTCATCACATGCGGTGTCATGATCTCTCCATTTAAAAAAGGTTATCCACAAAGGGATGTCATTGTCTGCAAGCCGGGTTTTGCTCGCATTGCCATAGGCTTTCTGTTTTTGCCCCTGGCTTTATCCACAGATAATCCCCAGAAGTGGCTGTGGCTCTTGTTGCTATAATAGTCGATTAATACAAGATGTAGGGGCGGGGTGCATTTTAAGGTCTATATGTAGTGATTTGCATCAAACAAGTTTGCGATTTTATTGATGCAGGACAAGGTAAATCGGGCGTAGTAGGAAGGATGGGCAACAAGAAGAAATCTTAAAATTTTTAAAGTATGCAGTTCGTGCATTTTGTTAACCAGAATCCTTTCCCTCATTACTTTGTATGGTTTCTAATTTCTTTTTATGTGATGAAAATCACAGTCACTCTTCAGAGTCAGTCTTATTGTGCTTGTTATATATATTATTGATTTAATTATATTTATCAGGCTAATAGTTAAGTTTCAACTATAGGCTCTGGTCAATAATTCCACGGACAGGAAAGGACTTCCCTCATGGCCTCAGACGGCACCCGCTTTACCTTCACCGCCGGGCGTACACCTGCGGACACCTTTGCGGTGGTGAACTTTACGCTAAAGCAGTCCCTCTCCTCCCTGTTCAGCCTGGAGATCACCGTCGCCTGTCACGACCCGGCGATTGACTTTAAAGCCATTCTTGATGAAACAGCCACCCTGCTTATCTGGCAGGGGGATGTGATCCAGCGCCGGGTGCGAGGTATCGTCACCTTCTGCGAGCAGGGCGACAGCGGCAAACACCAGACGATTTACCGCATGACGGTGCGTCCGGAGTTCTGGCGCAGCTCCCAGCGGCAGAACTGCCGCAGTTTCCAGAATTACGACATCCAGTATATTTTTGCCAAACTGCTCAAAGAAATGCGAATCCGCACGCATGATGCGCTGTTCCGCCGCCCGCATCCGGCGCGGGAATTCTGCGTGCAGTTTATGGAGTCGGATTATGATTTCATCGCCCGTCTCGCCGCCGAAGAAGGCATTTTTTTCTTCGAGGATGAATATCTCGACGACCGTGACCAGAAGCTGACTTTCACCGATGACCGCTGCAACCTGCGCGGCCTCGGGGCTTTCCCCTATAACCCGAATGCCGCCTCTGAATCGTCCGCATACTGCATCAACACCTTTTGCCGCAGCGCGCAAATCCGCCCGGCAAAAGTCACCAC
>Ga0160439_1000666_pt1 | contig 13627 bp, 12 predicted proteins | sample HID1975M_E0MG_FD_108201 | JGI IMG/M metagenome (GOLD analysis project Ga0160439, IMG submission 108201) | Enriched soil microbial communities from UW Madison campus, WI, USA - HID1975M_E0 MG | ecosystem: Environmental > Terrestrial > Soil > Unclassified | place: USA: Madison, Wisconsin... | reverse complement strand
TGCGTTTATCGCCAGAAATAATAAATGTCAGCGCGAACATGAACTCATTCCACGCACCGATAAACGCCAGCAGTCCAGTGGTGACCAGCGCGGGGGCGAGAATTGGCGCGAATACGCGGCGGATAATGGTCCAGGTTTTCGCACCATCAACAATCGCCGCCTCTTCCAGCTCAACGGGAATCGACTTCATAAACGTGGTGAGCACCCAAACGGTGAACGGCAGCGAAAATGTGGTGTAAGACAGCACCAGCGCGCCGAGCGAGTCATAAAGCCCGAGGAAGCGCACCAGCTCAAACATGCCGGTCAGCACCGCCACCTGCGGGAACATCGAGACACACAGAATGGTGAACAACAGGAATTTACGCCCACGGAACGGCACGCGTGCCAGTGCAAAAGAGGCGGTAATCGACACCAGCAGGCAGATGCCCACGGTTATCGTCGCCACCAGCACCGAGTTAAGCAGGCTGCGGGCGATGCCGTTATCCACCAGCGCGGTGACGTAGTTGCTCCAGTGGTAGCCGCTCGGTAAATAGGCGGGTAAAAACAGCTCCTGCCCGGTGCGCAGTGACGTAATAATCGCGTAATAAAACGGGAAAACACAGAACAGCACAGCGCAGGTCGCACCAAGGAAGATAACCAGACTATGGCCGAATTTGCGCTGCCGACGGGTTATTTTCATCACCGCTTCTCCTTCTCGTTTAGACGTGAGACGCGGATAAAGCAGGCCGCTATGCCCGCCACCATCATAAACACCAGCACCGATGCCGCCGAACCCATGCCCATATCCTGATAGGAAATAATTTGTTCACGGGCGTAACCGGAAACGGACATCGTGGCCTCGCTGTTGGATGTCAGCACGAAGATCAGATCGAAAATGCGCATCGCGTCCATCACGCGGAAAATCAGCGCCACAATCATCGCCGGCATAATCAACGGCAGCGTGATGCGCTTGAACCTTTGCCACGGGCTGGCACCATCCACGCGCGCCGCCTCGTAAAGATCGTTGGGAATCAGTTGCAGTGCTGCCAGCAACATCAGCGCCATAAACGGCGTGGTTTTCCAGACATCGGCAATCACCACCGCCCACATCGACAGCGACGGCTCGGCAATCCACGCCAGATGTGCCTGATAACCAAAGATTTTCGCCAGCAAATCGTTTACCACGCCGTACTGATCGTGGAACATCCAGCCCCACATTTTGGCGCTCACAATGGTCGGAATCGCCCACGGCACCAGAATAGCGGTGCGCACTAAGCCCTGGCCGCGAAATTTCTGGTTCATTAGCAACGCCAGCAACATCCCGAGAAATAGCTCGATGCCAACCGATACCACGGTAAACCACAAGGTGTTGCCGACAGCCTGCCACCACAGCGGGTCAACCAACACCCCGCTGCTGCTGCCGTCATGTGTCGCGTAATAGTTTGCCAGCCCCACCATCTGGTACTCAGACGGATTGTCGAGCATCGCGTTGGTGAAGCTGAAAAAGAAGGTACGCACCAGTGGCCATCCCGCCGCCAGTGCCAGAAGTAACAGCGCTGGCGCCACCAGTATCCACGCGATACGGCGACGCCGTTGTTGATAGCCTGTGTGCGCCAATTAATGCCAGTCCTTACCCTTCACGCGCTCAAGGCGTTTTTGCAGATCGGCGACCGCAGTTTTACCGTCGCTGCTGCCGTTGAGCACTTTGAAGGTCACGTTAAAGATGGCGTTAGAGACGCGCGGATACTGGCTTTTGGTGGCCGTTGCCGGGCGAGGAACCGCATTGGCGAAGATATCCTTAAACATCGTCAGATGTGGTGCGGTTTCCAGTACCGCTTTGTCTTCATACAGGGCCGATCGCGTCGGTGCGAAGCCGAGATATTTCAGCTGCATTTTCTGCGAATCAGCATCGGTGAGGATTTTCAGCAGCGCAATCGCTGCATCTTTGTTTTTGGTATTGGCATTGACGGACCACTGCCAGCCGCCAAGGGCGTTGGCTGATTTACCATCCAGCCCGGCCGGAAGCGGAGCCACGCCCACTTTGCCTTTCAGCGGGCTATCCGCGCCTTGCGAGAGCAAATACGCGTATGGCCAGTTGCGCATAAACAGCGCATCGCCATTCTGGAACACCGCTCGCGACTCTTCCTCTTTGTATCCTAACGCCCCTTTCGGCGTGATTTTACCCATCCAGCCTGCAACCATATCCAGCGCAGCCGCCGCCTTAGGATTATTTACGGTCACGTTCCCTTTTTCGTCGATAAAGGTGCCGCCGCCATAGGAATCAATCCACTCCAGCGCGTTACAAGTCAGCCCTTCATACGATTTGCCCTGGAAGATCATCCCCCAGAAGTTTTTGTGCCCTGCTTTACGCTCTTCTTCCTGAATTTTGGTGGCGATACGCGTCAGCTCTTCCCAGGTTTTCGGCGGCTGCTCGTTGTATTTTTCCAGCAAGTCTTTGCGGTAATAGAGCACGCCGGTATCCAGATACGCAGGCACCGCTTTCACTTTGCCGTTCACCGTGTCGTTCGCCCACGGGCCGGGGAAGAAATCGCCTTTCATATCGCCGACGGCGTCGGTTAAATCGAGAGTCTGTTTATCAAGTAACCCCACCCAGATGGTGTCCGACTGGAACAAGTCCACCGCCTTTTCATCTTTGGCGGCAAACAGTTGCTGGAGCAGAGCCAGCTTTTCGTCAGACGCCGCCGGGAATTCGATAAACTCCAGCTTGTTGCTGGTCTGTTTTTCAAAACGGTCTTTGACGTATTTGCAGTATTCCTTACCGCCAGGCGAGATCGGGCATTCCATGCGCAGGGTATCGGCAAACGCAGCGTTAGAAACGCCCGCAAGCGCTAAGGTAATAAAACTTAACGTCAGCTTTTTCATTGTTTCCTCTTTTGTTCAGACCAAACCGGAGGGAGTGCGTTTTAAACGCACCAATAAAAAAGCTAGTTAACAATCGAACCAGACGGCAACTTAGCTGGCTAATCTTTGTACAAATTCTCGACGTGGTGCACGTAACGCTATTTTTTATTTCACTTTTGCTCAGGACGCGCTATGCGTAGGATACATTCGACTCAATAACCTTATTTTAATTAATGGATTAATTATGACTGTTTATCGTCTGAGTACCCGCATTCACTCGAATGCTCCATCAGACTCCATTCTGTATGATTTATGTATTTACCGGATGGACTCAGAAAGAAAGAGATTCCTGCTTATTGACGTGAAGCAACAACCTATTCAGGCAAATTATGAAACGCTGAAACACTCGACGGATAATATCAGCGAATCACTGACCACTATTTATATTATGGAAGTCACGCTTTACCGTAAAACGATGTTGCATACACACTGTGTTACTGCTTCGCCTTTTACCCGGATGTACACATTAGAAGAGCTTGCATCCGGTAAAGCCTGGTCGTCTGTTAAGCGAGAAAACCCTTGTTATTTTGTCACCTCAGGAACATCAAAGCTGGAAAGTGAAGGTGGAAATATTGTTTCGGTTAATATTTCGAAGCAAGACAGGCCATTTATTGCTGAACAATATCCTGTTGGAGGCCCACAAGATCCATTTGAGAAAAGTATAATTGAAGAACAGATAAAGAATAGATTTAACCATATTACATACCCCAATCAGAATGTCGGGAGTTTGTGTGGGCCTGCTGCCTTTTTCTACTGCCTGCAAATGGACAGGCCAGATGTTTATGCTCAGGCGGCAAAAGATCTGTGGCAATTTGGGAAAACTAAAATTGGCGCACTTGAGATCGCACCGGGGGACGGTTGTCGGCATCCTGAGGGTTCATTTTTTAGAAATGGAACCCGCCCCAAAATACTGGGAGTGGACTGGATGACATTGGCGAGTCTGAGAGACTCCGAAAATAGCATATTGGACTTCGATACACTCGATTCTCCCGTTGCTGGAATCACCCTATGGCAAACGCTAACAGAATGGTTTGAGAAAGCGGGATATATAAAAGTGTTCAGTAATGTCGGAGCTACCCAGGCTGGAATTCAAGGCATGCAAGATTTAAATAACTATGTGCAGAAGGGATATAAAGTTGTTTCACTCATCAATGACAGCTTATTAGAAGGGAGTTCTTCCGAACGGGCGACATATCCTACTCACTGGATTGTCTGGGGTGGCCCGGCTGTTCAGGGAATAGACAGGGCGGTACATCTAAATTTATTTTCATGGGGTCAGATGCAAGATCAGATAAAACCTGGAAAAGATCTCTCTTTTTTCATTAATCGATTTTTCGGAGGGCTGGTTTTTAAACCAATCAAATAAACATGTGGATATTACGTAGTCTTATATTAGGTGGGCTTTTCTGTGTTTCAGCATGCAGCATGTTAAGCCCGAAGGCTGAATATATTCCAGAGGGGGACGAACTAAAAGCAGCCGTCGTTGGCGTTCCTTATCTTTTAAAGATCAACATCCTGGGGGGAAGAGTTATTGACGGATGGTACGAATCCGAACCTGATTACAAACCAGGTTTAGTCACACCTAATGATGCTGGAATTTTCCTTCGCAACTGTCGTTTACCCGAGAGCAAAACGGAATCTTTCTTGCCTAAGACTCCACTATATAATGGTAATTGTATTGAAGTTTATGGCACTCCTACAAAAGCAGGAGAGCTAAAAATAAAAATTGATGGCGGTATGTACGGCAGCATGATCGCGCCAGCCAGCGAATTTAGCAAAGAATACAAAATAAACGTTACTCAGCCATAAAATCTAACCCCTAAACAGAAAGGATCTCAGAGAGACCCTTTCTGCTTTTCACTTGTTTACCACTCCACCCATTCCCCGCCACGGTGACTGCTATCGCGCACCGCTTCGATAAACCTCATGCCCGCAAGCCCTTCTGCTATTCCCGGCAAAAGCGGCGCATCTCCGCCGCGAATTTTAACCGCAGCTTCACGGTAGATTTGCGCGAAACCTTCCAGATATCCTTCCGGGTGCCCGGCGGGAGTGCGGCACTGATGGCGTACGGAATCATGATTATTCACACCGTTTCGCGTGACAACGTAACTGTTTCCGTGATGCGGATGGATTTCCAGGATTTCTGGCTGTTGCTGGCGAAAACTGATAGTCGCCCTGCTGCCCACAATGCGCAGGCGCAGGTCGTTTTCAAAACCGGGTGCTACCTGGCTTGCCCACAAACGCCCACGTGCACCGTTGGAGTAACGCATTTCAGCGTACACTTCGTCATCCAGCACCCGCCCCGGAATGCGCGTCAGCAGTTCTCCACGCAAGGTTTCTGGCTCCATGCCGCTGACAAACGCTGCCAGTTGCCAGGCGTGAGTGCCGATATCCCCAATCGCGCCAGCCCCCGCCATGGCCGGATTTCCGCGCCAGCTCGCCTGTTTGTTGTCGGTCAACTCCAGCCTGTCGTTGAGCCAGTCCTGCAAATACTCTACTTCTATGGCACGAATATCACCGATTTCACTGTTGGCGATGCGCGCCCGGGCTTCGCGCACCATCGGTAGTGCGCTGTAGTTATGGGTCAGAATAAATTGCAGGCCGGATGCGTCGATAACCTGCGCCAGCTCCTGAGCCTCGGCAAGCGTCACCCCGAGCGGTTTGTCGCAGATAACATGAATGCCATGTTGCAGAAATACCTTTGCTACCGGAACGTGCAAATGGTTGGGGGTGACAATCGAGACAACTTCAATGCCGTCCGGCCGCGATGCCTCACGTTCAGCCATCTCCTGCCAGCTGGCATAACAGCGGTCGGCTGCGATAAATAGCGCTTCACCGCTGCGCTTTGCCACTTCCGGTGAGGACGAAAACGCCCCGGCAAACAGTTCGAACTGGTCATCAAGACGAGCTGCAATACGGTGCACACCGCCGATAAATGAACCTTCACCGCCGCCGACCATACCTAAACGAAGTCGTTTCATGGTTACTCCTCCAGCCCGAGCATGCGACGCACCGCTGATTTGTCGCTGTCACGCAGCGCAAAATCGTCAAAGGCATATTCGGCAACCGGAATAATGTGTTCCGCGATAAATTTCGCCCCTTCGCGTGCGCCCGCATCGCCTGCTTTCAGACAACACTCCCATTCAAGCGTAGCCCATCCGCTGTAGTCATATTGCGCCAATTTGCTGAAGATCCCGTTGAAATTAACCTGCCCGTCACCGAGGGAGCGAAAACGCCCGGGGCGATCAATCCATGGCTGATAACCCGCATAAACGCCGCTTTTTGGCGATGTCTGAAACTCGGCGTCTTTGACGTGAAAGGCTTTGATTCGTGAGTGGTAATGGTCGATAAAACCGAGGTAATCCATGTGTTGCAGCAGCATATGGCTTGGATCGTAGAGAATATTGCAGCGCGGGTGGTTATCAACCAACGCCAGAAAACGCTCAAACGTGATGCCATCATGCAAATCTTCACCGGGATGCAGCTCAAAACAGACATCTACGCCCGCGTCGTCAAAGCAGTCCAGAATCGGCTTCCAGCGGGCAGCCAGTTCATGAAATGCTTCATCCAGCAGTTGCTCATTTCGCGGTGGCCACGGGTAAAAATAAGGCCAGACCAGTGCGCCAGAAAACGTGGCGTGCGCATTTAAGCCTAAGTTTTGCGAGGCACGAGCGGCTTGTTTCAGGCTATCGACCGCCCATTGCTGACGCGCAACGGCATCGTGCGCCAGTTCAGGTGGAGCGAATCCGGCAAATGCTGCCTCATACGCCGGATGCACGGCCACCAATTGCCCCTGCAAATGGGTTGAAAGCTCGCTGATTTCCAGTCCAACATTTGCCAGCAGATGGCGAATTTCAGCGCAGTATTCCAGGCTTTCGGCGGCTTTGGCGAGGTCAAAAATATGTGGCAGGTGCGTGGGGATTTGCACCGCTTTATAGCCCAACCCCGCCGCCCAGGCGGCTAACGTGTCGAGCGAGTTGAACGGGGGTTTATCGGAAATAAACTGTGAGAGAAATATGGATGGCCCTTTCAGGGTTTTCATTACAACATCTCCTTAATTAAAACCGTGCGTTGCTCGCGAACGGCAAGGTCTGCCGCCAGCACCACGGCCAGGCTTTCAACCGCCTGCTGCTGGTGTAACGTCAAATCGCTGTCGTCAAAAATGGCACGAGCAAAAAACTGTTGTTCGAGTTGGCATAAAGCAAAGTGATCGGGTTCATCGCTTGCCGTCACCCATTCATCCTGGTGAATAAATTCGCCCTGGGCGTTTAATTGAGAGTGATGAACACGCAGTGATTCGGTGCGGGTATGGGCTTCAACATTGGCTGACTGCCCTTCGCCCCCAGCTTCGCGGGCGACAATCGACACTGAACCTTGCGGGCCAATCACATCTTTAATAAAGAATGCTGTCTGGCTCATCATCGGCCCCCATCCCGCCTCGTACCAGCCCACGGAGCCGTCTTCAAAACGCACCTGCAACTGGCCGTAATTGAACTGTTCGGGGGCGATTTCGTCAGTTAAACGCACGCCAATGGCGCTCACCGAGTGCGGGCTAGATTGCGCCATCTGACACATCACATCGAGATAATGCACACCGCAATCGACAATCGGCGAAAGCGACTGCATCAGCATTTTATGGGTATGCCAGGCGCTCCCGCCGCTTTGCTGGTTGAGGTTCATGCGCATCACCAGCGGTTTGCCAAGCCCGTGCGACAGCTCGATAAACTGCTGCCACACCGGGTGATGGCGCAAAATGTACCCGACCACCAGTTTTTTACCCGCCAGACGCGCGGTGGCAACGACGCGTTTTGCCCCGCTCACCGTTGTGGCAAGCGGCTTTTCTAAAAATACATGGCAACCTGCGGCAAGCGCCGTCAGCGCCAGCGCTTCGTGGCTGTCGGGCCAGGTGGCGATGCACACGGCATCAGCCTGGCTCTCGGCAATTGCCAATTTTAAATCATCGAATAGTGGGATTTCCGCTGCGAGTTGAGTTTTCAACTGGGCTTTTGAATCCCCGCGAGCCACCAGCCCGCAGAGAGAAAATTCGTCCAGGTGCTGATACGCAAGGCTGTGGGCGGCCCCCATATTCCCGCAGCCCACAACCAGCACGCGCAGCGGCTTATTTGCCATGCTGCTCGCCCTCTTTATAGTTGAAACTAAAGAAGAAGATCGCCGCAATTACCACGGCTGCTATCGCTGGCATCCACCAGAATTGTTGCCATTGCAGCAAGCCTTCAGCCCCTTGTGCGGTGACCGAGCGGTTAAATACCGCGCCGCTGATTTGCGAACCGATTAACATCCCCAGACCGTAAGTGAACAGTACCAGCAGGCTTTGCGCCTGGCCTTTCACTTTGTTGCCCGCCACTTTATCGGTATAGATAAAGCCGATAACAAAGAAGAAGTCGTAACACACCCCGTGCAGAATGATGCCGATATAGATCATCCAGCGTGTTTCTTCGGTGATGCCCAGGGCAAACATCGCGTAACGTGCAAACCATGCCAGCATACCGATAAGCAGCATCATTTTGATGCCCAGGCGGCGGAAGAAGAACGGAATCAACAGCATAAACAGTAGTTCAGACATTTGCCCTAATGCCATCACGCCGCTGACGTTCTCGAACCCAACTGCGGAAATAAACGGTGCGGCGTAAGCATAATAAGCCGCCAGAGGAATGGAGATAAGCGTGGCACAGATGATAAACACCATAAAGTGACGCTGTTTGAGCAACGCGAAAGCGTCTGCACAAACCAGGTCACGCATTGAAAGCGGTTTGCCGCGATCCGGCGCGGGCGTATTCGGCAGCGTGAAGCTGTAAATCCCCAATACGACAGAGGCAACCGCTGCCAGGGTGAAGATGCCGGTGCTGTCTGAAAGACCGCTGGTGCCAACAATCAACCCCGCCACAATCCAGCCGATAGTGCCGAACGCACGCACAATCGGGAACCCTTTTTCGCTGTTTGCCAGGCTGTGGAACGCCACGTTATTGCTCAGGGCGATAGTCGGCATGTAGCACAGCATGTAAGCAAAAACGACCCACAACAGGCCGCTCTGCCCGCTTTCAAACATGCCCGGCAGCCACCATAGCAGCGCCGCGCCAATCAGGTGCAACACGCCGAGGACTTTTTGCGAGGCAAAGAAGCGGTCGACCAACATGCCAAGCACGAATGGCGATAAAATCGAGGCAATTGGCCCGGTGGAATACGCATCGCCGATTAACGCGCTCAGACCAAACTTGCCCATCACGACGCCCAGCGTCACATACCAGGCCCCCCAGACGAAGAACTCGAGAAACATCATTAACGACAGGCGTGGAATCACCCATTTATGAGTGACCACTTGTGCCCCAACGGCCGACTGAGAAGACATAAATCCTCCGGTACAGAGTATTGATTTAAGGGTAAGAGTTCTTTTTATGAAATCGATTACATTCGCACTTCATTAAAAATGTAATCGATTTCATGGGGGTTTCCATCATGCTGATGAATTATTTGGTAGTATCAATTCAAATATGGAATGTGGTTCACATTTCAACCTTTCGTGCAAAGGATCAACATGTCGATAGATAAAGTGGCGCGCATTGCCGGGGTTTCTACCGCGACCGTTTCCCGGGTTTTAAACGGTAATCCCGCCGTTAAACCCGACACGCGCGACAAAGTGCTGGCGGCGATTGAGGCGTGCGAATACCAACCTAACCTGCTGGCACGCCAGTTGCGCACCTCGCGCAGCCGCATGTTATTGGTGCTGGTGTCGAACATCACCAACCCCTTCTGCGCCCGCGTGGTGCGTGGCATTGAAGAGGAAGCGGAGAAGCATGGCTATCACATTCTGCTGTGTAATTCTGAATCACGCCTGACACGCGAATCAGCCTATTTGCGCCTGCTCAGTGGCAAAGTGGTTGATGGCGTGATCACCATGGATGCCATCAGTTGTTTGCCTGGGTTGACGACGTTGATTGGCGATTCGCCGTGGGTACAATGCGGTGAAGGCGATCCCGGTTATCGTGCTTCTTCGGTGACAATTGATAACTTTAAAGCGGCGGCGGCTGCCGTCGATCATCTGGCGACCTCAGGCTATAAACGGATTGCACTGATCAACGGTGATTTACGCTATCTTTATTCGCAACAGCGCGAAGCAGGTTACCGCGCCGCCTGTGGCAAGAACTGGCAAGCGGTGGTTTATGCCGATAGCCTGGAATATCAGGCTGGCGTGCAGGCAATGGCCGAACTGTTCACCATGCCAGAACCACCGGATGCCGTATTTGCCATCTCCGATGCATTAGCGGGCGGCGCGCTGCATTTTGCCCACGAGCAAGGCCTGCGTGTCCCGGAAGATGTGGCGATAATGGGGTTTGATGGCGTCCCGTTTGGCTCGGTGACTTATCCCCCGCTCACCACCATCCAACAACCGATGCATCAGCTTGGCGTGCGCAGCGTGCAGTTGTTGCTCGAGCGCATCGATAATCCGGAAGTCGAAACTGTGAATGAAATTCTGGACTGGAAGTTGGTGGTACGGGGATCGGTGTAGGGTTTTATCGTGGTCAATAAGCGCTGCTTTTTATATCCGGAAGCAGCGCCGTGTTTATATTACTGGTAATCAATAATCCCGACTTGTTTGGCCATGAATAATTCATTCCTTTCGACAATTTCTTCTACTACTTTGCCTTCGGCGTTAAATCTAAAATAAGTCAGCGCCGTCCAGGTGACGTCTTTTCCATGAACATCAAATCCGTGCCATGTATTAGAGCCTTGCGCGACATGTTTCAGATGAACCACAACCACATCGTCGGTCACGACTTCTTTGCTGAAGGTGGTTTCTATCGATTCATAGCGGTTAATAACATGTTCGAGCAGCGCTTTTTTGAAATTCTCAACACCGTGAACAGGCGCATCACAATCAGGGCGATGAATAATAACGTCTTTATCAAAATACTCTTTAACGCGCTCCGCATCTTTTCCATCTACACAATATTTAAAGTATTTCTTTACTGTTTCAAGATTATTTATGCTCATCACTCAATCTCCGATTTAATTATTTAAAACGAGTATAGGGAGGTTTGTGATATTCGTAAATAACATATATATTGCGTGTGGTATGCAAAAAATGGATATCTTATGAAACTCGACAGACTCGAACGCTGGGCAACCGTCAGGCACTTTCGCCTGGCTATCGCACTCTTCGAATACGGCAGTGTTCTGCACGCTTCACGTTCGTTAAATGTGTCACAACCTACAGCCAGCAAGCTGCTGCACGATCTTGAAGATGCGGTAGGCGCAAAGTTGTTCCTGAGAAATCGCCGGGGAGTCACGCCCACCGAATTGGGGTGCGCATTTGTTGACCGCAGCAAAATGGTGCTGGCTCAACTTGATCATGTTTCGCAAGCTATCAGTGCGCTGGGAACGGGTCATGCCGGGCGGGTTGCCATCGGCAGTTTATTAACCGGTTCGAGTTATCTGGTTCCGGCGGCGATTGCAAAACTGAGCGTTTCCCGGCCCGACATTCGTATTAAGATTATAGAAGGAGTCAGCGGAGAATTATTGCCGCGACTGGTTTCTGGAGAACTCGATTTTTTAATTGGCAGATTATCAGACATTAGTTCCAACGCGGTGGTCACTCAGGAAGCCTTATTTAATGAGAATGCCATGGTTGTCGTCCGTAAAGGTCATCCGCTGGAGCAAAATCCTCATGCAACACTCGAGAAATTAAAACAGGAAGCGTGGATATTACCGCCCATTGAAACGACATTACGTAAGCAGTTTGATAATACTTTTTATCATGACAATATTGATCCGCCGCATGCGACTATCGAGACGGTTTCATTCTTCAATATATTATGGCTGTTAAAAAAGACCGATTTATTAGGGATTCTGCCACAATCCATTATTACGGATATCACTTACAGCAACGATCTTGTGCGTTTACCGTCATTTGAACCGTTGGTTCTGGAGCAAATCGGTATTTCCCGTTTGACCGGAACGGAACTCTCGCCTGCCGCCGCTGCGTTGGTGGAATCCATTCGTGACGTGATGGGAAGTTCATCGGGAATGTAAAACAGGGCAGCCGCGAGGTTGCCCTGTTTGTATTACTTCAACGCTTCTGGCAGCTTAATCACCCAAAGCTCATTTTGCGACTCGGGCTTTTCCAGCGGTTTTAACGAGATTTTGGTGGCAACTTCTTTACCGTCGCGGGTTAAATGCCCTTTGCCGTCCACTTCATATTGGTCAGCTTTTTTAGCGTCGTCCGCAGGATTTTCCAGCACCGGTTGCAGGCCGAAATCGTTGTCATTGATCACCGCGATGGTCTGGTTATCAATCAGCGTCATGCCTTCGGCTTTCTCCTGCTGCCAGCCCAGTTTACGCAGATCAACCACCTCTTTTTTCTGCGCCAGTTTGATACCGCGTGCTTTCAGTTGTGTGGCGTCGTCAAACTCTGGCGCTTTGTCTTTATCAAACGAACTCAAATCGCTGGCCTGGTTAAGATCAACCACATACACCAGGTTGCGCATCACTTTATTTTTGTCGCCGCCCTGTTCGATAAGCAGCAGGCGGTTGTCATCCAGCGCCACAATATCGCCGATTTTGGCATCTTTAGCTTTCTTATAGACATCCACGTCAATCGGATAGCCATACATTTCGGTTTTGCCCGTTGCAGGATTGAAGCTCACCAAGCGGGTAAATTGCGCGGTGTTTTTCGTTTTCCCGTCGATATCCAGCGTACTTTGCACGGCGGCAATAATGCGCCCGTCTGGCATACGCGTAATGCCTTCAAAGCCACGGTTAGCCTGGCGCCATTTGATGATGTTTGGCAAACCGCTCGCCACGCCCTGCTCGCCTTGTTCCGCCTGCGGGCCATACTTTTTGAGGATTTTACCGTTGGCATCAATGTTAATGATGAAAGGACCGTATTCATCACACAGCCAGTAACCGCCTTTGCCGTCCGGCGTGATGCCTTCGGTGTCCAGCCCGCGCTTGTCGCTCGATAATTGCTGCAAAGTGTCACCCAGCGCGATTTCATTGGTTGCGCCAATCAAACCTTCAGGCAACGGCAAACCGCTAATTGGCCCGTTTTCATCATGTAATGCGTGTGCATCTGTCGCTTCGGCTTTGCCCCCCGCCACGCGAATGGTCATCAGCAATGGGGTAAACTTTGGATTAGCAAAAATCTTCGACTCTTTTTTACCTGATTTAGGCGAATCGGCATTCGGGCCGCGATCCGTGACTGTGGCAAACACCAGCGCATCGCCGTCTTTACGGATAAATTGCAGGCCGGAACCCACGCCCACCGGCAATCCGTTCGGGAAGTTAGCTGTGTACGCGCCTTGATACTCAACATGATCACCCTGAGGAAACGTGACAACGTAATGATCAACTTGCGGCTCCGCCGCCTGGCTTGCCAGAGGAAATAGTGAGGTCAATAACAGCGCAAAAGGTTTTAATTTCATGATGTTCACATCCTTTATTTTGGTCATCGATTTATAAAGCAGCCTTATGACAGAAATATGACGAAAATAAGACCGCTAAATTTCCCGCCCCGAATGCCGATAACCCTCACAGCACTGGCTGAAACGAGTCAGGTTATTTTCTAAACATAAGGGTTTTGTATGTCAGTACGGCGTTTTTCGATTTTAGTTTTCAGTACGTTACTGCTTATTTTCTTAGCCAGTACCGCATCCAATATCTGGTCTTTAACGCGTAGCAACCAGTCTCTGGATAACGTCAACCGGGAAAT
>Ga0160439_1000661_pt1 | contig 13661 bp, 9 predicted proteins | sample HID1975M_E0MG_FD_108201 | JGI IMG/M metagenome (GOLD analysis project Ga0160439, IMG submission 108201) | Enriched soil microbial communities from UW Madison campus, WI, USA - HID1975M_E0 MG | ecosystem: Environmental > Terrestrial > Soil > Unclassified | place: USA: Madison, Wisconsin... | reverse complement strand
TCTGTCATCGAACGCCACGGCAAGAACGGCAATATCGGCCGCTCCTTCGTCAAGGGCTTCGGGCTCAAGCGCGGCGCCATTGCCTCCTCGGTCGGCCACGACAGCCACAACATCACCGTGGTCGGCGCCAACGACGCCGACATGGCCGCAGCGGTCAACCGGCTCATCGAACTCGGCGGCGGCTTCGTCGTCGCCAATGGCGGCGCCATCACCGCCGAGCTCGCCCTGCCCATCGCCGGCCTCATGAGCCCAAAATCCTTCGAGGATGTCGCCCACGATCTCCACCACCTTCGCGACGCGGCCAAGGACCTCGATTGCGTCCTGCCCGAGCCCTTCCTGCAGGTCGCCTTCCTCGCCCTGCCGGTCATCCCCCACCTCAAGATGACCGACCGCGGCCTTTTCGACGTCGACAAATTCGACTTTGTGAGCTGATCAAATGAGCCTTTCCACGCTCTACCTGGCCTGGGTCGAAGATCTCCCGCCCCGCCTCAATGCCGTCAGGAAGACCCGTGGACTGAGCCTCACCATGGACGACGGCGTGGTCCTCAAGACCGATCACTACGCCCCCCGCGCCGGGGGGCCCCATCCCACCATCCTCATGCGCCTGCCCTATGGACGTCGCGGCTTCGCCCCCATCGCCCAGGCCTATGCCGAGCGCGGTTTCCACGTCATCGTCCAGGCCTGCCGCGGCACCGAGCGCTCGGGCGGGGAGTTCGACCCCTTCGCCAATGAGCGCGCCGATGGCCTCGCGACCCTCCGCTGGATCGAGCAGCAGGACTGGTTCGATGGCCGGCTCGGGCTCACCGGCCCCTCCTATCTCGGCTATGCCCAATGGGCGATCAGCGACGCCCTGCCCAAAATCTCCGCCATGGCGACGAAAGTCACTACCTCCAATTTCCGCCCCGTGGTCTTCCCCTCCGGCGCCTTCCACCTCAACCTCTGGCTCTCCTGGGTGCAGGTCATAGAGGGCCTGCGCAATCGCCCTCTCACCACGGCCGCCCGCATGTTCTCCGGCGATATCGAGCGCCGCACCGAGCGCGCCGCAGGCGTGCTGCCGCTCATCAATGCCGACAAGGCCGTGGTCGGCCACAAGATCGGCTTCTGGCGCCACTGGTTCGAGCACGCCATCGGCAATGACGCCTTCTGGGAAGAACTCGACCACAGCCATCGCCTCTCGAGAAACACCCCGCCGGTCCATTTCATCTCCGGCTGGTACGATTTCATGCTCGATCCCCTCCTGGCCGATTATCAGCGCCTCGTCGCCCTCGGCCACACCCCCTATCTCACCATCGGCACCTGGTTTCACATCGCCGAGGAGCTGCAGCGCGACAATCTCCGCGAGACCATTTTATGGATGCGCGCCAAGCTCATGGGCGACAGCTCCGGCCTCCGCCAAAAGCCAGTGCGCCTCCACATTTCCGGCCGCAACAGCTGGCACGAATTCGACGCCTATCCGCCCGGGCCACCCGCCCTGCGCACCCTGCATCTCAGTGCTGACCGCAAACTGGCGCGGGTCCCCGCGAAAAAAGGCGCCGACACCTATCGCTATGATCCCAACGACCCCACACCCAATCTCGGTGGCGCCATTTTTGCCTTCACCGGCGCTGGGGCCGTCGACAATGCCCCACTCGAAGCCCGCCCGGATATCCTCGTCTATACCGGCCCGGAAATCCGCGACGAGGTCACCATTATCGGCCAGTGCCAGGTCACGCTCCACGCGCGGGCCAGCCTGCCCCATGTCGATTTCTTCGTGCGCCTCTGCGATGTCGACCCGGACGGCGTCTCGACCAATATTTGCGACGGCTTTGTCCGCGTCACCCCGGACACCCCGCACGAGCCCGACGGGTCCTGGCGGCTCACCATCCCCCTCCACGCCACAGCCCACGCCTTCCGCGCCGGCCACAGATCCCGCCTTCTCATCGCCTCCGGCGCCCACCCCCGCTACGCCCGCAATCCGGGCACGGGCGAACACATCGCGACGGCCACTAAGCTCATCGCCAATGACGTCGAGATCCTCCATGCCGGGAGCCACATCGTGCTGCCGGTCTATGACATAATCTGATATTGACGCTCACCTTTTAATCCCCTACTCCGACCGCATAGTCCGGAGCCGTGCGATGACCGAAAAAGACCTTCTCCAACCCACTGACGACGACGCCCGCCGCTGGGCCAAGACCATCATCCGCACCGCCCGCCACGGCGCTATCGCCACGCTCGACCCCAATACCGGGGCTCCCCAAGTCACCCGCGTCGGCGTCTCCACCGATTTCGATGGCGCCCCGATCCTGCTGATTTCCGGCCTCGCCGCCCATTTCCCGGCGCTCCGAGCCGATCCGCGCTGCTCCCTCCTGCTGGGCGAAACCGGCAAGGGCGACCCCCTCGCCCACGCCCGCATCACCATCTCGGCCGAGGCAAAAATCCTCGAGCGCGATAGCGCCGATCACCCGCGCCTTTACGCCCGCTACCTCGCCCACCAGCCCAAGGCCAAGCTCTACGCCGACCTCAGCGATTTCCGCTTTGTCCGCCTCGAGCCCGTCAACGCCAGCTTCAATGGCGGCTTCGGCAAGGCCTTCGCCATGGTGGCCGCCGACCTGCTCTCCAGCGCCGACCCCGCCCTTGCCGCCGCCGAAGCCAACGCCCTCGAGCACATGAACGAGGACCACGCCGAAGCAATCGACATTTATGCCCGCTTCTACGCCAAGGCCCCCGGTGGCAAATGGGTCCTCACTGGCATCGACGCCGAAGGCATCGACCTCGCCAATGGCGACGACACTCGCCGCATCTGGTTCGAGAAGCCCCTCTCCGTCCCCCACGACATGCACCTCACCCTCGTCCAAATGGCCCGCACCGCCCGCGTCGGCCTGATGGAAATTTAGGTTTTTGTGACCTCCTCACTAGGCTTCCCTCGGGCTTGACCCGAGGGCCACTCCGCGAGCCCCCTTACTGGAAACGTGCCCGCGAAAAGAGACCCTCGGGTCAAACCCGAGGGAAGCTCCGCGCAAGAACGAAGGCAAAGACCGTAATTCCCTAACGCCGATCCGGGGTCACCGCACAAAATACCGCACCCGATCACCCCCACCCACCCTCCCCCTGATAGGGGGAGGAGCCCGTCAGTGCACTTTAATCCATCCCGCTCCCCGATGCGTCCCTCCCCCTTTTCAGGGGGAGGTTAGGAGGGGGTACTTCCTCAGTCCTCGGCTCCGTCGCCGTCTCCACCCTCCCCCTTGAGGGGAGGGCAAGCAAAGCTTAGGCCGCAGGCCTTAGCGGCGCTCGGGAGGGGGTAGCCTTCGCACCATCCCCCCAAAACAAAAACCCCCGCTCACGCGGGGGTCTTCCAACTCAAAAACCAAAAGTCCTACTTCTTGTCGCGGGCCTTGACCTTGCGGCGGGCGGCGTGGAGCAGCGGTTCGGTGTAGCCGCTCGGCTGGTCGACGCCCTTGAGCGCCAGATCGAGCGCGGCCTGGAAGGCCACCGACTGATAATTCTCGGCCATCGGGCGATAGATCGGGTCACCGGCGTTCTGCTCATCGACCACCTTGGCCATGCGCTCGAACACCGAGGTCACCTCGTCGCGGCTGACGAGGCCGTGGCGCAGCCAGTTGGCAACGGCCTGGCTCGAAATGCGGCAGGTGGCGCGGTCTTCCATCAGGCCGACATTGTTGATGTCAGGCACCTTGGAACAGCCCACGCCCTGCTGCACCCAGCGGACGACATAGCCCAGAATGCCCTGCGCATTGTTCTCGAGCTCGCGCACGATCTCGTCGTGGCTGAGGGTCGAGGCGTCGAGCGCCGGCATGGAGAACAGCTCACCAAGGCCCGGCAGGGCCTGGTTGTGGCGGCGGCGCTGGGCCTCGAACACATCGACCTGGTGATAGTGCAGTGCGTGGAGGATCGCGGCGGTCGGCGACGGCACCCAGGCGGTATTGGCGCCCGCGTTCGGATGACCGATCTTGGAGTCCATCATCGCAGCCATGTCGTCGGGACGCGCCCACATGCCCTTGCCGATCTGGGCCTTGCCCGAGAATCCGCAGGCCAGGCCGATCAGCACGTTGCGGTCTTCATAGGAAGCAATCCAGCGCTCGGCCTTGATCTCGTCCTTGCGCAGCACCGGGCCGGCTTCCATCGAGGTGTGGATTTCGTCGCCCGTGCGATCGAGGAAGCCCGTATTGATGAAGAACACGCGCTCACGCGCTTCATAGATGGCAGCCTTGAGGTTGGCCGAGGTGCGGCGCTCCTCGTCCATGATGCCGATCTTGATGGTATTGGGTGCAAGGCCGAGGAAACTCTCGACCGAGGCGAAGATGGCGCAGGCAAAGGCCACTTCCTCGGGGCCATGCATCTTGGGCTTGACCACATAGGTCGCGCCGGTCCGCGAATTGCCGCCCTTGTCATGCATCGCGCAGAGCGCAGTCACGGCGGCATCCATCAGCCCTTCGCCGATCGGCTTGCCGTCGAGCAGCACCGCATCGGTGGTCATCAGGTGACCAACATTGCGCACCAGCAGCAGCGAGCGGCCCTTGAGCACCAGCTCATTGCCGCGAATGTCCTTATAGGTCCGGTCGGCACTGAGCTTGCGGGTAACCTGCTTGCCGCCCTTTTCGAACGTGTCCTCAAGGGTGCCGTTCATCAGGCCAAGCCAATTGCGATAAACGCCGACCTTGTCTTCGGCATCGACGGCCGCGACCGAATCTTCACAATCCTGGATCGTGGTCAGCGCGGCCTCGACAACGACGTCGCTAAGGCCGGCGGCATGCTTGGAGCCGATAGCGGTTTCCGGCGCAATGACGAGAATGACATGCAGGCCATTGTGCTTGAGCACGATCTCGCCGGATTTCTCCGTGCCGGCATAGCCGACAAAGGCGTCGGGATCGCGCAGGCCAGTGCGACCGATAGACGTGTCCACGAACAGCATCTTCACATCGCCTTCCTGGACGATGTGATAGCCTGTTGCATCCTTGTGGCTGCCCCCTGCCAGAGGGAAGCTGGCATCGAGGAATTCGGCGGCCTTAGCCACAACGGCGGCGGCCCGCTGTTCGTTAAAACCCTTGCCCGGCGCCAGATCGCCATCGCGGCTGATCGCGTCGGTGCCATAGAGCGCATCGTATAGACTGCCGAAACGGGCATTGGCCGCGTTCAGCGCATAGCGGGCATTGGAAACCGGCACCACCAGCTGTGGGCCGCAAATGCTGGAAATTTCCGGGTCGAGATTGTCGGTCTCGATGGAGAAGTCGGCAGGCTCGTCGACGAGATAGCCGATCTCGCGCAGGAACGCCTGATAGGCGTCTTCCTTGCCGGCCACGGCGCCATTGGCGCGATGCCAGTCATCGATCTTGCCCTGGATATCGTCGCGCTTGGCCAGCAGGCGCTCATTGGTCGGGACATGTTCTTTGGCCAGGGCCGCCAGTCCGTTCCAGAACTGGTCTGCACTCACGGCCAGCCCGGGAAGGGCTTCCTTTTCGACGAAATCCACCAGCAGCGGATGAACAGAAAGGCCGGATTTCGTTGGGTAGTCGCTCATACCATATGCCTTTTGATAACAGCTTGGCGACAGCTTTAGGCCATCGCAGCTTGTGTCACAACCCGCCTAAAGTTGACTTCGCCTTTGCGCCAGCAACATAGACTTCGGCTATTGCCCGATCGTCGCCAATCGTCTGGAGCAGGAACAATTCTTCGACGAGCGTTTCCACTGTTGCCATGCGCATCCGCATGGCCGGGGTCGCCCGCGCATCGAGCACGATGAGATCGGCGTCGCTGCCCGGGGCGATGGTTCCGATCCTGTCGGCCAGCCCCAGCGCCTCGGCATTGCCGCGTGTCGACTGGTGGAAACTGGCCAGCGGGTTCCAGCGATGCCCGCGCAATTGCTGGATCTTGAACCCCTCATCCATGGTGCGGAGCATGGAAAAGCTCGTGCCCCCGCCAATATCAGTGGCGAGCCCGATCCGCACCCCGGCCTTGCCCAGCCGGTCGAGATCGAACAGGCCCGATCCGAGGAAAAGATTGGACGTCGGGCAGAACACCGCCACCGATCCGGTCTCAGCCAACACCGCGGTCTCGCGATGGTTGAGATGGATGCAGTGTCCCAGCAGCGTCTTGGGCCCTAAAAGCCCATGATCCTCGTAGATGCCGGTATAATCCTTGGCCGCTGGATAGAGCTCCATGGAAAAGGCGATCTCGGCGTCGTTCTCGCCGAGATGGGTCTGCACGTAACACTCGGGATGCTCTGCCACCAGCGCCCGGCTCATCTCGAGCTGCTCGGGCGTCGAGGTAATGGCAAAGCGTGGCGAGATGGCGTAAAGCGCCCGGCCCCGGCCATGCCAGCGGGCGATCAGCGCCTTGGTGTCGTCATAGCCGGACTGGGCACTGTCGCAGAGCGCCTCGGGCGCATTGCGGTCCATCATCACCTTGCCGCCGACGACAAGCATGTTGCGCCGCTGCGCCTCGGCAAAATAGGCATCCACCGAGCGCGGATGGCTCGAGCAATAGGCCACCGCCGTGGTCGTGCCGTGGCGGATCAGATTGTCGTAAAAATCCACCGCCACCGCATCGGCATGGCCCTGCTGGGAGAATTTCTGCTCCTCGATGAAGGTATAGGTATTGAGCCACTCGAGCAGCGAGCCGGCATAGGCCGCCAGCATCTGGCTCTGCACATAATGCAGGTGCAGATCGATGAACCCGGGCAGGATCAAATTGGGCCGGTGGTCGATGACAATGGCATCGCTCTTGTCGGCGGCCTCAAACTCCCCCACCGCCACGATGCGCCCATCCGCCATGGTGACGGCGCCATCTTCGAGATAAAGATAGCTCTCGCTATCCTCGATCCCCTGCGGCGCACGGACAAAGCTCAGTACCCGACCGCGCAGAATTGTGCGGGTCATGACCCCGACCCCTCGCGGAACCACTCAACCAGCAGCGCCCGCTCCGCATCGGTCATGGCGGTGACATTGCCCGGCGGCATGGCGTGCGAATAGCCGGCCTGGATCGCGATCTCATGGGCATGGTTGGCGATATCAGCGTCATTGTCGAGAATGACGTGCTTGGGCGCCTGATAAACGCCCTGCCAGCTCGGCTCGGCCGTGTGACACATGGCGCAGCGTGTCTGCACCGCAAGGCTCGCCGCCTCGAAATGCTCGGCCGCCATGAAGCGCTCAGCGCTGGCCGACACCAGTGCCTCCCCACTCTCGCCGATCTTCGGCGCCGTCGACAGCCACGCAATCACCAGGAACAAGATCACCGCGACCGCCCAGGTCCAGTGCGGATTACCCTTCCTGGCGTGGCGGGTGTTGAAATAGTGGCGGATGACCACGCCGACGAGGAAGATCAGCGAAGCGATGACCCAGTTCCACTGCGTGGCGAAGGCCAGCGGATAGTGGCTCGAGAGCATGAAGAAGATAACAGGCAGCGTCAGATAATTGTTATGGAGGCTCCGCTGCTTGGCGATCTTGCCATATTTGGCGTCCGGCACCCGCCCGGCCTTGAGATCACCCACCACGATCTTCTGGTTGGGAATGATGATCATGGCGACGTTCGCCGTCATGATGGTCGCGGTAAACGCGCCCATATGCAGCATCGCCGCGCGCCCGGTGAAGAGCTGCGTATAGCCCCAGCTCATCGCCACGAGGATGGCGAACAGCACCAGCATCAGCCCGGTCGTGGACTGGCCAATGGACGATTTGCAGAGCGCATCATAGAGGAGCCACCCCAGCACGATCGAGCCCGCCGACAGCAGGATCGCCACCCAATTGGGCACGTCGAGCACATTGCGATCGATGAGGAAAAGGTCCGCGCCCACATAATAGAGCAGCGCCAGAAGCATCGCGCCCGATAGCCAGGTCGCGTAGCTTTCCCATTTGAACCAGGTCAGGTGCTCGGGCAAAAATTCCGGCGCCACGAGATATTTCTGGATGTGATAAAAGCCCCCGCCATGCACCTGCCATTCCTCGCCATGGGCGAGCGGCGGCAGGCTCGGCGTCTTGCGCAGGCCAAGGTCGAGCGCAATGAAGTAAAAGGATGAGCCGATCCAGGCGATGGCCGTCACCACATGCAGCCAGCGCACTGCAAACATCGACCATTCATAGAAAATAGCTAGATCGCCCATTTCGGCTCCCCTTCAAGGTTGAGGGCGGGGATGAACCCGCCCCCCTTTTGTCGTGAGGTCGTGGATGAAAAGGCCGCTTAGGCCTTCACGCCCTCGACATACCAGTCCATGGCCCAGAGGCCTGCGTCATCGATAGTCTGGCCGGCCGGCACGCGCTCGGTGCCGGCATTGTCGACGATCGGGCCGGTGAACGGATTGACCGAACCATCGACGATACCGGCCTTGACGGCTTCGGCAGCGGCGACGACGTCGGCCGGGATCTTCTCGTTATAGGGCCCGATGACCACTTCGCCCGCGGCAATGCCCGGCCAGCTGTCGTCGGAAACCCAGGTACCGGCCTGCACATCCTTGATCACCTGGATATAGTGCGGTGCCCAGACGTCGATGATCGCGGAGAGGTGCGACTTGGGCGCGAAGGCGCTCATGTCGGCGCCCTGGCCGAAACCACCGATGATGCCGCGCTCTTCGGCAACCTGGAGAGCCGCCGGGCCGTCCGTGTGCTGCACGATGATGTCGGCGCCCTGGTCGATGAGGGCGCGGGCCGCGTCGGCTTCCTTGGCCGGGTCGTGCCAGCTCGAGAGCCAGACCACGTTCACGGTGATTTCCGGGTTGATCTTGCGGGCAGCGAGCGTGAAGGCGTTGATGCCCATCACCACTTCGGGGATCGGGAACGAGCCGATATAGCCGATATTCTTGGTCTGGCTGAGATGACCGGCCAGCGTCCCCATGACGGCGCGACCTTCGTGGAAGCGGGCGTTATAGGTGCCGACATTTTCCGAGCGCTGGTAGCCGGTGGCGTGCTCGAAGATCACGTCGGGGAATTCGCGGGCGACCTTGATCACATAGTCGCCGAAGCCGAAGCTGGTGGCGAAGATGATCTTGTTGCCCTGCTGGGCCAGTTCGCGCAGCACGCGTTCGCAGTCCGGGCCTTCCGGCACGCTTTCCACGAAGGTGATTTCGATCGCATCGCCGAATTCTTCCTCGAGCGCCTGTGCGGCAACCCAGTGGCCATAGGTCCAGCCATTGTCGTCCTTGGGGCCGACATTGACGAAACCGATCTTGAGCGGGCCGTCCTGGCCGAGGGCGAGCTGGCTCGCAATCGTGAGCATGAAGCCGGCGGCTCCAAGCTTGAGCGCCGTGCGGCGGGTTAGAATAGTCATGCTGTCTTCTCCTTGACTGACATCTCTAGGCTTATTGTTATTATTGGCCGGGCATAAAAGGCTTGCCCAGGCAGGCCGGCGCGGCCGAGTTTCCGGAGCGCCGCAGCGAGATCAGCACGAGAACGATGATCGTCGCCAGATAGGGTAGAGCCGCCCAGAATTCGGACGGGAAGAGGCCCATGCTGCCCGAAGCCTTGGTGTAGACCTCGATGGTCATCACCAGCCCGAAGAGATAGGCGCCGGCGAGAAGCCGGAAGGGTCGCCAGGCGGCGAACACCACGAGAGCCAGAGCAATCCAGCCCCGGCCCGCCGTCAGCCGCTCGGCCCATTGCGGGGTGAGCAACAGCGGAAAGCAGCTCCCGGCGATCCCGGCCATGGCGCCGCCGAACGCAACAGCGGCATAGCGCACCTTGATCACCGAATAGCCGATGGAATGGGCCGAAAAATCGTTCTCGCCCACGGCCCGCAGGATCAGCCCTGCCCGGCTCTTGTTGAGAAACCACCAGACCGCCACCACCATGAACAGCGAGAAGAACACCAGCGGGCTGTGATCGAACACCACGCGCCAGAACGGGTGGTTTTCCAGCTCGTCGGGAAACACCGAGTCAAAGATGGCAATGGGCTTGCCGGTATAGGCCTGCCCGAACAGGGCGGAAAACCCCGTGCCGAAAATGGTCAGGGCGAGGCCCGTCGCGACCTGGCTGGCCGACAGGGTCAGCGTCAGGAAAGCGAAGATCATCGAGGCGGCGGTGGCCGCCAGGGCTGCGCAGAGGATCGCCAGCCAGTGATTGCCGGTCGTGTAAGTGACGGCAAAGGCGACGACCGCGCCGATCAGCATCATTCCCTCGACACCGAGATTGAGCACGCCGCTCTTTTCGACCACGAGTTCACCGAGGCCGGCGATCAGGATCGGCGTCGAGGCCCCAACCAGCGTGATGATGATCGGGATCAGCAAATCCGGGTTCATCGCGCCACCTCCAATTCGCGCCGTGTCCCCAACCGCACGCGGTAGCGCACCAAGACGTCGCTGGCGAGCAGGAAGAACAGCATCATGGCCTGGAAAATGCCGACCGCGGCAACGGGCAGCTTGATCGTGGTCTGCGCCACTTCCCCGCCCACCACGGCAACTGCCATGGCAAGACCGGCGAAGATGATGCCGATCGGATGCAGTCGCCCGAGAAAGGCGACGATAATGGCGGTAAAGCCGTAATTGGTCGGGAAAGACGGCACCATGCGCCCAAAGGGTCCAGCCGCTTCCAGCACGCCGGCAAGTCCGGCCAGGGCGCCGCTCGTCAGCAGCGCCAGCCAGATGGTCTTGTTGACCGAGAACCCGCCATAGCGCGCTGCGCTCGGCGCCGCGCCCACCACCTTGATCTGGTAGCCGAGAACCGACCGGCTCATGAAGAACCATGCGGCAATAGCCACCACGATGGCGATCGGCGCCCCGAGATGAACGATCGTCCCCGGCACGATGCGCGGCAGCATCTGGTCGGCGGTGAACATCCGCGTCTGCGGAAAGCCGAACCCCATCGGGTCCTTCCAGGGCCCGATGACAAGATAGTTGAGCAACTGGATGGCGACATAGGTCAGCATCAGGCTGGTGAGGATTTCGTTGACCTGCAGCCTGGTCTTGAGAAAGGCAGGCACGACTGCCCAGGCCATGCCGCCCAGCATGCCCGCGACGATCATCAGCGGCAGGATCCACGGGCCGCTGAAATCGCGCGTCAGCAGCGCAACGCCCGTGGCCGCGAGGCCTCCGAGCACATATTGCCCCTCGGCGCCGATATTCCACACATTGGCCCGATAGCCGATGGAAAGCCCCACAGCGATGATGATCAGCGGCGCCGATTTGACCGCCAGATCCTGCCATTTGAGAGGATTGAGCAGCGGCGTGAGGAAAATTTCCCGCACCGCGCCGATGCCGTCATAGCCGATCAGCGAGAAGACGATGGCGCCCACTATGGCTGTTGCCAGCACTGCCCCTATCGGGGTCAGGTAGAGCATTGCCTTGCTGGGCTCAGGCCTTTTTTCAAGCCGGAACTGCGTCAATTTCTTCCATCCCCCCATGCACCCCACCCATCAGCAGGCCGATCTCCTCGACGGTGAAATCCCCCGCCGGCCTTACCGGGCTCAGACGCCCCATATTGATAACGGCAAGCGTATCGCACAGCGCCCGCAGCTCATCGAGGTCCTGGCTGATGACCACGATGGCCGATCCCGACGCCGCCAGATCCACCAGAGCCTGGTGGATGGCCGCCGCCGCCCCCGCGTCCACCCCCCAGGTCGGCTGGCTCACCACCAGCACCGATGGCCTTTGCAGGATCTCCCGCCCCATGATGTATTTCTGCAAATTCCCGCCCGAGAGCGACCCGGCCAGCGAGGCCGGCCCCAGCGCCTTGACGGCAAAATCGGCGATGACCTTGCCGGTATAGAGCTTGGCGACGCTGGACTTGATCATCCCCGCGCCGACCATGCCCATCCGGTCGCGCGCCGTCAGCACCGAATTCTCGGACAGCGAGAAATCGCCCACGGCTGCATGGCCATTGCGCTCCTCCGGCACGGCGCAAAGCCCTTGCCGGCGCCGCTCCGTCGGCTCCATCTGCCCGATGCCGCGTCCATCGAGCGTGATGGCGTCGCGGTTCTCGCTGCGGATTTCCCCTGAAAGCGCGTCGAGCAGCGCGTTCTGTCCATTGCCGGCCACCCCGGCAATGCCGAGGATCTCCCCGGCCCGCACCGAAAAACTGGCGCCGTCTACGGGCACGTCGAAATGCCCGCCCTTCACCGTCGACAGCCTGGTGACCACCAGCTTGGCGTCGCCGAAACTGCGCCCTGCCGGCTTGACGATGTCTCTGAGATTGCTGCCGATCATCTTTTCGGCCATCGATCGGCTGGTCTCGACCCGGGGGTCGCACGTGTCCACCAGCTTGCCGCCGCGCAGGATCGTCGCATTGTCGCACAGCGCCTTGATCTCGTGCAGCTTGTGGGAAATGTAGAGGATCGAGCACCCCTCCGACGCCAGCTGGCGCAGCACGGTGAACAGCTGCTCCACCTCCTGCGGCGTCAAGACCGAAGTCGGCTCGTCCATGATCAGGAGTTTGGGGTTAAGCAGCAGCGCCCGCACGATTTCGATGCGCTGGCGTTCGCCCACCGACAGCGTCGCCACGGTGCGGTGCGGATCGAGCAGCAGCCCATAGGTCTGCATCACCTCCCGGATCTGCGCCTCGAGTTCACGCGCCGGGATTTTCGCGTCCATGCCGAGCGCGATGTTTTCCAGAACCGTCATCGCCTCGAACAGCGAGAAATGCTGGAACACCATGCCGACGCCGAGCTTTCGCGCGGCCTTGGGATTGGTGACGACGACGCTCTCGCCATTCCAGCGGATTTCGCCCGCATCGGGCTGCATGATGCCGTAGATCATCTTGACGAGGGTGGATTTTCCCGCGCCGTTTTCCCCCAGCAGCGCATGGATTTCCCCCGGCTTGACCGAGAATGACACATTGTCATTAGCCAGAACGCCAGGAAATCTCTTGGTAATTCCGATCAGTTCAAGCCGATTGGGCATATCAATGTCCACTCGTCACCCCCCTTGTCATGGGGGTGAGCGTTCGCCCGTTCGTAGCTTCCCGTCCCCCAATCTGAACCATAATTTCGGCTGCCGCCAGCACCGCAATAACAGATGGGCGTTTATCCCCAAGCCCTTGCGCACCGATCGGCAGCACAAGTCGCTCAAGCGCCTCTCTTTTTCCGCCCTGTTCGAGAAACCAGCTGGCAAATTTCGCGCGCTTGGTTTTCGAGCCCACCATGCCGACATAAGCGCAGTCGGCCCGCCCCAAGGCCTCAAAAGCGATAAGAAAATCAAGCGCATGGTCGTGGGTCATGATGACGAAGGCGCTTCCCGCCGGCGCCGCCCGCACCACCGCCTCGGGCATGGCCACGCGCCGGAAGGCGATGCCGGGCGCAAGCAGATCGAGCTCCTCCTGCCGCGTATCGATCACCTCCGAGCGCACCGGCAAAATCGAGAGCATCTGCGCCAGCGCCCGTCCGACATGCCCCGCGCCGAACACATAGACATGCGGTTCGGCGTTTTCCTCGGTCGCCACGCGCCCCGCCAGCTCCCGCCGAATCGCCGCGTCGGCATAGCGCAGCCCCACGTTCACCCGCCCGCCGCAGCATTGGCCGATTTCCGGCCCCAGCGGCACATCCATCGCCTCCTCGGCCCGCCCCTCGGCGATCAGCCGGCGCGCATGGTCGATGACCATATATTCGAGCGCCCCGCCCCCGATCGTCCCGAAAATCGCCCCCATGCCCACCAGCATGAACGTCCCCTCCGCCCGCGGCGAAGACCCCCGCACCTGCATCAGCTCGCAGGCAATCACATCCCGATTGGCAGCAAGGAAGCTTTCGAG
>Ga0160439_1000657_pt1 | contig 13726 bp, 11 predicted proteins | sample HID1975M_E0MG_FD_108201 | JGI IMG/M metagenome (GOLD analysis project Ga0160439, IMG submission 108201) | Enriched soil microbial communities from UW Madison campus, WI, USA - HID1975M_E0 MG | ecosystem: Environmental > Terrestrial > Soil > Unclassified | place: USA: Madison, Wisconsin... | reverse complement strand
CCCCATTTGTACAAACCGTTACCCGCACTTCATTTACGGATAATTCATCTCCGTGATATGTTATATGATAACAATTAACCTCAATGTCGCAGACACCTTGCGCCTGAAAGTAATCATTCCATGCAGCACTCCCCATTATCTGAACCGACGGAACATTCGCCGTTAGTCGCTCAGGCTCGATACTCTTTGGCATCTTCGCAGGCCATGCTGGCCGCAAGAGTCGTTTTCGGGCTAGGTGCGACGATTTTCCTTATGCTTGTTGTGGCGCTGATAACTCATACTTTCGAGTCATCTTCCCGCTGGGCAGCGCTGTTAACCAGCAATGCCGCCGTGCTGATGTTGTTAGCCGTCGCGTTTTATAACGCGCAACGAATATGCCAGTGGCGAGCTGATATCTTCGCTCCACCGTTGAAAAGTGAAGAAGCTCTGACGGAAGCTGAAGCCTCGCCGACCATTTATCAGCGGCTTGGCGCGCTCATTCCTGTTAACGTCAAACGCATCAACGCGGCGCTCAAAAGCGATGGGATTAGCCTTGCCTTGATGGCGGCACTCGTGTTGTTTGTCACGCTTTCGGGCTGGGGCGCTAATTACGTCGGGCTGGATGAAGGCACACTGCGCTGGGCGGCAGTCGGCATAATTGCGGCGGCGATGTTTGCCACTCTGGTTGCCGAACGTCATCTGGCGGCGACTGCCAGCGAAGCGTGGCCGGAAGCGAAATTCATTGCGCCGATATTGCGCTTAACGCTTGCGGTGCAATTCCTCTCTTTACCGCCGTTGGTTTTCCCGTCTGTCACGCTCTCACTGCTGATTAACCTGCCCGCGATTCTGGTGTTACTGGTGGCGATTGAGTTCCTGCTGCGCGGTCTTTTTTCGCTGTTTATGCCGCCTAAAGCGGAAGACGCAGAACCGGAATATCTGGCGAAAAGCCAACTGGCGGCACAGCTCGTCTGGCCCCCGCGCCCGCTACTGTTTCTCCAGCACGAAATCCATCAGCACTTTGGCATTGATTTGCGCCAGCTTTGGGCGTTCACCGTCCTGAAGCGTGCTTTTGTGCCGGTTGTTGCGGTGATGATGCTTTGCGGCTGGCTGTTGACGGGTATCCAGCAAGTTTCTACCACCCAGCGCGGCATTTACGAACGTTTTGGTAAACCTGTTGCGGTCTTACCTGCCGGCCTGCATTACGGGCTGCCGTGGCCATTTGGCCAGGTGATGTTGACTGAGAACGGCCAGGTGCATGAACTGGCTGCCGGAGAAGAGCCGGATGCCGCATCCGAACCGCTGGCAAGTGCGGAAGGTAATGCGCCGCAAAGTGCGGATCGCCTGTGGGATGCCGTTCATAGCTTTGATAAAGCACAGATTATCGCCAGCCAAAGTGGCGACCAGCAAAGCCTGCAAATCATTAACAGCGATGTGCGATTTATGTGGCGCATTGGCTTAACCGATAACGCCGCGCTGGCGGCGACTTACCGCAGCAATAATCTGCCAGAGCTTATCCGCAGCACCGCCAATCAAGTGCTGGTGCATCAGTTTTCCTCGCTCACGCTTGAACAGTTACTTGGCGCGCAACGTAATGCCTTAGCCAGCCAGATTAACCGGGCAGTGCAACAAAGGCTCGACGAGTTACACAGCGGCGTGGAGTTGCTTTCAACGGTGGTCGAAGCCATTCACCCACCAGCCGGGGCCGCCGATGCATTTCATGGCGTGCAGGCCGCGCAAATTTCAGCTCAGGCACTGGTATCGCGCGAGCGTGGGCACGCGGCGCAACTCGCTGCCAGCGCGCAAACCACTGCGACAACCCGCCAGAACCAGGCACAAATGAACGCCACCGATGTCACCAGCAAAGCACAGGCAACTGCCGTGCGTTTTGCCGCGCAAAAACAGGCGGTCGAGCAATCCGGCCAGGTTTTTGTTGATGAGTTGTGGTTCAGCCAGTTGCATCAAACCTTAGGCCATAGCCCATTGATGATTATCGACAGTCGTATTGGCGCAGGCTCGCCACCCACCATCGACCTGCGTGAATTTCCCTCTTTGAACGAAGCAGCACGGCGTGACGCGCCTTCTAAACCGACACAGGAGTCTTCCCGTTGAGCCATTCACATCAACATGGTTGCAGTCACGGTTGCCACCACAACCATCACTCTGAAGCGCCTAAATCCGGAGCCTGGAAGCGTATTGCAGGTGCCGGTTTACTCGTGCTGATCCTCGTCGCTGCCGCCAGTCTGGTTCAGGTTCGCTCCGGCGAATCGCTGATCATTACCCGTTTTGGCAACCCGGTGCGCGTGCTGCTCAATCCAGGGCTTGCGTGGCGGCTACCTGCGCCTTTTGAAACGGCCACCACCGTGGATTTGCGGATGCGCACCACATCAAGCGGCTTACAGGATGTCGGCACGCGCGATGGGCTGCGCATCATCGTCCAGTCTTATGCGGTGTGGCAGGTCGATAACACGCCGGAACATGTGCAGCGTTTTATGCGGGCGGTACAAAATCAGCCTGACGAAGCCGCACGGCAGATTCGGGCTTATTTGGGTTCGGCGCTGGAAACCACCACCAGTGGTTTTACCCTCTCGCAGCTGGTGAATACCGACAGCAAACAGGTACAGCTCGGTCAGTTTGAATCGCATTTACAGGCGCAAATCAGCCAACCGCTGTTGGAAAGTTACGGCATTCGTCTGGTGCAGGTGGGAACCGAACGTCTGACGCTCCCTGCGGTCACGCTCAACGCCACTGTCGACAGGATGCGTGCCGAACGTGAAACCATTGCCACAGAACGCACCGCCGAAGGCAAACGTGCTGCCGCAGAAATCCGCTCCGCGGCTGAGCGCGACGCACGTATTGTCGAAGCGCAGGCGCAGGTTCAGGCCGCTGATATCGAAGCGCAATCTCAGGTGCAGGCGGCTGAAATTTATGGCAAGGCTTACGCCAGTTCGCCAGAGCTTTATAGCCTGTTACGCCAGCTTGATGCACTTAGCGGCGTGGTGAATTCCAGCACTCGCCTGGTGTTGCGCACCGATGCCGCACCATTCCGCCTGTTGGTAGAAGGGCCGAAGCTGGATAAAACCCATGAGTGAGCATCAGCCGAAATCATCCGCAGGCCCGTGGACGCAATCCATACGCCTCGCCTTTTACGCGCTGCTCGGGCTGACGCTGCTGGCCGCCGCAAGCTGGCTGTTCTCAAACATCCGCCAGGTTCCTGCTGACAGCCGCGCCGTGGTGCTTCATTTTGGCGCCCAGCAACGCATTGCTGAACCCGGTTTATTACTGAGCTGGCCAAAGCCGATTGATGACGTGGTGATGGTGCCTGCACCTGACCGCGTTATCGAACATCGCGTTAGCGCACTTTTACGCTCGCCCAACGCGCTGAATGCGGACATGCGCGACGATAACAGCAGCGACGCACTGGCGGGATCCGGCTACTTGCTGACCGGTGATGCGGGTGTGGTGCAGCTGGATATCAGCGTGTTTTATCGCGTCAACAGCCCGATGGATTATGTGTTGCAAGGTGAACACGTTATTCCCGCGCTCGATCGCCTGGTTGAACGTGCCGCCGTTGCGGTGTGTGCCGCACGCGATCTCGACACGATTCTTGTCGCCCGCCCGGAAATGATCGGCAATGATATGAACGTCGCGAGGCTGCGAGAACGTCTGCGTGCGGATGTGCAGCATAACGTCGAGCAGAATCTGCAACGCCTGGCGCAATCGGGCAGCTCGCTGGGCATTACCCTTGAGCGTGTCACCGTCCAGTCGACTCTGCCGGCCTCGACCGTCACCGCTTTTAACGCCGTTCTCACCGCCAGCCAGAAGGCTTCACAGGCCATCGCCACCGCGAATACCGATGCTTCTTTAATCCGGCAAAAATCGACCCAGCTTGCCGACCAGACGCGCCAGACAGCCCAGGCACAAGCCCAAGAAAAAGTTGCAAAAGCCCAGTCCGATACCGCGATGGTCGCTCGATTAGCCAACACTCCACACGATCCAGACCTGCTGCCACGCGTTTACCGCGAACGCATTGCGGCGATTCTGGCGCAGGCCGAATCGGTGATTACCGTTTCACCGCAGGATGATGCGAATTTGATTCTGCAAGCCGCCGGGCAAAAGGAACCTTCTCAAAAATGAGTACCGATTCTATCAATCCTGGCGGCGCATTAAGCCATCAGGAACAGCGCCAGATCACCCGCCAACTGATTCTGGCGCTGGTCGCCAGCGGCACGTTAATTCTCGGTCTGCTGTGGCGCGGCCTGGCACCGGAACAAGTTGCCGTTGCGGATATTCTGCTGGGTACGGCCTCGCTGATGGTCGGCATTCCGGTGCTGCGCCACGCCTTTTACAGCCTGCGCTACCCAAGCCTGCACGGCATTACCGATCAACTGGTGGCGCTGGCGCTGATTGGCTCCTGGGCGACGGGCGATTTGCTCACCGCTGCCTTGCTTCCGTTGATCATGACCGTTGGCCACATTCTTGAAGAGCGCAGCGTGATTGGCTCGCAAGAGGCGATTGAAGCCCTCGGCAAGCTCACCCGCAGCCGGGCGCGACGTTTTGATGCAGACGGCAATCTGCACGATATCGACAACCACGAACTGGTGGCGGGCGACATCGTGGAAGTGCGGGCGGGTGACCGTTTACCCGCTGACGGACGCGTGCTGGAGGGCCAGGCGAGCCTCGACACCGCGCCAATTACCGGAGAGTCCGTTCCGCTGGAAGTGAAACCTGGCATGAACGTTTATGGTGGCGCGATTAATCTCGACGGACGGCTGCGTATTGAAGTCACGCGCACGGGCGAAACCTCAACGCTTGGTCGCGTTATCGCGCTGATGCAAAGTGCCGAACAGGCCAGCCCGCCAATTACCCGCTTGCTGGAACGCCACGCTGCACGCTACTTGCTGCTGGTTTTACTGATTGCCGCCAGCACGTGGTTTTTGACGCAGAATAACCAGGCAATGCTGGCCGTGCTGGTTGCCGCCTGCCCGTGTGCGCTGGTACTTTCCGCACCTGCAACGTCAATTGCCGGACTAACCGTCGCCGCGCGTCATGGGATTTTGATTCGCGGTGCGGCTTTCCTCGAAGAACTTGCCGAGCTTAATGCGGTGATTATCGACAAAACCGGTACGCTCACGCACGGCAAACTGCAATTGCATGAATTGCTACCTGAACCCGGCGAATCACCGCAGGCGCTGTCCGCTCTGGCGGCAAGTCTCGGCGCGACCAGTAACCACCCGGTCAGCCGGGCGCTGGTCAATATCGCCCCGCAAAGTGCGTGGCCAGAGCTTGAAAATGTGCATGAACATCAAGGTTTGGGTATTTCTGCCACCACAGCGGGGGGCGAGGCGTATCTTGGCCGACATGAATTGTTAAAAACTCAGGTTGCCGATTTACCAGAAGAACCTCCACACGACGGGCCAATTGTCGGCCTGGTGCTGGCGGGTCGTTTCCGTGGCTGGATTTTACTGGCCGACAGCCTGCGCGACGAAGCGGCAGAGGCAATGACCGAACTGCGCGATCTCGGCCTGAATCAGCAATTGTTACTGACCGGCGACCGTGAAGCTGTGGCGCAACGCATCGCCAAAAAAGTCGGCATAAACAACGTTATCGCAGGCGCACTGCCCGCCGATAAACTGCACCAGGTCAGCGTGCAAATCCACAACGGCTTCCGACCGATGGTGGTCGGCGATGGTATCAACGATTCCCTGGCCATCAAAGCTGGTGTGGTCGGCGTCGCGATGGGCGCAGGCGGCTCGGATATCGCTATGGCATCCGCCGATATCGTGTTGATTGGCGGGGATTTACGCCGCCTCGGCACCTGCGTGCGCTTGAGCCGCCGCTGCCGCCGCACGCTGCAAGTCAACGTGATGATTGGCCTGGGCTGGACGCTGGTGATTGTCGCCGCTGCGGCTTTCGGCTGGCTCGGCGCATCTGGCGCGGTGATTGCCGCCATTTTGCATAACCTGAGCACGCTGCTGGTGCTGGGCAATGCCGGGCGAATATTGCGATTTGAAGAAAAGTTGAGCGGGTGATGGAAATAGCAGTTGTAGGGCGGATAAGCGAAGCGTCATCCGCCGTTTTCACCCATGCTGGCGGGGGCGCTGCGCTTACCCGCCCTACGAAAGGCCGTCTGCGGCCAAATTCTACCCTCTGGCAGCCCCATACCCCCTTACGCTATACTACCCGTTGAAATTGCTGGCCCAACCTCCACGGACTGGCAGTCAAAACGTATTAACCCTTAGATTTTCAACTTTCCTTCCGAGGCTCTGGCTCTAAGCCGGATAAACTATGTTAAACAGTATTTTATTAATACTTCTTCTTATTTCCGTCAGTGCGTTTTTCTCAATTTCCGAGATCTCGCTGGCTGCTTCCCGCAAGATAAAACTCAAGCTGCTGGCTGATGAGGGCAACCTGAACGCACAGCGTGTGCTGAAAATGCAGGAAAGCCCTGGCATGTTCTTTACCGTGGTGCAGATTGGCCTGAACGCGGTCGCGATTCTCGGTGGTATCGTCGGCGATGCAGCGTTTTCTCCGGCCTTTAAAGTGCTTCTGGAGCGTTTCTTCTCCCCAGAAATGGCTGACCAACTGAGCTTTATCATCTCCTTTACGCTCGTCACTAGCCTGTTCATTCTGTTTGCAGACCTCACTCCGAAACGCATCGGTATGATTTCGCCTGAATCAGTTGCTTTGCGAATCATCAACCCGATGCGCTTCTGTCTGTTTATCTTCCGCCCGCTGGTGTGGTTCTTTAACGGCCTGGCGAACGTCATTTTCCGCATTTTCAAACTGCCGATGGTGCGTAATGACGACATCACTTCTGATGATGTTTACGCCGTGTTTGAAGCTGGCGCGTTGGCTGGCGTGTTGCGTAAGCAAGAACATGAGCTGATTGAAAACGTGTTTGAACTGGAATCGCGTACCGTGCCGTCGTCGATGACGTCGCGCGAAAACGTCATCTGGTTTGATTTGCATGAAGACGAGCAAAGCCTGAAGAACAAAATCGCCGAACATCCACACTCGAAGTTCTTGGTGTGTAATGGCGATATCGACCATATCGTTGGTTATGTGGATTCCAAAGAGCTGCTTAACCGCGTGCTGGGCAACCAGAGCATGGCGCTCAACAGCGGCGTGCATCTGCGTAATACGCTGATTGTACCGGATACCCTGACGCTTTCCGAAGCGCTGGAAAGCTTCAAAACCGCCGGTGAAGACTTCGCGGTTATCATGAACGAATACGCATTGGTGGTGGGAATCATCACGCTTAATGATGTGATGACCACGCTGATGGGTGACCTGGTCGGCCAGGGCATGGAAGAGCAAATCGTGGCTCGCGATGAAAACTCGTGGCTGGTTGAGGGCGGTACGCCGATTGACGACGTCATGCGCGTGCTGGATATCGACGAGTTCCCGCAATCCGGGAACTACGAAACCATCGGCGGCTTTATGATGTTTATGCTGCGAAAAATCCCGAAACGCACCGATTCGGTGAAGTTCTCCGGGTATAAATTCGAAGTAGTGGATATTGATAACTATCGAATTGACCAGCTGCTGGTAACGCGTATCGACAATAAGCCGACGCCGTTGACGCCAAAACTGCCAGATGGCGAAGAGCAGAACGCGGCGTAATTATCAAAACTCAGAAACACTAACGGCACCCTCGGGTGCCGTTTTTGGTATTACTTATGGCTTCATGCCATTTCCGCCTGCATACGTATAACCTGGCGGTTTACTTCAGACATAACAGATAGATGCTGCTTATCTTTCACTTTTGGGATAAGAATCTTGCCCTTATCAAATTCAAAAGCGCCAACGTCCTTGATGTACAACCGTCCACGGAACAGGATTTTCACGTACTTCGCCACCTGAAGCGGGTTGTACCGTTGGAAAATTTTCATTCTTCTTCTCTCCTGCAGTGTTAACGCTCCTGCGGTTCCACATTTGGTCCGACAAAACGAAGCGAAAAATTTGGTGCCTGGAAACTATAGTCCATATACAAACCGACACCTAGTTTGCACAATCTTATTTACCGTATGATTACAATTTCTCAGAATATTCTTTTCAATTGTAAACAAAACTTAGTTTAAGCCTTCAAAAAACAGGGATATGTGCGGTCACCCGCAAACTGGCATTGTTGTTGCGGGACAGAAACCTATTCAGCACATATGCTTAAAACGTCACGACGAAGTGGTCGGAGCACCTGCAAACTTTTCACAAATAATAAGATAAGGAGTCCTCATGTCTCTACGCAAAACCCTTGCGCTTGCCCTGCTGCTACTGCCTCTTGCGGCATCGGCACATAACTTTGAGAAAAATCAGCGAGTCTCGCCTATTGGCATTACGGATAAAGGCGAGTTGATGCTCGACAATGATAAGTTTAGCTATAAAAACTGGAATAGTGCGCAGCTCGTGGGAAAAGTGCGAGTGGTGCAGCATATTGCCGGTCGCACCAGTGCCAAAGAGAAGAATGCTGGTTTAATCGAAGCGATTAAAGCCGCGAAATTCCCTCATGATCGCTATCAAACCACCACTATCGTCAATACCGATGATGCGATTGTGGGCACCGGAATGTTCGTGCGTAGCAGTCTTGAGAGCAATAAAACGCAGTACCCATGGTCGCAGTTTATTGTCGATAGTAATGGCGTTGCGCAGAAATCCTGGCAACTCGAAACCGGCAGTTCAGCGATTGTGGTGTTGGATAAGGAAGGTCGCGTGCAGTTTGCCAAAGATGGCTCGCTCACCCAGGAAGAAGTGCAGCAGGTGATTAGCCTGCTGCGTGGATTGCTTAATAAATAGAAACCCGGAAGCCTGGGTTTAAGAATGACTCACGCGGGGTGTAGTCGAGTGGCTTACCCTGCCAGTCATGAACATGTGCGCCAGCAGCGGCAGCAACCGCATGGCCTGCTGCGGTATCCCAGATATTGGTTGGCCCAAAGCGTGGGTAAAGCTGCGCTTGCCCTTCTGCCACCAGGCAAAATTTAAGTGACGAACCGATAGATGTTGTCTGGTGTTCACCCAATTGATGAAGATATTCTTTCAGTTCGTCATCACTATGAGAACGGCTGATGACCACCAACGGCGGGCGAGCATCGCGCACCTGAATCTGATTGCGCGTGCCGTTTTCTTCTTTCCAGGCTTTACCTTCTGCCGCGCTGTACATCACGTTCAGCACAGGCGCATACACTACGCCCAACACCGCTTTGCCCTTTTCGATAAGCGCGATATTGACGGTAAATTCGCCGTTACGTTTCAGGAACTCTTTGGTGCCGTCGAGCGGGTCCACCAGCCAGTAGCGATCCCAACTTTGGCGAGTTTCCCAACTCTGAGGATCTTCTTCTGAAAGCACCGGTATTTCCGGCGTCAATGTTTGCAGTCCTTTCAGGATAATGGTGTGAGCTGCGATGTCCGCAGCCGTCACAGGTGAATCATCGGATTTTTGGGTCGCCTCCAGCGGCTTTTGCCCTTCATACACCTGCATGATGGCAGCTCCAGCCTCCCGAGCCAGTTGGCAAATTTTATCTAACATTCTCCACCTCATGTTGTGTCATGCAAATAACCTATTGTTTTACTTATATCTCATCGCATCAGGTTGCGCTATATGTGAAGCGATTCCGGTTTAATGATTCTTATTTCTGGCACACTTCACAAAAATGTAAGCAACAACGTTTATATACATAGCCTTGTGTGGACTACCTCGAAAAAAGGACCTTAATCATGATCAAGTTTAGCGCAACGATCCTTGCCACGCTGATTGCAACCAGCGTTAACGCGGCGACCGTTGACCTTCGTATCCTGGAAACCAGCGATCTTCACAGCAACATGATGGATTTCGATTACTACAAAGACACACCGACGGAGAAATTCGGGTTGGTGCGTACGGCGAGTTTAATCAATGCCGCCCGTGGTGAGACAGTCAACAGCGTTCTGGTTGATAACGGTGACCTGATTCAGGGCAGCCCGCTGGGTGATTACATGGCGGCAAAAGGGCTGAAGAAAGGCGATATTCATCCGGTTTATAAGGCACTGAATACGCTGGATTACGCCGTGGGTAACCTGGGGAATCACGAGTTTAACTACGGACTCGATTACCTGCATATGGCGCTTTCTGGGGCAAAATTCCCCTATGTGAATGCCAATATTATCGATGCCAAAACCAATAAACCGCTGTTCACGCCGTATGTGATTAAAGAAACCACCGTTAAGGATAAAGACGGCAAAGAGCAGACGCTGCGTATCGGTTATATCGGTTTTGTACCGCCACAAATTATGACGTGGGATAAAACGAATCTGGAAGGCAAAGTGACGGTGAAAGATATCACCGAAACCGCTCGCCAGTACGTGCCTGAGATGCGTAAGCAAGGTGCTGATTTAGTGGTGGTTATCGCCCACTCTGGCCTGTCCAGCGACCCGTATCATGCGATGGCTGAAAACTCGGTGTATTACCTCAGCAAAGTTCCGGGCGTGGATACCATCCTGTTCGGCCACGCTCACGCAGTCTTCCCAGGCAAAGACTTCGCCAATATTAAAGGTGTTGATCTCGAAAAAGGCACGCTGAACGGCATTCCAGCGGTGATGCCGGGCATGTGGGGTGACCATCTGGGTGTGGTTGATTTAGTGTTGAACAACGATAGCGGCGCATGGAAAGTGGTCAGCAGTAAAGCGGAAGCACGCCAGATTTATGACAGCGTGGCGAAGAAATCGCTGGCGGCAGAAGATGCCAAACTGGTTGATGTGCTCAAGCATGACCATGACGCAACGCGCGAGTTCGTGAGCAAACCTATCGGCAAATCTTCCGACAATATGTACAGCTATCTGGCGCTGGTGCAGGACGATCCTACCGTGCAGGTGGTGAATAACGCGCAAACTGCCTACGTTGAAAAATACATTCAGGGTGACCCGGATCTGGCGAATCTGCCGGTGTTGTCGGCTGCTGCGCCGTTTAAAGTCGGCGGGCGTAAAAACGATCCGGCCAGTTTTGTCGAAGTGGAAAAAGGCCAGCTCACCTTCCGTAACGCCGCCGATTTGTATCTCTACCCGAACACGCTTGTTGTGGTGAAAGCGTCCGGGAAAGAGGTCAAAGAGTGGCTGGAATGTTCTGCCGGACAGTTTAATCAGATTGATGTGAACAGCACGAAACCGCAGTCACTGATTAATTGGGACGGTTTCCGCACCTATAACTTTGATGTTCTCGACGGCGTGGATTACCAGATTGACGTGTCGCAACCGGCGCGTTACGACGGCGAATGCCAGATGGTGAACCCGAAAGCCGAGCGCATTAAAGGACTGACGTTCAAGGGCAAGCCAATTGACCCGAACGCGACATTCCTGGTGGCGACCAATAACTATCGCGCTTACGGCGGCAAGTTTGCCGGAACTGGCGATAGCCATATAGCTTTCGCATCGCCTGATGAAAACCGCTCGGTGCTGGCAAACTGGATTACCGCGAGCAAAGAGATTCACCCGGCGGCGGATAACAACTGGCGTCTGGCACCGATTCACAGCAATCAGAAATTAGATATTCGCTTTGAAACCTCACCGGGCGACAAAGCGGCGGCCTTCATCAAAGAGAAAGGCCAGTATCCGATGATGAATGTGGGAACGGATGAAATCGGCTTTGCGTTGTATCAGTTGGATTTGAGTAAGTAGGTTTAACCACGCGTCGGATGACGCTGCGCTTATCCGACCTACAAGTGCATGATTTTGTAGGGTGGATAAGCGCAGCGTCATCCACCGGCGAGTGTTAGATTTCTTCGCGGGACGCTAACACTCGCGGCAAATTCAATTCAATCCAGTCAGCCAGCCCCGACACTTTCTCGGCAACTTCAAAACCCAATGGCGTCAGGCTGTATTCCACATGCGGTGGCACAACCGGGTAGGATTTTCGATTAACAAAACCGTCGGCCTCCAGCCATTGCAGCGTTTGCGCGAGCATTTTTTCACTCACTCCGCCCATCTTACGGCGCAGGTCACTAAAGCGATGTGTCCCACCCTGCAAGGCCACAAGAATCAACACGCCCCAGCGGCTGGTGACGTGTTTTAACACATCACGCGACGGGCACTGCTCAGCAAATAAATTGCCATCACGCATTTGCTCGGTTAACGACAGCGGACGGGTTTCAATCTCACTCATTTCATACTTACCTTTTTGTGCGTACTTACTTTAAGTTAGTGCTAGTGCTAGTGTGGCACAACTTAACCAGAACACCCACAGGAGATTTACCATGATCGCGATTACCGGAGCTTCCGGCCAACTGGGCCAACTCGTTGTTGAAGAATTACTGAATACCGTTGCGGCTAACCAATTGGTTGCCATCGTGCGTAACCCGGCAAAAATTCAATCATTTGCTGATCGTGGTGTTCAGGTACGTGCCGCCAGCTATGAAGATAAAGCGGCGCTCGTGCAGGCACTGACGGGGGTTGAAAAACTACTGCTGATTTCTTCAAGTGAAGTAGGACAACGTGCAGTTCAGCATCGCAATGTGATTGATGCAGCCAAAGAAGCAGGCGTGAAACTGGTTGCCTACACCAGCCTGTTGCATGCTGATTCCTCCCCACTGGGCCTTGCCGATGAACATATCGCCACCGAAGAAATGCTAAAACAATCCGGCATTCCATTCGTACTGCTGCGCAACGGCTGGTATACCGAAAACTACCTCGCCAGCGTGCCGCCTGCTCTGCAACACGGCGTATTTATTGGTAGCACTGGCGAAGGCAAAATCGCCTCCGCAACGCGTGCCGATTATGCGGCTGCAGCTGCAAAAGTGATGACCCTCGACAACCAGGCGGGCAAAGTTTACGAACTCGCGGGTGACCACGGCTGGACGCTGTCTGAGCTGACTGCTGAGTTGACCAAACAGAGCGGTAAAACCGTGGTGTATCAGAACTTGCCGGAAGATGATTTTAAAGCAGCATTGCTCGGTGCTGGCTTGCCAGAAGGGCTAGCAGCAATGTTGGCAAACTCTGACGTTGGCGCGTCCAAAGGTGGCCTGTTTGATGATAGCCACCAGCTAAGCGCCCTGATTGGCCGCCCGACCATCCCGCTTGCCGAGAGCATTCGTGCCGCGCTGTAATTGTTAACTTTCCGTTAAACCAGGACATCCCTATACTGATGGGGTGTCCATACGGAGATTAGTGTGCAAGGCGTACCTTTACAGTTCAGCGATAAAAAAGACAACGCCCAATTCCGGCATTTACCGCAACTGCCCGGCGTTGAGCTTTATCACGCCCATATTTCACGCTACGCCTTTGAACCGCACACTCACGAAGCCTTTGGCATTGGAACGGTGACGCGAGGCGCTGAACGTTTTCGGTATCGGGGTGTTCAGCATGTTGCTGCGCGGGATTCGTTAGTGTTGATGAACCCGGACGAGCTTCATACCGGCGAAGCAGCAACCGAAGACGGCTGGCAGTACCGCATGATTTACCTCGAACCGGATCTTGTTGAGAGAGTGACCGGCTCGCGAAACTGGTCGTTTAGCGAGGTCGTGAAGCACGATCCGCAACGGGCAGGTGATATTTCCCAACTGATCAACCAGTTGTGGAGCGAGAATGATTTGCTAGCGCAGCAAGGTTTATTACTCAATCTCATCGAAACTTTCCGACCCTACGCGCAACATCAGTCTGGGGGAGCGCAAGACCCGGCGCACCGTTTCGAGCATATTCGCGATTATCTACACGATAATTATATGCACCCGGTAATGCTTGATGAACTGGCGGCCGTGGTGTCACTGAGTCCGTATCATTTCCAGCGCAT
>Ga0160439_1000655_pt1 | contig 13748 bp, 10 predicted proteins | sample HID1975M_E0MG_FD_108201 | JGI IMG/M metagenome (GOLD analysis project Ga0160439, IMG submission 108201) | Enriched soil microbial communities from UW Madison campus, WI, USA - HID1975M_E0 MG | ecosystem: Environmental > Terrestrial > Soil > Unclassified | place: USA: Madison, Wisconsin... | reverse complement strand
GGCACCCCGCGGACCTCGTCGGCCGCCTGCGCGAGCGACGCCGCCAGGTCTGCGGCGATCGAGTCGGACACCGCGGTGAGGGTCAGGTGCGCCGTCCGGGGCAGGACCGTGCCGTCGGGCTGGGTCATCGCCGGCTGGGACTGCGCGAGCCAGCCGTACCGCCGCAACGCGTCGACCAGGCGGAACGGGTCGACGCCGCCGTCGTCGGCCAGGGCGAGCAGGGGACCGGTCGGCGAGCCGACGACGCGCATCCCGGGGATCGCGTCCGCCGCATCCCGGAGCGTGTCTGCCGCGGACCGGGTGCGCGCCACGAGCTCGGCGTAGCCCGAGTCGCCCAGCGCCTCGCCGATCGCCCACGCGGCGGCCATCGCGCCCGCGGCGCGCGAGCCCAGGACGGTCGGGTTGACCACGGGGTAGCCCGGCCACGCGGTCGTCGCGAAGTACTGCGCGGCGTGTCGCTCGCGGCCGCGGTGCAGCACGACGGACGCGCCCTTGGGGGCGTAGCCGTACTTGTGCAGGTCGGCCGAGATCGACGTCACGCCGGGTACGGCGAAGTCCCACGGCTCCACGTCGCCCCACCACGGCAGCACCCAGCCGCCGACGCACGCGTCGACGTGGCACGCGACGCGGCGCACCGATGCGCCCGCGGCCACCTCGGCGACGGGGTCGATCACCCCGAACGGGTAGCTGGGTGCCGACACGACCACGAGCGCGGCGCGCTCACCGAGGTCGTCGAGCGCCGCCAGGAGCGCAGCCGCCGAGGCGCGGCCGGACTCCACCGAGACGGGCACGGCCACCACGTCGAGGTCGAGGTACTGGGCCGCCTTGTGGAACGCGGGGTGCGCGGTGGTGGGCAGGACGATCGCCGCACGGGCGTGCGAACGGGCCGGGTCGGCGGCGCGCCACAGCTCGCGCGCGGCCTTGACCGCGAGCAGGCACGACTCCGTGCCGCCGGACGTGACCGAGCCGACGACCTCGTCGTCGCCGTGGAACAGCTCGCGGGCGCGGCCGACGAGCGAGCTCTCGAGCGCGGCCACCGACCGGAAGGTGGTCGGGTCCAGGCCGTTGACCGGCAGGAACGCGGTCGCCGCCTGCTCCGCGAGGCGATCGAGGTCGGCGCGCCCCGAGTCGTACACGTACGCGAGGATCCGGCCGCCGTGCGTGGGCGGGTCGGTCGCGCGCATCGCGGCGAGCTCGGCGAGGACGTCGTCGGGGGAGCGGGTCATGCGGGAACCTCCGTGCGGTGGTCGACGACGTCGGCCGTCAGCCGGTAGCGAGCGAGCGGGACGAGGCTGAGCCCGACGAGGATCGCGGGCAGCAGCGAGAACGCGACGACGATGCCGGTGAGCGCCGATGTGGGCTGGGCCGCGACCTCGTCACCCGTGCGGGACACGAAGCCGGTGACCGCGAGCAGGCCGAGCACGAGCGTCGGGCCGAGTGCGAGCCCGGCCGTCTCGCCCGCGGTCCACACGCCACCCAGCACGCCGGCGCGGTCGACGCCACGCGTGCGGGCGTCGACCGCCGCGACGTCGGGGAGCATCGCCAACGGGTAGAGCTGCATGCCGGCGTAGGCCACGCCGGCGAGCGCGACGGGCACGTAGACCCACGCGCCGGGCGCGCCGCGCAGGAACATCAGCGACAGCGCGGAGGCCGCGAACAGCACCGAGGAGCCGACCAGCGCTCGCTGCTTGCCGACCCGGCGGGCGAGCCGCGTCGCCAGCGGCATGACCAGCAGGGCCGGCGCGACGAGCGCGACGAACAGGTAGGTGACCGCGTCCTCGGAGCCGAGGCTGTAGGTCGCGACGTACTGCGCCGCGCCGAGCATCGCGCCCGTGGCCAGCGCCTGCAGGACGAACGCCGCGAGCAGGGCGCGGAAGGCCGGCAGCTCGCGCAGCGCGGCGATCCCGGAGCGGAACGCGTCGCCTCGTCGTCCGGGCGTCGGTGCGACGGCCACTTCGGCGCGCGACTCGACGACCGCGCGCCGCGGTGCGCCCCACCACGCGGCGAGCATCCCGAGCCCGATCACCACGCCGCAGACGATTCCCATCACCGCGTAACCGGCCCGGCCCCCGCCCGCCGCGTCACGGACCAGGGGCCCGCCCGCGCCGAACGCCAGGATCGCGACGGCCAGCACCGCGATCCGCGGGGCGAGCAGGCGCGTCCGCGCCGCGTATGTCGGCGCGATCTCGGCGGGCAGCGCGATGTACGGGACCTGGAACAGGCTGAACGCGGTCGCCGCGGCGATGAACGTCACGACGACCCAGGCGGCCGCCCACGGCCCGTCGAGCGCCCGCGGCGCGGCGAACACGGCCGCGAACAGCAGGGGCAGCGTGAGGGCGCCGGCCAGCAGGAACGGGCGCCGCGACCCTCGTCGGGCCGCGGAGGCGTCCGAGCGTGCGCCGATGAACGGGTCGATGATCACGTCCCAGATCTTCGGCACGGTCACGACGAGCCCCGCCACGCCGGCGGCGACACCGAGGGTGTCGGTCAGGTAGTAGGCGAGCACGAGCCCGGGGAGCGTCCCGAACCCGCCCGTGCCCACGGAGCCCAGCGCGTACCCGACGACGGTGCGGCGGGGGATCGCGGCTTCAGCCTCATGCATGGCGCGCATCATGCCCGCTCGGTGCCCTTCGCCGGACGTCGGCACGCCGCTTGAGAGCAGCGGTGCCCCGATGGAGGCGGAGCGGGGAGCGGTCAGGCCCGCGACGCGGCGTAGTGGGCCGCCATCTGCGCCTCGGTCAGTGCGTAGGTGTAGAGGGCGACCTCGTCCATGACTCCTTTGTAGCTCTCGACGCCCAGCACGCCGGGATCGTCGTAGGGCTGCAGATGGGTGCCGATGACGAACCGAGCGGCGGTCACCGTGTCGCGGCCCGGGACCGTCCCGCGCCAGACGGAGGTGTCCATCCGGATCGTCACCGAGGCCCCGGACATCGAGACCGCGAGGTAGTGCCACGTCGCATCGCCCGGGATGTTCCACTGCAGGTGCAGCGGAGCTGAGGCCTCGTCGGCCTGGTAGTACAGGCTTCCGTACTGGACGAAGATCCGGTCGCGGAAGCCCGTCGCCGTCCGCAGCTCGGCGATCGTGGACGTGCCGTCGTTGTCCGCCCAGCTCCGGGACTTCACGAAGGCCTCGAACGTGAAGTCGGCGGTGTTCGCGTAGACCCGGCTCGACGTGATCGCGGACACGCCACCGAAGAGCGTCGCGGAGTTCACGGTCGTCTGCCCGGGAAGCGCGCCCGCGACGTCCCGGGTCGGGGAACCGCGGTAGCCGCTCGTGTGGCCGTTGCCCGAGGAGTCGACGACGACGTCTCCCGACTGCTCGTCCATCCGGAAGAACAGGAACGGCGAGTCGGCGAGGACCGCGTCACCGAAGGGACCGAGTGCCGACCCGGCAGCGGTCCAGCTGCTGGCACCGGTGATCGTCGTCGCGGCGAACGCGGCGTCGCTCCGGGCAGCGCCCAGCGGTGCGGCGACGACCGTGAGGGCCACGAGACCGGCTGTCACCGGCGAGAGTCGCAGCCGGCCTCGCTCGTCCGGCCGTACGAGCGGCCGGTCGGAGGCGCAGCGGGCCAGCAGCGCCAGCGCCGCGGCCGCGGAACCGAGGGCGACCCAGCTGCCGTCGTCGAGCCACAGCTTCGGGAAGCCCACCCACGGGATGCGGAGCCGACCCAGCCACGCGGACCCGACGGGAACGGGCGTGGAGTCGACGTCGGCGTTCGCGTCTCCCTTGGTGAGCAGCGACCCGTCGGCCCGGACGGCGTGCACGCGGTGGGTCAGGAGCTGACCCTCGACGGCCGGGTTGTGCACGGTGACGATCTGGCCGGCCCGCACCTCGTCGAACGCCACGGGCGAGGACGCGACGACGTCGCCGACGCGGATGCCGGGCGACATCGAGCCGGACGCGATCGCGGCGACGTTGAGGCCGAGCAGGGCGAGCAGCAGCGGCCACACCGCGAGCCCGGCGAGCGTGGCGAGCACCGTCCGCGCGAGGGTCACGCGGACGGTGCTCGGCCAGCCGTCGCTCGACGCCTGGTGGTGCTCGCGCACGTCAGCCTCCCGCTCGTGGTGTGTGCCCGGATCAGCTGGTCTGCGCTTCCCAGGCGAACTTGAGCGCCGTGGTCTGCCCCTGGACCGTGTTGCCTGCCGACGCAGGCAGCGACCACGAGATCTCGTACGGCTTGGTGGCGGTCGACGTCGGGGCCCAGCCGCCGACGCCCTGCGACCAGGCGGTGAGTGCCGAGAGCTCGGCGAGGGTCCCGGCGAAGATCGGCGAACCGTCGGTCGTGACGGTGATCTGCAGCGCCTGCGCGAGCGCGCCGGTGGTGTCGCCGTCCTTCGCGTACATCTTGACGACGACCGCGAGGTTGCCGGTGTAGGTGACGTCGACGGTCTTCGTACTGGTGGCGCCGGGGACGATGCCCGTGACCGTGAAGACGTCGGTGCCCACCTTGCTGTTGGTCAGGGCGACGCTGCCGGACGTGAACGAGTTCGCACCCGTGCTGGTCTGCGCCGTGAAGGCAGCGTGGGATGCCTGGCCGATCATCAACCCGGCGACGAGAAGTCCGGCGGGGATCGCGGTGATCTTCGTGTACCTGCGGACGTCCATGGCTTCCTCCAGGAGCCGTGCCGCCCGACCTCGACATCTGGGCGACCGTGGCTGTTCATCACACCCCCGGCCGGCGCCCTCCTCGTGGGACGAAGGTCTCCTCAGCGCCCCCGACGAGCGTGGTGCGACCGGTGCGGGATGCGTGCGTCCGGGTGAATTCGGCGTCGCCGCATCGCTCCACGGGGCACGGGTGCGATAGCGCCCGCTGTTTCGCGACGGCGTGTCTGGCCCGTACGTCGGGTGCACGGTGTCTCCGACGGACGATCTCGGCCGGCAGTCGGCCCGGTCGTGGGGGCGAGGCGACGAAGATGCAGGGAGCGGGCCTCTCACGGAGCCGCTGCAGATGGTGCCGGACGCTCGTGCTCGCCGGGCCGGCTCAGGGCGCCGACGACGACGTCGTGCGCGACTTCTCCACGACGGACTACGGCTACCCGGACGCGGCCGAGCCCGGCGGCTTGCGGCGTCCCCCGACGGCGAGACCGCCAGCGCTCGGCCCGTCAGACGGCGGTGACCAGCCAGAGGCCGATGAGGCCCAGAGGACCCGCGCAGATGCTCAGCGCGGCCATCAGCAAGGTGGCGAACGAGCTCAACGTGTCGTCTTCCGGTCACGTGGTCAGGCCAACGCGTCGGGAGGCCGCGGTCCCGCCGACCCTAGCGGTGCGCATCCCGCACCTCTGGGGCGAACGTCCTGACCTGCGGCGTCAGCCCGCCGGCGTCGATCCGTCGACGTACAGCCACCCGCGCTCGCGGACGAACCGGCTGCGCTCGTGCAGCCGTCCGCGCACGCCGTCGGCCTCGTGGTGCGCGACGAACTCCACCTCGCCCGCGTCGTCCCACGGGCCGCCGGCCACGACGTCGAGCACCACGAGGCGATGCCAGAGCAGGTCGGGCTCGAGCGTGAGCGTGCGCGGGCGGGTGGACGGGTGCCAGGTGCGCAGCAGGTAGGCGGCGTCACCGACCGCGAAGGCGGTGTAGCGCGAGCGCATGAGCGCCTCGGCGGTAGGTGCCGGCTGCGCACCGTCCAAGGCTGGTCCGCAGCACGTGCCGAACACCCCGAGACCGCACGGGCACGCCTCGTCGTCGCCCGGCCCCTCGTCACGCACGACGGTCCCGCAGGCCGAGCCGCTCCAGGTGCGGCCCGCTGAACACGCCCTCGGGATCGAGCCGCTCGAACAGCGCCCGGGCGTCGTCGAGCCGCGGTGTCACGCGCGCGACCGCCTGGGGCGACATCCCGTGGAACTTGCCCCAGTGCGGGCGTGCGTCGAACGGCGCGAGGGTCGCCTCGAGCTCGGGCAGCAGCGCACGGACGGCGTCGGGACGGTTCTGCCACGTGAAGTGGATGGCGAGGACGTCGCGCTCGTAGGCGGGGCTCAGCCACAGCTCGTCGGCTGCTGCCGTGCGCAGCTCGCTGACGAGCAGGGCGCGCGCGATCCGCGGCGCGCGCGCTCGCAGGGCCCGGAGCGCGTCGGCTGCCACACGGCGGTCGACGAAGTACTCGGTCTGGATCTCGTCGCCGTTGCTCGGCGTCGAGTCGAGCCGGAAGTGCGGCAGGCGCTGCGACCACGGACCCGGGACCCCGCCCTGCGTCGTGAGGTTGTCCTCGCTGCCGGCGACGATCCGCCCCTCGGACCCGGTGGCGGCGGCCACGCCGTACCAGCGGTCGGGTACCGGTGCGCCGTCGTCGAGCCGGGTCTTGCGCCAGGTCTGGTCGAGCGTCGGCTCGTCCCAGGTCGTGAAGACGCTGACGCTGTACGCGGCGCCGGTGAGGGCGTCGAGGTCGTCCAGCAGGGCGTCCCAGGGCAGGCCGTGGAAGACGTCCTGCCGCACGTCGAAGGTGGGTTGCACGTCGAGCGTCACGCGCACGACGATCCCGTAGGCGCCCAGGCCGACGACGAGCCCGGCGAAGTCGTCCTCGCCCCGCGTGACCGTCGTCAGCCCGCCCGACGCGTCGACGTAGGTGACCGCACGCACCGCGGTCGAGAGCACGCCGTTGCCCTGCCCCGAGCCGTGCGTCCCGGTGGCGATCGCGCCGCCGACCGAGATGTGCGGGAGCGAACCGAGGTTGTGCAGCGCCCAGCTGCGGTCCGTGAGCCAGGTGGCGAGCTCGCCGTACCGCGTCCCTGCGCCGACGGTGACGGTGCGTGCACCCTCGTCGAGCACGGGGTCGGCCGGGATGTCCGTGACGGTGACGAGCGTGCCCCGGGTGTCGGCGAGGTCGTTGAACGAGTGGCGGGTGCCCAGGGCCCGGACCTGGCCGCCGGCCGAGACGAGCTCGCGCACGTCGTCGATCGAGCGCGCCTCGACCAGTCGGGGCGCGGTGAAGGTGTACGTGCCGGCCCAGGTCTTCGCGCTGCTCACGGCTCCGATCCTTCCGGCAGGCGTCCGAAAGCGCCAACGCCTGGGCGATCGCCGGTCGCGCACGCAGCGGCAAATCACGTGCGTCGCCCGCGCACGCGTCGCAGGATCGGCTCCCATGAACCAGCCAGAGATCTGGGGCGCCGACGTCGCCGCCCAGTACGACACGCCGGGCACCGGCATGTTCGCGCCCGAAGTCCTCGGGCCGACGGTCGACCGCCTGGTCGAGCTCGCCGCGGGCGGCCGGGCACTCGAGCTCGCGATCGGCACCGGGCGCGTGGCGGTGCCCCTGTCCGAGGCGGGGGTGAGCGTCACCGGCATCGAGCTGTCCGAGCCCATGCTCGGGCAGCTGCGGACCAAGGCCGACGAGGCCACCATCCCGGTCGTCGTCGGCGACATGGCGCACGTCCGCGCACCGGGGGAGTTCGCGCTCGTCTACCTCGTCTTCAACACCATCTCCAACCTGCTCACGCAGGACGAGCAGGTCGCGTGCTTCCGCAACGCCGCGAGGCACCTGCGGCCCGGCGGCAGGTTCGTCATCGAGCTGTGGGTGCCCGAGCTGCGCTCGCTGCCGCCGGGCAAGGGCGCCACGGTCTGGCACGACGAGCCCGGCTACATCGGCCTCGACACCTATGACGTCCTGAACCAGCAGGTGGTCTCGCACCACTTCCGGTTCGGCGAGGGCACGGCGGCCTCACTGGGCCGCAGCCCGCACCGGTACATCTGGCCCGCCGAGCTCGATCTCATGGGGCAGCTCGCAGGGTTCGTGCTCGAGTCGCGCACGGCCGACTGGGACGGCGCGCCGTTCACGGCTGACTCGCGCTCGCACGTGTCGGTCTACCGTCTGGCCGGATCCGGGTCCCCGGCGGGGACGGACGCGGGAGACGCCGGCTCCTGACCCGTGCCGCGCCAGTCCTCGAGCACGCGCATGAGGTGGTAGATCACCAGCGCGGCCGCGGTGCCGAGCGCGATGCCCTCGAACACCAGGTCGCCGGGCTTCCAGGTGAAGTTCGCGATCCCGACGACGAGTGCGACGGCGGCCGTCGTGAGGTTCTTCGGGTCCGAGAAGTCGACCTTGTTCTGCACCCAGATCCGGGCGCCGAGGATGCCGATCATCCCGTACAGCACGGTCGTCGCGCCGCCGAGGACTCCCGCCGGGATCGAGGCGACGACCTCGCCGAACTTCGGGGACAGCGAGAGCACCAGCGCCGTCGCGGCGGCGACCCAGTAGGCGGCGGTGGAGTAGACCTTCGTGGCGGCCATGACACCGATGTTCTCCGCGTACGTGGTGGTGCCCGAACCGCCGCCGAGCCCGGCCAGGGTGGTGGCGATCCCGTCGGACAGCAGGGCGCGCCCGGCGAGCGGGTCGAGGTCGCGGCCCGTCATGGCCGCGACCGACTTCACGTGCCCGATGTTCTCGGCGATGAGGACCAGCACGACGGGCACGAACAGGCCGAGGAGCGAGACGTCGAAGCTCGGGGTGACGAAGTGCGGGAAGCCGACCCAGTCTGCCTGGCGCACGGCGGCGAAGCTGACCTCGCCGCGCAGCGCGGCCACGGCGTAGCCGACCAGGACGCCGACGAGGATCGAGAGCCGCCCGAGGATGCCGCGGAACAGGACGGTGCACAGGATGATCGACAGCAGCGTGACGAGCGCCGTGACCGGCGCCGCGCGGAAACCGCTCGTGCAGGACTCGACGATCGCGCCGTCGACGACCGACTGCTGGCAGGTGCCCCACGCGGTCGGAGCGAGGTTCAGGCCGATCAGCGCGACGATCGTGCCCGTCACGACCGGTGGCATGAGCGCGTTGATCCAGCCCGTGCCGGCGACGTGCACCACGACGCCCACGGCGGCCAGCAGCACGCCCACCACGACGATCCCGCCGAGCGCCGCCGACTGGCCCCCCGAGGCGGTCGCGGCGGCGATGGGTGCGATGAACGCGAACGACGAGCCGAGATAGCTCGGCAGCTGGTTGCGCGTGATGAGCAGGAAGAGCGCGGTGCCCACGGCCGAGAAGAACAGGGTGGTGGCGGGGGAGAAGCCCGTCAGCAGCGGGACCAGGAAGGTCGCGCCGAACATCGCCACGACGTGCTGCATGCCGATGCCGATGGTGCGTGGCCAGCTGAGCCGCTCGTGGGGTGCGACGACCGCGCCGACCCCGATCGTTCGGCCGTTGCCGTGCAACGACCAGCCGTGCTGCTTCCCACCGATGCTCATGGCTCGTCCCTCGTCGTCGTGGCTGGGCGGTGACGCCGTCCGGTGCGGAGCGGCGAGCCGGACGCTAGCAAGCGACCCGGACCTTCCACCAGGGACGTTCGGGCTGGTGGCGTGCCGATCGGTTCGTCGAGGCGCATGATCGGAGGAGCCGATCCGACGAAGGAGACCCACCATGACCTCAGAGCAGACCTCGACCCCCGCCGAGGACGACCGCGTGCACGCCGAGGCCCCCGCGGAGGGTGCCGCCACACCCGGTGAGCCCGGGTCGACCGACACCCGCGAGCACTCGAGCGACCCCGCCGAGGGTGCCGACGACGCGTGACGCATCCCGGCAGCTCCTGACGGGGGTGGCGCTGCACGGAAGCGGCGCCTGACCCACCTACGCTGTCCGGCGATGATCACTCGTGCCGAAGCGGCGTACGCCGGCGCCCTCCGGGCGTTCCAGAACCCGATGCTGGACCTGCTCCACAAGCGGCACGCCCCGCTCGTCGTGTCGCTGCTGTCCGTCACGTTCACCGCCGAGCGCCCGACGGTGCCCGTCGCCGACGCGCACACCGAGATCGGCGACGCGCTCGAGCAGCTGCGTGCCGCGGGCTACCAGGACACCCTCCCGAGCGGGTCCGCGCGCGAGCTGTGCCGGCAGTGGGCCGACGCCGGGTGGCTCGTGCGTCAGGTGCTGGACGACGACGTCGAGGTGTACCGCCTCTCGGCCCACGCCGTCGGCGCGCTGGAGATCGCCGGGCGCGCCGGTGGCGCCCGCGCGCGCGTCTCGCGGTCGCGGGTGCGGACGATGCTCGACGCCGTCGAGCGCCTCGCGCAGGACGCCGACCCGGACGCGCTCGTCCGCATGGCACGGCTCGACGCGGAGATCAGGCGGCTCCAGGACGAGCTGACGCGGATCCAGCGGACCGGCACGGTCGAGGAGGTCGACGACGAGCAGCTGCTCGAGGAGGCCGAGAACGTGCTCCACCTCGCGCGCGAGCTGCCCGCCGACTTCGCGCGCGTCGCGGAGTCGATCAAGGCGATGCAGCGCGACGTGGTCACCGCGCTGCGCCAGGACGAGCGACCCACGGGCGACGTGCTGCGCGAGTATCTCGAGCGCGCCGAGCACGTCATGGAGTCGACGTCGGAGGGCCGCGCGTTCGCGGGGGCGTTGCGCCTGATCGGCGACCCGCAGCGGCTCGACGAGCTCGCCACGCAGCTCGACGCCGTGCTGCGGCACCGATTCAGCGCACGCCTGCCGGCCCAGCAGCGCACCGAGCTGCGGGAGATCGGCCGGCGCATCGAGCAGGGTCTCGACCTCGTCTTCACGGCGCAGCGCGAGGCGTCGTACGTGATCACCGCGCAGGTCCGCAACCACGACCCGCTGCGCGACCGCCAGGTCGACGAGCTCCTGCGCGACGTGATGACCGGGCTGCAGGCCTGGATGCCCGACGCGCGTCGCGGCCAGGCGGTCGAGCCGCTGCGCCGGCTGCCCGTCGCGGAGGTCGACCACCTGCGCCAGACGGCCGGCGACCTGCGCCCGCCGCGCCCGCCGGCCCCGCTGACCGACTGGGACGACTCGGCCGACGTCGACGTCTCGCACGACGAGGCGCGCGCGTGGGGCGGGCCCCACTACGCCGACCTCGCGGAGCTCCTGCGCGGCTCCGTCGCCGGGGCGGACGAGATCGACGTCGCCGCAGTGTTCAACGCGGCGCCACCGGCTCTCCGCCGCCCGGTCGACCTGCTCGGGCTGCTCGAGCTCGCCGACAGCCGCGGCATGACCGAGACGGGCGAGCTCGCGTTCGTCGACGCGGTCCGCCCCGACGGGTCGCGCCGCCGGTTCGCGTTCGGCGGCGTCACCACCCTCCCGAAGCAGGACGACGGCGATGAAGGACCACGACGATGACTGAGACCACTGGCGTGCTCGACCCCGAGACCGGGTTCATCGAACCGGTCCCGATGGAGGAGGACCCCGCCGAGCTGTTCGCCGGCGACTCCGGCACGCTCGATGCGGAGGTCCGCCGGGTGCTGGTGCGGCTGCTGCAGCGCCGGTTCCTGCTCGCGGACCGCAACCGGGCGCAGTGGCGGACGTTGCTGGAGAACCAGCACGTGATCGAGTCCCGGCTGCACGACCTGTTCGTGCACCTCGTCGTCGACCACGAGCGCGGCGTGGCCTACAAGAAGCAGGTGCGCTCGGCCGAGCTCGACGTCCCCGTGCTGCTGCGCGACGAGGCGTACTCGCGCGCCGAGACGCTCGTGCTGGTCCACCTGCGCACGGTCTACCAGCGCGAGCACGGCGCCGGAGAGACGTCGGTGCGCGTGGACGTCGAGGACCTCGAGCGCACGGCGCTGACCTACTTCGACCCGGACGACACGAACGTCGCGGGCACCCAGCGCGAGATCCGCGCGGCCGTGACCAGGCTCGCCAAGGAGGGTCTCGTCGAGGAGGAGTCCGAGGGGCGCTACCGCGTCACGCCCCTGGTCGAGATCGTGCTGAGCAACGAGCGACTCGGCGAGCTGCGCGAGTGGCTGGGCGAGCAGGCGAGCTCCGAGCAGGGCAGCACCGAGCAGGGCAGCACCGAGCAGGAGGAATCCCGATGACGATGGTCGACACCCTCTTCGGGCTGGTTCCGTCCACCTCGACCGGGCAGCAGTGGATCGCGAGCGAGCTGCAGCTCGTCAACTGGGGCGGCTACCACCACCACCACCGCGTGCGGCTCGCCTCGACCGCGACACTGCTCTCGGGCGGCTCGGGCTCGGGCAAGTCCACGCTCATGGACGCGTACATCGCGCTGCTCATGCCGCACACGACGCCCTTCAACGGCGCGTCGAACGGGGGAGTCGTCGGACGCCCGCGCGGCAAGGACCAGCGCAACATCCTGTCGTACGCGCGCGGCAAGCTCGACGAGTCGCGCACCGAGGACGGCACCCGGCAGCGGGTGCTGCGCGGCGACGGCGAGGACACCTGGTCGGCGATCGCGATGACCTGGGTCGACCAGTCCGGGACGTCGTTCACGGGCGTGCGCGCCTGGTACGTCCCGTCCGCGGCGCGGACGCTGGACGACGTGGTCGCGGTGCGCGCGACGACGGACGGCGCGTTCGACCTGCGCGAGCTCGAGGCTGCCGCGGGGCACCGGTTCGGCCGGGCGGCGATCGCCGCCGCCGGGCTCACGCCGTTCGACACCGACCGCGACTTCACGGCGCGGCTGTACTCGACGCTCGGCATCGGCGCCTCGGGCGACGGCAGCAAGGCCGTCGCGCTGCTGGGCCGGATCCAGGCCGGGCAGCAGATCACCACGGTCGACGCGCTGTACAAGTCGATGGTGCTCGAGGAGCCCGACACGTTCGCGACGGCCGACGCGGTCGTCGAGCAGTTCGACAAGCTCACCGGGACCCGGGAGCAGATGATCACCGCGCGCCAGCAGGTCAAGGCGCTCGAGCCGATCCGCGAGAGCAGGGCGGCGATCATCGAGGCGACCGATCGGTTGCGGGTCATCGACCAGATCGGCACGTTCGACGACGCGGCCTCGCCGGCAGCGCTGTGGCGGCACGAGCGCCGCCTGGGCCTGCTGCGGGCGGTCGAGAGCGACCAGCAGCGACGCCACCAGCAGGCGCAGCGCCTCACGGCGGAGACGACGGCCCGGATCGAGGCGGCGAAGGCCGACCTCGACGGGGTCAAGGAGACGCTGTGGTCGTCGGGCGGCGACCGCCTCGCACGTGCCCAGCGCGAGGTGACCGGCGTCCGGTCCCGGCTGGACGAGGCCCGCCGCGCGCGCGCACGGCTCGACGACGTCCTCGGCGCCCTGGACGGCGCCCAGGTGCGCCACGAGGCGGACCTCGCGGCGCTCGTCGACCGGGCACGCGCCGCGTTGCAGGACCCGGACGCCAAGGCGACCGCCCGGCAGGCGCTGTTCGACGCGATGTCCGAGAAGAAGGAGGCAGGCGCGGACCTGGCCGCCTTCACCGCCGAGCGCGCGGCGGTCGTGCGGCGGCGGGACAACATCCCCGGTGACCTGCACGCCGCGCGGACGGCCCTGGCCGAGGCCGCCGGCCTGACGCCCGACGACCTGCCGTTCGTCGCCGAGCTCATCGAGGTCCGCACCGAGCACGAGCCGTGGCGCGACGCGTTCAACCTGGCGCTCGGCGGGTTCGCGACGCTGATCCTCATCGACGTCGCGCACCTCGGCGCCTTCCGCAAGGCGATCGACGCGGTCCCGACCGCGCGCCGGATCCGGTTCGAGGGAGTGCCGACCGGGCTGCGCGAGGACGTCGGGCTCGACGCGCGCACGCTGCCGGGCCGGCTCGACTTCCGCGGCGGACCGTTCGCCGGCTGGCTGCGCAGCGAGCTCGCCCGCCGGTTCGCCTACGTCTGCGTCGACACCCCCGGCGAGCTCTCGCAGCACACGAAGGCGCTGAGCCGCTCGGGCCAGGTCTCCGAGGGCACCCAGGGCGCCCACGGCGGGCAGGGCCGTGCGAACGTGCTCGGCTTCACCAACGCGCGGCGCCTCGCGCACGTGGACCAGCAGATCGCCCGGGCGCAGGAGCGTCGCGCGCTCGCCGAGCAGCGCGTGCTCGAGGCGGAGGCCGG
>Ga0160439_1000652_pt1 | contig 13774 bp, 16 predicted proteins | sample HID1975M_E0MG_FD_108201 | JGI IMG/M metagenome (GOLD analysis project Ga0160439, IMG submission 108201) | Enriched soil microbial communities from UW Madison campus, WI, USA - HID1975M_E0 MG | ecosystem: Environmental > Terrestrial > Soil > Unclassified | place: USA: Madison, Wisconsin... | reverse complement strand
TGCGCTGGACTAAAATGCTAGTCGACATACCCGCTGCACAACACAAAACGATATTCTTCATAGATCTGCTCTCAGTGTCCGTTCGATACACTGATAATTATCCGTGACGCCTCGCTACAACAACCGCTTTACGATGATTGTGTGTGAGGTATCACAAAAGAAACTGATCAGGGCTGAAACCGGTTACATTACTGCAAGGTTCTTCCCAGAAAACGATCCCAATCTTTCCACACCGGTTGTAAGCCCGAGCGTATTAATGCCTCAGCCACTTCGACTGGAGTGCGCCCATCATGTGGAGCAAACTGCTCGAGTTCAGGATGATTATCGGCGTAGCCGCCAGGCTGCGTTTTTGAAAAAGCACTGACGTTGTTTATGGCGAGTGGAATCATGTTGTCCCGGAACCACGGAGATTCGCGCGTAGAAAGTGAAAGCTCAACGTCAGGGGCGAGCAGACGAAATGCACATATCACCTGCACAAGCTGGCTTTCCGTCATCACTGATGCGGGTTCCACCCCTCCTGCACACGGGCGTAATCGCGGAAATGAAATCGAAAAGCGGCTTTGCCAATAATTTTGCTGTAGCCACAGAAGATGTTCAGCAACCATAAAACAGTCGGTGCGCCAGCTGTCTGATAATCCGATTAACGCACCAAGACCGATTTTGTCTATTCCTGCCCGACCCAATCTGTCGGGTGTTTCCAGGCGCCAGAAGAAATCCTGCTTATTGCCCCGTAGATGGTGCTGCGCGTATACCGCCTGGTGATAAGTTTCCTGGTAAACCATCACGCCATCCAGACCGAGGGTTTTCAGTTCGACATATTCGTGTTCCTCCAGCGGCTGCACTTCCATTTGTAATGAACTGAACTGGCGGCGAATGGTGGGAAGATGCTGACGGAAATAATCCATTCCCACTTTGGTCTGATGCTCACCGGTCACCAACAGCAAATGCTCAAAGCCCAGTTTGCGAATCGCCTCGCACTCGCGTTCAATCTCTGGCGCATTGAGCGTTTTACGTTTGAGCTTGTTACTCATGGAAAATCCACAGTAAGTACAATCGTTAGCGCAGAGATTTGACAGATAAAGCGGCACATAAAAACTCACTGTGTTGCCAAAGCGTTGGCGAGTTAAATACTGTGCCTTTTGCGCGAGCGGTTCCAGAAATTGGCTGGTGGCGGGGGAGAGCAAAGCCATGAAATCATCACGTGTGAGTTTCTGTGCTGCCAACGCACGTTCTACGTCGGCAGCCGTTTTACTGTTGATGCGAAGCGTAATGTCATCCCAGTCCAGCTCTCGCCAGCGGTCAGTGAAGGTTTGTGCCATCACGCATTCTCCTGGCTAAATTGCAAAAACTCCGTCAACGGGCTGGATGCGTGAGCCTGCTGATGGCGTGTTCCTAAACCAGACTGCGCTGCAATTAAGCCCGCTTCCACGGCGAGGCGAAATGCGTGCGCCATTTGTACCGGCTCACGCGCCACGGCAATGGCGGTGTTAACCAACACCGCTGAAGCCCCGATTTCCAGGGCTTCAGCGGCATGGCTTGGTGCACCAATTCCAGCATCAACGACGACCGGGACTCTGGCTTGTTCGATGATAATTTCCAGCAGCGCTCGCGTTTGTAAGCCTTGATTTGAACCGATAGGCGCACCAAGCGGCATCACTGCCGCGCATCCTGCTTCTTCAAGCCGTTTACACAAAACCGGATCGGCTCCGCAGTAAGGCAGAACCACAAACCCCATTTTTACGAGTTGTTCCGCAGCTTTCAGCGTTTCGATAGGGTCGGGCAACAGGTAGCGAGCATCAGGGTGAATTTCCAGCTTTACCCAATGCGTACCGAGCGCCTCGCGAGCCAATTGAGCGGCAAAAATCGCTTCTTCCGCCGTCTTGGCACCTGAAGTATTAGGCAGCAATTGCACGCCGGCTTCGAGTAAAGGTGCCAGAATCGCATCGTTACGATTACGCAAATCGACCCGTTTCATCGCCATCGTCACCAATTGCGAACCTGAGGCGCGAATGGCTTCTGCCATTAACTGCGGCGAGGCAAATTTCCCGGTGCCGGTGAACAGGTGTGACGAAAAAGTTTTATCAGCAATCTGTAGCATTTAACCCCCGGCTATGGCCTGAAAAAGCACGATTTTGTCGCCATCATTCAACAAATAGTTTTCCCATTGCTCACGTGGAACGATTCTTTGATTGATCGCTAATGCAACGCCTGGTTTCAATAAACTGAGTTGTTCCAGCAGCATCGCCAGCATCAGGTTGTCCGGGCATTGCATCGGTTCGTCGTTAAAGTGGATGCGCATGTTGCCCTCCACAAACGGGGCAGCCTGCTGCTTTCTGCATGATGAGAGTGCGCCAGCTATGTTGGCGGGCATCAAACAGGCGTAGAGAACCCGCAGCCGGAACCATACCGCTGAGGTGTTTTATCGCTTCAAGCGCCTGCAATGTGCCCATCACACCCACCACCGGGCCGACGATGCCTGCCGTGCGGCAGTTGCGTTCCGGTTCGTGTTCATCAGGCCACACGCAGCGGTAACAACCGTTTTCCCATGGCGGCGTCAGCACCATAAGTTGCCCACCAAATCCCACGGCACTTGCGGAGATCAGCGGTTTGTTATGTGCGACACAGGCGGCGTTAACGGCCTGGCGCGTTGCCATGTTGTCGCTGCAATCCAGTACCAAATCGGCATTTTTTACTGCCTGATTCAACACTTCTCCAGCCAGACGCTCGCCAATAACCTGGAGCTTAATATCAGGATTAAGTTGTTGTAGATGGCGTTGGGCGGCCAGCGATTTTGGTTGGTCGATATCTTGTGTGGTGAACAGAATCTGGCGCTGCAAATTACTGATATGCACGTTGTCATCATCGGCGAGAATCAGGGTACCAACGCCTGCGGCAGCCAAATACAACGCCGCAGGGGAACCCAGCCCGCCTAATCCGACGATTAAGACTTTGCTGGCGAGCAGCTTTTGCTGCCCTTCAATGGCGATGTCTTCCAATAGCACCTGGCGGCTGTAACGCATAAAGTCGGAATCATTCATCGCCAGCCCCCACCAGTTCCAACAACTGCACAGTGGCCGCTCGCCAGTCAGCAGCCTGAGTTATTGCGCTAACCACCGCGACACCGCCCACACCTGTTTTTAGCACGGATGGAACGCGCTCAATGCTTATCCCGCCAATCGCCACGGTGGGGTAATCGCCCAACGTTTTGATATGTGCAGCGAGCTGCGCCAGCCCTTGCGGGGCGGACGGCATTTGTTTGGTGTTGGTAGGGAAAACATGCCCTAAAGCGATGTAAGAAGGGCGCGCCATCAGGGCGCGATCCATTTCCATATTGTCGTGTGTCGAAAGCCCGAGGCGCAGGCCCGCATCGCGAATAGCATCCAGATTAGCCACATCCATATCTTCCTGGCCGAGATGCACGCCGTAAGCGCGATGTTTGATTGCCAGCCGCCAGTAATCGTTAATAAACAGGCGAGTTTGGTATTGCTGGCTTAACTTGATGGCCGCAACAATATCGCCCTCAACGTCATCGTCGTGTTTGTCTTTGATGCGCAATTGAATGGTGCGCACGCCTGCTCCCAACAGTCGCTCAATCCATTCAACGCAATCAACCACCGGGTATAAACCCAACCGCTGCGGCACAGCGGGAAATGCAGGTTTGTTCATCACACTTCCTCCTGGCGCAGATAAATTTCGCCACCTTTTGCCCGGAAGGTTTGCGACATATCTTCCAGTCCGACTTCAATGGCTTGTTTAGCGGCGAAATCGCGAACCTCCTGGGAGATTTTCATTGAGCAGAATTTTGGCCCGCACATGGAACAGAAGTGCGCGACTTTGCCGGACTCCTGCGGCAGCGTTTCGTCGTGATACGCGCGGGCAGTGAACGGGTCGAGTGCGAGGTTAAACTGATCTTCCCAGCGGAATTCAAAGCGGGCTTTCGACATGGCGTTATCGCGGATCTGCGCACCAGGGTGGCCTTTTGCGAGGTCTGCGGCATGGGCCGCAATTTTGTAGGTAATCAGACCCTGCTTAACATCATCTTTATTTGGCAGGCCAAGATGTTCTTTTGGCGTGACGTAACACAGCATCGCGCAGCCAAACCAGCCGATCATGGCCGCACCAATTCCTGACGTGAAATGGTCGTAACCAGGCGCAATATCGGTAGTCAGCGGGCCGAGTGTGTAGAACGGCGCTTCGTGGCAATGCTCCAGTTCTTCGGTCATGTTGCGGCGAATCATCTGCATTGGCACATGCCCCGGTCCTTCAATCATCACCTGTACGTCGTACTCCCAGGCGATTTTGGTTAACTCGCCAAGCGTATGCAGCTCAGAGAATTGTGCTTCGTCGTTGGCATCCTGGATGGAGCCGGGGCGCAGACCGTCGCCTAAAGAGAGCGAAACGTCGTAAGCCGCGCAGATTTCACAGATTTCGCGGAAGTGCTCATACAGGAAGTTTTCCTGATGATGCGACAGGCACCATTTCGCCATAATCGAGCCACCGCGTGAAACAATTCCGGTGAGGCGTTTGGCGGTCATCGGCACATAACGCAGCAGTACTCCGGCGTGAATCGTGAAGTAATCGACGCCTTGCTCAGCCTGTTCCAGCAGCGTGTCGCGGAACATTTCCCAGGTCAGGTCTTCGGCGATGCCATTAACTTTCTCCAGCGCCTGGTAAATTGGCACAGTGCCGATCGGTACCGGGCTGTTACGCAAAATCCATTCACGGGTTTCGTGGATATAGCGGCCGGTAGACAGATCCATCACGGTATCTGCCCCCCAGCGCGTGGACCAGACCAGTTTTTCCACTTCTTCTTCAATGGAGGAAGTGACCGCCGAGTTGCCAATATTGGCGTTCACTTTCACCAGGAAATTACGCCCGATAATCATCGGCTCGGATTCGGGGTGGTTGATATTGGCGGGGATAATTGCCCGTCCAGCCGCCACTTCGTCGCGCACAAATTCCGGCGTGATATTTTCTGGCAGACGAGCGCCAAAACTCTGGCCTGGATGCTGGTGGCGTAACACTTCATCGCGAATACGCTCGCGGCCCATATTTTCACGAATGGCGATGAACTCCATTTCCGGCGTCACTCTTCCCTGGCGTGCATAGTGCAGTTGCGTGACGGTTTTCCCGGCTTTAGCCCGCTTAGGCGTTAGCTGTGTTTCGAAACGCAATTCATCCAGACCGTCATCGGCCAGACGCTCTTTGGTGTAGGCAGAGCTGCGGTCGGCCAAGATTTCGCAATCATCACGTTCGGCAATCCAGTTTTCACGTAGTGGCGAAAGGCCGCGCAGGACATCAATGTTGATAGCCGGGTCGCCATACGCGCCAGAAGTGTCATAAACCGGAATGGCATCGTTAGGGGTGAACTGCGGGTTTTCTTTGCTACCGCCAGTGGCTGTCGGGCTAAGCTGGATTTCACGCATCGGCACGCGGATATCATCACGCGAGCCGGTGAGGTAAATTCGCTGAGAGTTAGGGAAAGCTGTGCCTTCGAGGGTATTGATAAAGTGTTGGGCAGCAGTACGCTGTTCGCGACGGTTTGGTTTTTTTTCAGTAGTAGACATAGCTCATTCCAGTAATTATCAGGAAGTGGCTTGTCAGAACAACGGAGGAGTAATGAATGTGGGGCGCCCGCGCACGGGTGAACCCAAAAGCAGAATTACTCTTGTTCCCTTCGCAGGTATTAACCTGATCAGGTTCCGCGGATCCCGAATTAACGGTCTCAGCCGGTGCTTAACGCACTCGGCACTCCGACAAGAAGAAACCCGTATTGCTACGGGTCGATATGTAAATTACGCGTTAACAGAGCAGAACTCAAGCCGGACGTGCAAGGCTGCCGGTCTCATTAGCACTGTCATTTAGATCGTGGTCGTACGCCAACTGAATCAGTTTATCTTCCAGCGAAAAGCGGGATTCTAACGCTTCACCAATGCCGGAAAGTGCTTTCTGGAACTCAATATAGTTATCATGATCGATTGCGCTTTCGAGATGCGAATCGTAGAAATCCATGATTTGCTGGGTGTTGGCTTCAAGTTGTGGGTAAAGATGAGTGGCGGCTAAAAGTGGGCTGCTACCTTCCATTTCACTGATAATGCGTTCATAAATATTAAAATGGCCGGAAGAAAGATAGTCCACGAGGTTATGGCAAAAATTATCCAGAGCCTTTTCATCGAGCGCAGTATGGGATTCCTTGTTAGGCTTGATCCCAACCATATTGTAATAAGCTACCAACAGATGTTTGCGGGCATGAAGCCATTGGTCGATTAACTCATTACTACCACCAACGCGCTCAGTCAGGTTTTCTAACTGGTTAAGCATGATTGACTCCGTGAGTAGAGATGTGACGCAAACGTACCCAAAAGTGTTACGACTATTTGTTTATACCAGCGAACTCGGGGATGTGCACCAGGTTATGGAACGCGTAATTCAAAAGTTAGATCAGGGCTGGTTTATCGTCAGTCATGAACAAAAACTGTGGCTGCCTAAAGGTGAGCTACCTCACGGAGCGGCAGAGGAATTTCAATTAGATGGCGCGGTGGGGATACCCATCGGCGAATGGGAAAACGAGCCTGTCTGGCTGGTGCGAGAAAATCGCAAGGCGGATATGGGTTCTGTGCGTCAGGTGATTGACCAGGATGTGGGTTTGTTCCAGTTGGCTGGGCGTGGCGTGCAGTTGGCGGAGTTCTATCGCTCTCACAAATTCTGCGGCTACTGTGGCCATGAAATGCACGTCAGCAAAACCGAATGGGCGATGCTGTGTAACCACTGCCGTGAACGTTATTACCCGCAAATTTCACCGTGCATCATCGTAGCCATTCGTCGCGACGATCAAATCCTGCTTGCCCAACATACGCGTCATCGCAACGGGATTTACACCGTACTGGCCGGGTTTGTTGAGGTTGGGGAAACTCTCGAGCAAGCCGTGGCGCGTGAAGTGATGGAAGAGAGCAGCATTCGCGTGAAAAACTTACGTTACGTCACCTCGCAACCCTGGCCGTTCCCGCAATCGTTGATGACTGCGTTTATGGCGGATTATCACAGTGGTGAGATTAAAATTGACCCGAAAGAGTTAATTGACGCGGGTTGGTATCGATATGATCAGCTCCCGCTGTTGCCGCCACCAGGTACGGTGGCGCGTCGTTTGATTGAAGATACCGTCGCCCTGTGTCGCGCGGACTATGAGTGATAAACTTGAGCGATACAGCCAAAGGAAATTCAAAATGACTGAACTGAAGAACGACCGTTACCTGCGGGCGCTGCAACGCCAACCTGTAGATACCACGCCAGTATGGATGATGAGGCAGGCAGGTCGTTACTTGCCAGAATACAAAGCCACGCGCGCTGTCGCAGGCGATTTTATGTCGCTGTGCAAAAATGCGGAGCTGGCTTGTGAAGTGACATTGCAGCCGCTGCGTCGCTATCCGCTGGATGCCGCTATCCTTTTCTCCGATATTCTCACCGTGCCAGACGCGATGGGGCTTGGTCTCTATTTCGAAGCCGGTGAAGGCCCGCGTTTCCGCTCGCCAATTACCAGCCGTGCCGATGTCGAAAAACTGCCGATTCCTGATCCAGAAGATGAACTGGGTTATGTAATGAACGCAGTACGCACCATTCGCCGCGAGTTAAAAGGCGAAGTGCCGCTGATTGGTTTCACCGGAAGCCCGTGGACGCTGGCGACTTATATGGTTGAAGGCGGCAGCAGCAAAGCCTTTACCGTGATTAAAAAGATGATGTATGCCGACCCGCAAGCGCTGCATCTTCTGCTCGATAAGCTGGCGCAAAGCGTCACGCTGTACCTGAATGCGCAAATCAAAGCGGGTGCGCAATCGGTAATGATTTTCGATACCTGGGGCGGTGTGCTGACCGGGCGTGACTATCAACAATTCTCGCTCTATTACATGCACAAAATCATTGATGGCCTGCTGCGTGAAAACGAAGGTCGTCGCGTGCCGGTGACGATGTTCACCAAAGGCGGCGGTCAGTGGCTGGAAGCGATGGCCGAAACAGGTTGTGATGCGCTGGGCTTAGACTGGACGACCGACATCGCTGATGCTCGCCGCCGTGTTGGCCATAAAGTCGCGCTTCAGGGCAATATGGACCCATCCATGCTTTATGCACAACCTGCGCGTATTGAAGAAGAAGTGGCAACGATTCTGGCTGGGTTCGGTAAAGGTGAAGGCCACGTCTTTAACCTCGGCCACGGTATTCATCAGGATGTGCCGCCAGAGCACGCGGGTGCATTTGTTGAAGCGGTGCACCGTTTGTCGAAACCGTATCACCTGTAAAAGTTCGGAGAGGGAATGGATCTCGCAAGTCTGCGTAAACAACAGATCGAACTGGCAGCCCAGGTGATCCGCAAAGATCGCCTGGAGCAAGATCCTCCCCGGTTAATCGCCGGGGCTGACGTTGGGTTTGAGCAGGGCGGTGACGTCACGCGCGCCGCCATCGTGCTATTGAAATATCCTTCCCTCGAACTGGTTGAATATCAGGTGGCGCGTGTCGCCACCTCAATGCCTTATATCCCCGGTTTCCTTTCATTTCGTGAATATCCAGCACTGCTTACCGCATGGGAAATGCTGTCGCAAAAACCTGACCTGCTGTTTGTCGACGGCCACGGTATTTCGCATCCCCGGCGTTTGGGCGTTGCCAGCCATTTTGGCCTGCTGGTGGACGTGCCAACGATAGGCGTTGCCAAGAAACGTCTGTGTGGGAAGTTTGAGCCATTATCGGAAGAACCCGGTTCGTGCCAGTTGCTGACTGATAAAGGCGAACCGCTTGCGTGGGTGCTGCGCAGTAAAAAGCGCTGCAATCCATTGTTTGTCTCCACAGGCCACAAAGTCAGCCTCGATACGGCCTTGTTATGGGTGAATCGCTGTCTGGTGGATTATCGTTTACCGGAGCCGACTCGCTGGGCTGATGCCGTGGCATCAGGTCGCCCGGCTTTCACGCGGTGGCAAGCAATTCAGGGGTGATTAAGGTAAACTACCGCTAATATTCCGTCTTTGAGACATCGCTATGTTACAAAACCCAATCCATCTGCGCCTGGAGAAACTGGAAAGCTGGCAACATGTCACTTTCATGGCTTCTTTGTGCGAACGCATGTATCCGAATTACGCCATGTTCTGCCAGCAGACAGAATTTGGTGATCCTCAGTTATATCGCAAAATTCTCGATTTGATTTGGGAAACCTTGACGGTCAAAGATGCGAAAGTAAACTTTGATAGCCAACTTGAGAAGCTCGAGGAAGGCATCCCGGTTGCTGATGACTATGATATTTACGGTGTCTACCCGGCGATTGATGCATGCGTTGCGTTGAGCGAACTCCTTCATTCACGTCTTTCCGGGGAAACTCTGGAACATGCGATTGAAGTCAGTAAGGCGTCAATTACGACCGTTGCGATGCTGGAAATGACCCAGGCTGGTCGTGAAATGACCGACGAAGAGCTGAGAGAAAACCCTGCCGTTGAAGAAGAATGGGACATTCAATGGGAGATTTTCCGCCTGTTAGCCGACTGCGAAGAACGCGACATTGAGCTGATCAAAGGGCTGCGTGCAGACCTGCGCGAAGCGGGTAGCAGCAATATTGGTATAAATTTGCAGCAGTAAGACAGCAAAACGTGACTTACAGTCCGAATTGTCACCCCTGAAGGCTTCCAATTAGCCCCCCGTCTGGTCTACATTTGTGGGGCGAAAAAAAGTGGCTATCGGTGCGTGTATGCAGGAGAGTGCTTTTTTGGCATTTCCGTCGCACTCGATGCTTAGCAAGCGATAAACACATTGTAAGGATAACTTATGAACAAGACTCAACTGATTGATGTAATTGCTGACAAGGCTGATCTGTCTAAAGTACAGGCTAAAGCTGCTCTGGAATCCACCCTGGCTGCAATTACTGAGTCTCTGAAAGAAGGTGATGCTGTCCAACTGGTTGGTTTCGGTACCTTCAAGGTAAACCACCGTGCTGAGCGCACTGGCCGCAACCCACAGACTGGTAATGAAATCAAAATCGCCGCAGCTAACGTGCCGGCATTTGTTTCAGGCAAAGCACTGAAAGACGCTGTTAAGAGCTAATAGTGTCAGTGAACAGTTTTAGCAGAGGGGCGTTTACGCCCCTTTTGTTTGTCTGGCGTCCTTTGGTCGTGCTGGCAGGCACAGTGCTGCTAATGGCATGCAGCAGTCAGCCTCCGCTTCCACCATTTACGGCAAGTGGCTATATCGCCGATAAAGGTGTAGTGCGTATCTGGCGTAAAGATAATAGTGACGACCACAGCATTCATATGCTTGCGGTACTGAGTCCAATGCAGAAAGGCGCTACAACCACCAGTGATTACCGCTGGTTGGGTGAAAAGCTAATGTCGATTGAAACGACAATTCAGAGCGAGCCGTCTGAACACATTAAAGTTCGCTTTGATGAAAACGGCGAGTTGAGCTTTATGCAGCGCGAAGTGAACGGCCAAAAGCAACAGCTTTCCAACGACCAAATCGCTTTGTATCAGTATCAAGCGAGCCGGACCAAAGCAACCAGCGAAGCATTACGTATTGGACGTGTGGTTCTGCGGCAAGGGCGTTGGCATGACAATGGAACAGTCACCACCTGCGAAGGTGAGACAATCAAGCCTAAACTCGACAGCATATCTTTGAGTCATATCGCGAATCGTCAGCGTCACTCCTCGATGGATGTGAGCGTGGCCTGGCTTGAAGCGCCAGAAGGGTCACAACTGCTGCTGGTCGCGAATCAGGACTACTGTAGCTGGCAGCCTAAGCCTGCGACATTCTAGATGTAAAAAAACCGCCACGCGGGCGGTCTTTAATATCACTTCAAATATTACTTCGCGTTTTCACGCTCAATGGCGCGATAGCCAATATCTGAGCGGCTGAAACTGCCATCCCAGTGGATATCCTTCATCAACTCGTAAGCACGCTGCTGCGCTTGTGCGACGGTATCACCTAATGCGGTCACGCACAGAACGCGCCCACCGTTAGTCACCACCATATCATCTTCACGCAGTTTGGTTCCGGCATGGAACACTTTCCCGTCCGCCACTTCTTCCAGCGGTAGGCCGTGAATCACGTCGCCATTACTGTAATCCGCCGGATAACCGCCAGCTGCCATGACTACGCCAAGAGACGGACGCTCATCCCACTTCGATGTTGTCACATCCAGCTTGCCATCACACGCTGCAAGACACAGCTCGACCAGATCTGATTGCAGACGCAGCATAATCGGTTGGGTTTCCGGGTCGCCGAAGCGGCAGTTAAACTCGATAACCTTCGGATTGCCTTGCTTGTCGATCATCAAGCCAGCGTACAGAAAACCGGTATAAGTATTCCCTTCAGCCGCCATGCCGCGCACGGTTGGCCAGATAACCAGATCCATTGCACGCTGGTGGACTTCATCCGTCACAACCGGTGCTGGAGAATACGCGCCCATACCGCCGGTATTTGGACCGGTATCACCATCTCCAACACGTTTATGATCCTGACTGGTGGCCATTGGCAGAACGTTTTCGCCATCCACCATCACGATGAAGCTGGCTTCTTCGCCATCCAAAAACTCTTCTACAACGATGCGGTGCCCGGCATCGCCAAAGGCGTTACCTGCCAGCATATCGTTTACCGCAGCTTCGGCTTCTTCTAACGTCATGGCTACGATTACGCCTTTACCTGCGGCCAAACCGTCGGCTTTAATGACAATCGGCGCGCCTTTTTCACGGACGTAAGCTAAAGCGGGTTCGACTTCGGTGAAGTTTTGATATTCAGCGGTCGGGATTTTATGGCGGGCCAGGAAATCCTTGGTGAAAGCTTTTGAACCTTCTAACTGCGCAGCTCCCTGAGTTGGGCCAAAGATCTTCAGGCCAGCTGCACGGAAGGCATCGACCACACCAATCACCAGCGGCGCTTCCGGGCCGACAATCGTCAGGTCGATTTTTTCATTTTGTGCAAAGCTCAACAGCGCGGGAATATCCGTTGGGTTAATCGCCACGTTTTGTAAAGCGGGTTCCAGAGCCGTGCCCGCATTGCCGGGGGCGACGAATACCGTGCGCACTAACGGCGACTGCGATGCTTTCCAGGCCAGCGCGTGTTCACGCCCGCCATTACCAATCACTAATACTTTCATTTATGGTCGCTCCGGATTAATGGCGGAAGTGGCGCATGTCGGTAAAGATCATTGCGATCCCGTGTTCGTCAGCGGCGGCGATCACTTCGTCATCGCGAATTGAACCACCAGGCTGGATAACACAGCTCACGCCGACTGCCGCAGCGGCATCAATACCGTCACGGAATGGGAAGAAGGCATCTGAAGCCATTGCCGAGCCTTTCACTTCCAGGCCTTCATCGGCGGCTTTGATACCGGCAATTTTAGCGGAGTAAACGCGGCTCATTTGGCCAGCACCTATACCGATAGTCATATTCTCGCGGGCATAGACAATTGCGTTGGATTTAACAAACTTCGCCACCTTCCAGCAGAACAGCGCATCACGCAGTTCTTGCTCTGTTGGTTGGCGCTTGCTGACAACACGCAGGTCTGCGGCAGTCACCATACCCAAATCGCGATCCTGGACTAACACACCGCCGTTAACGCGTTTGAAATCCAGACCCGGAACACGCTGCTGCCACTGGCCGCAAGTCAGAACGCGAACGTTTTGCTTAGCAGAAGTGATCTTCAGTGCTTCAACGCTTGCTGACGGCGCAATAATCACTTCGACGAATTGGCGAGAGATAATCGCTTGTGCAGTTTCAGCGTCCAGTTCACGGTTGAACGCGATGATGCCGCCGAATGCAGAAGTTGGGTCGGTTTTGTAAGCGCGGTCGTAAGCATCTAATAAGGAAGTGCTGACAGCTACGCCGCAAGGGTTAGCATGCTTCACGATAACGCAGGCAGGCTCGCTAAACTCTTTCACACATTCCAGTGCCGCATCAGTATCAGCAATGTTGTTATAAGAGAGCGCTTTGCCCTGAACCTGAGTTGCGGTGGCAACGGAGGCTTCTTTAATTTCTTCTTCTATATAGAAGGCTGCTTGCTGGTGGCTGTTTTCACCGTAACGCATATCCTGCTTCTTAATGAAGTTCAGGTTCAGCGTGCGAGGGAAGCGGCCAGAAGGATCTTTGCTTTCGCCGTGGTAGGCAGGAACCATGCTACCGAAGTAGTTGGCGATCATGCTGTCGTAAGCGGCGGTGTGTTCGAAAGCCTTAATAGCCAAATCGAAACGTGTCTCGAGCGTAAGAGAGCCTTCGTTAGTATCCAGCTCGCTAATAATCGCCTCGTAGTCACTGCTCTTTACGACGATTGCCACATCTTTATGGTTCTTCGCCGCCGAGCGCACCATGGTTGGGCCGCCGATATCAATATTCTCTACCGCATCTTCCAGAGAGCAACCTTCACGGGCAACAGTCTGGGCGAACGGATAGAGGTTGACGACAACCATATCAATTGGGGAAATAGCGTGTTGTTCCATGATCGCATCATCCTGGCCGCGACGACCGAGAATGCCACCATGCACCTTTGGATGCAGGGTTTTGACGCGTCCATCCATCATCTCCGGGAAACCAGTGTAGTCAGAGACTTCGGTTACCGGCAGGCCAGCTTTAGCCAACAGATGAGCGGTTCCGCCAGTGGACAGCAGCTCCACTCCACGTTGGGAGAGCGCCTGGGCGAATTCGACGATACCGGCTTTGTCAGAAACACTGAGCAGAGCGCGGCGTACAGGACGACGTTGTTGCATGGTTTGATCCCTTAGCTTTGGTTCGCATATAGAAGAGCGTTAGCTGAATT
>Ga0160439_1000651_pt1 | contig 13785 bp, 13 predicted proteins | sample HID1975M_E0MG_FD_108201 | JGI IMG/M metagenome (GOLD analysis project Ga0160439, IMG submission 108201) | Enriched soil microbial communities from UW Madison campus, WI, USA - HID1975M_E0 MG | ecosystem: Environmental > Terrestrial > Soil > Unclassified | place: USA: Madison, Wisconsin... | reverse complement strand
GGGACCGTGGCAGCGTCCGGGGCGCTCGTCATGGGACCATGGTGGGGTCGGCCGAGGACCCCCGACAGGTCCGGGCCGGTCACGAACCGTCGATCGAGCGCCATCGGGCGCACCAGTACCCACCAGCCGGGAGTTGTCCGCGCGTGTCCCCGATCCCCAGTGCCGCCGCATCGTCGCGCATCCACCCTGCCGCGACGTCGCCCGACCTGCTGCGCAACTTCTGCATCATCGCGCACATCGACCACGGCAAGTCGACGCTCGCGGACCGGATGCTGCAGCTCACGGGTGTGGTCGACGCGCGGGCCATGCGGGCGCAGTACCTGGACCGGATGGACATCGAGCGCGAGCGCGGGATCACCATCAAGTCGCAGGCCGTGCGCATGCCGTGGGGCGTGGGCGACCAGGCGTACGCGCTGAACATGATCGACACCCCCGGGCACGTGGACTTCACGTACGAGGTGTCGCGGTCCTTGGCCGCGTGCGAGGGCGCGGTGCTGCTGGTCGACGCCGCGCAGGGCATCGAGGCGCAGACGCTGGCCAACCTGTACCTGGCGCTCGAGAACGACCTGCAGATCATCCCGGTGCTCAACAAGATCGACCTGCCGGCCGCGCAGCCGGAGAAGTACGCGGAGGAGCTGGCCAAGCTCATCGGCGGCGAGCCCGAGGACTGCCTCAAGGTGTCCGGCAAGACCGGCGTTGGCGTCGAGGCGCTGCTCGACCGCATCGTCGAGCTGGTCCCGCCGCCCACGGGCGACGCGGACGCGCCCGCCCGCGCCATGATCTTCGACTCGGTCTACGACACCTACCGCGGCGTCGTCACGTACGTCCGGGTGGTCGACGGCAACCTCAACCCGCGCGAGCGCATCGCGATGATGTCGACCAAGGCGACGCACGAGCTGCTCGAGATCGGCGTCATCTCCCCGGAGCCCGTGCCGACCAAGGGCCTGGGCGTCGGCGAGGTCGGCTACCTCATCACGGGTGTGAAGGACGTGCGCCAGTCCAAGGTCGGCGACACCGTCACCAACGCCGGCAAGCCCGCGGCCGAGGCGCTGGGCGGGTACTCCGACCCCAAGCCCATGGTCTTCTCGGGCCTGTACCCGATCGACGGCACCGACTACCCGGTGCTGCGCGACGCGCTCGACAAGCTCAAGCTCAACGACGCGGCCCTCAACTACGAGCCCGAGACGTCGGTCGCGCTGGGCTTCGGCTTCCGCGTCGGATTCCTGGGCCTGCTGCACCTGGAGATCATCCGCGAGCGGCTGGAGCGCGAGTTCGACCTGGACCTCATCTCGACCGCCCCGAACGTCGTCTACGAGGTCTCGCTCGAGGACAAGAGCGTCGTGACGGTCACGAACCCGAGCGAGTTCCCCAGCGGCAAGATCGGCGAGGTCCGCGAGCCGATCGTCAAGGCGACGATCCTGGCGCCGAGCGAGTTCATCGGCGCGATCATGGAGCTCAGCCAGTCCAAGCGCGGCGAGCTGCAGGGCATGGACTACCTGTCCGAGGACCGCGTCGAGCTGCGCTACGTGCTGCCGATGGCGGAGATCGTCTTCGACTTCTTCGACCAGCTCAAGTCCCGCACGCGCGGCTACGCGAGCCTCGACTACGAGCCCATCGGCGACCAGACCGCCGACCTGGTCAAGGTCGACATCCTGCTGCAGGGCGAGACGGTCGACGCGTTCAGCGCCATCGTCCACAAGGACAAGGCCTACGCCTACGGCGTCATGATGACCGGCAAGCTGCGCGAGCTGATCCCGCGTCAGCAGTTCGAGGTGCCGATCCAGGCCGCCATCGGCGCCCGCGTGATCGCTCGCGAGACCATCCGCGCCATCCGCAAGGACGTCCTGGCCAAGTGCTACGGCGGTGACATCACCCGCAAGCGCAAGCTGCTGGAGAAGCAAAAGGAGGGCAAGAAGCGCATGAAGACCATCGGTCGGGTCGACGTGCCGCAGGAGGCCTTCATCGCCGCGCTGTCGTCGGACGCCGGCGGCGGCAAGGACGCCAAGGACGCGAAGAAGAAGTGAGCCCGGCTCTCCCCGACGGGGACGACGCGCCCGACGACGGCGCGTTGCCGGACTCCGTCGTCGCGGGGGCCGACGAGCGCGCGTTCGGCGTGTACCTGCACGTCCCGTTCTGCACCGTGCGCTGCGGGTACTGCGACTTCAACACCTATACGGCCACGGAGCTCGGCGGCGGCGCGAGCCAGGCGTCCTACGCGGACACGGCCCTGCGGGAGGTCACCCTCGCGCAGCGCGTGCTGGCGGAGTCCGGCCTGCCGCGCCGGGAGGTCTCGACGGTCTTCGTCGGCGGCGGTACGCCCACGGTCCTGGCGGCCGACGACCTGGTGCGCATGCTCGACGGCATCCGCGACGCCTGGGGCCTGGCCGACGACGCCGAGGTGACCACCGAGGCGAACCCCGACTCGGTGACACCGCAGTCGCTCGCCGCGCTTGCCGCCGGCGGGTTCACGCGCGTCTCGTTCGGCATGCAGTCCGCGGTCCCGCACGTGCTGGCCACCCTCGAACGCACGCACGACCCGCGCCGCATCCCGGACGTGGTGCGCTGGGCGCGCGACGCCGGCCTCGACGTCTCGCTCGACCTCATCTACGGCACGCCGGGGGAGTCGCTCGACGACTGGCGCGCCTCGCTCGAGGTCGCGCTCGCCACCGGCGTCGACCACGTGTCCGCATACGCGCTGGTGGTGGAGCAGGGCACCAAGATGGCCGTCCAGGTCCGACGAGGCGAGCTCACGCTGCCCGACGGCGACGACCAGGCCGCCAAGTACGAGCTGGCCGACGAGCTGCTCACCGCCGCGGGCCTGCACTGGTACGAGGTCTCGAACTGGTCGCGCACCCCCCAGACCGTGTGCCGCCACAACCTCGCGTACTGGCGCGGCGACGACTGGTGGGGGATCGGACCGGGCGCGCACAGCCACGTCGGCGGCGTGCGCTGGTGGAACGTCAAGCATCCCCGCGCCTACGCCGCGCGCCTCGAGGCGCGCGTCAGTCCGGCCGCGGGCCGCGAGGTCGTGGACGCCGAGGCCGCGACGCTCGAGCGCCTCATGCTGCACGTGCGGCTGTCCGGCGGGATGCCGGTCGACGAGGTCCCGGCCGAGAACCGCACCGCGCTCGCGGGCCTGGTCGCCGACGGGCTCGTCGACGGCCGCGCCCTGCTGGCCGACCGCCGCGTCCTGCTCACCCTGCGCGGCCGGCTCCTCGCGGACCTCGTGGTGCGCACCCTGGCCGGCTTCGGCGACTGAGCCGAGCTACAGCTCGACCTCCGCGCTGCTCAGGTCGAGCAGGCTGCCCGCGCCGATCGTGACGAGCATCGTCAGGACGCCGATGCCCACGGTCCGCACGACGGCGCGCGCCACCGGCACCTGGCCGGAGCGCGCCGCGAGCACCGCGCTCGTCACCAGCGCGGCGACCACGACGACGGCCGTGAGCAGCACGCGCACCGACGACGGAGCGAGCGAAGCGACCAGCAGCGGGAGGAGCGCCCCGCCGACGAACGCGGCGGCTGTGCGCCACGCTGCCCGTTCCGGCGGAGTCGCGTCGCCGAGCTCGTCGATCCGGTACTCGGCGTCGAGCTGAGCGGTCAGCGCGTCACGCGCGCTGAGCTGCTCGGCCACCTGCCGGGCCAGCGCGGGTTCGAGGCCCTTGGACTCGTAGATCGTCGCGAGCTCGGCCAGCTCGGCCTCCGGATCGGCGCTGATCCGGCGACGCTCTGCCTCGACGAGGGCAGCGTGCGCGTCGCGCTCGTCGGACGCCTCGGTGTACCGGATCCCGGCGACCGCCACGACTCCCACCAGCAGCGCCCCGATGCCGGCCACGAGCACGACTCCGGGTGACGCGTGCGCCTGCGCGACACCCTCGACCATGCCTGCCGACGCGATCAGCCCGTCGTTGAGGTCGGTCAGCCGAGCGCGCAGGGCCTGGCCGGCCGCCGGGTCGCTGTCGACATCCTCCACGGGGGCAGTCTCAGCGGACGAGCTCGAGCGAGAACGGGTAGCGGTAGCTGGCGCCGCGGGAGACCGTGATCGCGGCGAGGATGGACAGCACCAGGCCGATGATCCCGACCGCGAGCATGAGGATCCAGCCGATGATCCCGATCACGGGCAGCGAATCGATGATCTTGCCGACGACCATCGCGATCAGCAGCGTGAGCTGGAAGTTCAGCGCGACGCGCGCCTCCTCGCGGGCGCCGTGCGGACGGTCGCGCTCGACCAGGAGGACGACGAGCGAGGCCACCCAGCCGGCGAAGAAGTAGGTGAGGATCCCGCCCAGGTGGGCGACCATCGCCAGGTTGCTGCCGCTGCCGCCCGTGCGAGGCTGGTCGCCGTAGGGCTGCTGCTCGTGCGGCGAGGGGTACTGCTGGGACATCGGGTCCTCCTGATGGGCGTGAAGGTGCGCTGCGGCCGGAGGTCGCGTCAGCGGACGAAGCGGATGTTGAACGGGTAGCGGTACCACTCGTACCGGCTGGCGGCGATCGCCGCGATGATGCCGAAGACCAGGCTCGCGATGCTCACCGCGATCAGCACGAAGATGCCGACGACGATGATCAGCGTCACTACGCCGACGACCACGCCGATCAGGAGCGTGAGCTGGAAGTTCAGCGCCTCCTTGGCCTGGTCCTCCAGGTACGGGCCGCGGCCGCGGAAGCAGAGCCAGATGACGAGCGGCGCCAGGAAGCCGAGGCCGACGAGTGGGAGCGCGTGCGCCAGCACGGCCCAGGTCCGCTCCTCGTCGGGACGCAGCGGCACCGGACCGCCCCAGACGGGCTGCGGAGGAACCCCGGCGGCGGGCGCGCCGTACGGCTGCTGCCCGGGCTCGGGCTCGCGGAGGAACTCGGGGTCGGGACCCTGTGCGCTCATCGTCTGCATCCTCGGCTCGTCGAGCACGGGCGGGTCCCGTGCGTCCTGCCGGCGCCAGGGTACCGGCCACGGTCGTCTCGCGGGACGGTCGACGAGGGCGGATCCTTGACACCACCTGCACGTTTTCGGTTCGCTGACGACTGGGCGACGACCGCCCGGGGACCTGGAGGATTCGGACATGAGCGAGAACCCTGGCGGGACCCCGCCGCGCGACGACAAGCGGCCGGCGGTGCCGGACGAGCCGACGACGCCGGACGTGCCTGTGGTGCCGGACGAGCCGACGACGCCGGACGTGCCCGCGGTGCCGGACGAGCCGACGACGCCGGACGTGCCTGCGGTGCCGGACGAGCCGACGACGCCGGACGTGCCCGCGATGCCGGACGAGCCGACGACGCCGGACATCCCGGCGGTGCCCGACGAGCCCAGCGTCCCCGACGCCCCTCAGGCGCCCGACGCACCTCCGTCGCTCGCCAAGGCCGAGTCCGCGGCGCCCGAGCCGGCCGCCCCGACGTACCAGCCGCCGGCGGCTCCGTCGTACGCGCCGCCGCCCGCGGCCGCGTACCCGCCGCCCGCCGCGGGCGCGACCCCGCCACCGGCCGCGGGCGGGTACCCGCCGCCCCCACCCGGTGGCTACGCGCCGCCGCAGGCCGGCGGATATCCGAGCGCTCCGCCTCCCGGAGTTGGCTACCCGGCCCCGCAGCCGTCGCCGCTGGGCGAGGCGTTCTCCTACGGCTGGAACGCGTTCACGCGCAGCGGCGGGGTGTTCATCGCCGCGACGCTGATCTGGTTGATCGGCGGGGCGGTCGTGGTGTTCCTCGTCACGCTGATCTTCGGCGGCTTCGCGAGCCTGTTCGAGAACGACGACAACACGCCGCGGATCGGCCTGTCCGTCGGCTTCCTGGTCGTCGCGGCCGTGTTCTACCTGATCCTCTTCCTGGTGCAGGCCGCCTTCGTGCGGGCCTCGCTCAAGGTGACCGACGGTCGACGACCCGAGCTGGCTGACTTCTTCCGCTTCGAGAACTCCACCAACCTCATCCTGACGGCACTGCTCCTCACCGCCGTCAACATCGTGGTGAGCCTGGTCTCGTGGATCCCGCTCCTCGGTCAGCTGGTCGCGTTCGCCGTGAACCTGTTCCTGCTGTTCACGCTCTGGTTCGTCGTGGACAAGCAGCTGAGCCCGGTCGACGCGCTGAGATCGAGCTTCGAGCTGGTCCGCGCGAACCTCGCGAACACGTTGCTGTTCTACCTGCTGGGCGTCGTGATCCTCATCGCCGGTGCCATCCTGTGCGGCATCGGCCTGCTGGTCGCCGCTCCGGTCGTGCTCGTCGCGACGTCGTACTTCTACAAGAGGCTGCTGGGTGAGCCCATCGCACCGGTGGCGTGAGGATCAGTCCAGCGTCACGAAGTCGATGAGCTCCTCGACGCGACCGAGCAGGCTCGGCTCGAGGTCGGCGTAGCTGCGTACGGAGCGCAGGATCCGCTGCCACGCGCGGGCCACGTCGGCCTGCTCGTCGGCCGGCCAGCCCAGCTCGCGCAGGATGCCGTGCTTCCACTCGGTCCCGCGCTCGATCGTCGGCCAGGCACGCACCCCGACGCGCTCGGGCTTGACCGCCTGCCAGACGTCCACGTACGGGTGCCCCAGCACCAGCACAGAGCCGGCGGGCACGCCGCGCGTGGCCTCGGCCACGAGGCGGGTCTCCTTCGAACCCGGCACCAGGTGGTCGACGAGCACGCCGACGCGGCGCTGCGGCCCCGGCCGGAAGTCGCGCAGCGCCTCGGCCAGGTTGTCGACGCCGTCGAGCAGCTCGACCACGATGCCCTCGACGCGCAGGTCATCGCCCCAGACCTTCTCGACGAGCTCGGCGTCGTGCTTGCCCTCGACCCAGATGCGGCTGGCGCGGGCCACCCGCGCGGGTGCGTTCACGACGGCGCGGGAGCCCGACGCGGTCCGGGTGGGAGCCGCCGGCGCGGACGCGCGGACCGGCGGCGTCAGGACCACGGGTTCCCCGTCGACCCAGAACCCGGGTCCGAGCGAGAAGGTCCGCGTGCGTCCCGCGCGGTCCTCGAGCACGACGACGTGCTGGCCGCCCGACTTCTCGACGCGGACCACGGCCCCGACCCAACCGGTGCTGACGTCCTCCACGACGAGCCCGCGCTCGGCGGGCTGCGGGCGGGACGCGCGCGGGGCGCGGTGGTGGGAGGCGGGGGCTCCCGCCAGGACGTCGGAGCCGTAACGGTCGTGGGTCACCCCGGAACCTTAGGTGGGGGAACGGTGTCGGCCCGGGTACGTGTCGGCGTGGCGGCGTAGGCTTGGCACTCGAACCCCGAGAGTGCTACTCCACGGCGCTGCGGGAACGTCGACGACGGAGGGAGGCCGGATGAGCGAGGACCGCAGGCTCGACGTGCTGCGCGCCATCGTCGAGGACTACGTCGCCACGCGCGAGCCCGTCGGCTCCCGGGCTCTCGTCGAACGCCACACCCTGGGCGTCTCGCCGGCCACCATCCGCAACGACATGGCCGCGCTCGAGGACGCCGGGTACATCGCCCAGCCGCACACGTCCGCAGGCCGGGTGCCGACGGACAAGGGGTACCGCGTCTTCGTCGACCGCCTCTCCACCGTCAAGCCGCTGTCCGCGCCGGAGCGGCGTGCGATCGGCTCGTTCCTCGAGGACGCGGTGGACCTGGACGACGTGGTCGACCGCTCGGTGCGGCTCATCGCCCAGCTCACGCAGCAGGTCGCCGTCGTGCAGTACCCGTCGCTGCGGCGCTCCGCCCTGCGGCACATCGAGCTCGTCCCCGTCGGGCCGCGGCACCTGCTCGTCGTCCTCATCACCGACACGGGTCGCGTCGAGCAGCGGACGCTCGAGACCGGCCTGGATCTCGACGAGATGCTGGTGGCGCGCCTGCGCGCACAGCTCAACATCTGCGTGGCCGGGCGCCGGCTGCCGGAGCTGACCACCGCCCTGCGGGACCTGGGTGCGGCATTCGAGCCGGCGCACGCGCCGCTCGTCGCGAGCGTCGTCGCGATCATCGAGGAGACGCTGGCGCAGGAGAGCGAGGAGCGCGTGGTCCTGGCGGGCACCGCGAACCTCGCGCGCGGCGGCGCCGACTTCAACAACACGCTCGGGCCCGTGCTGGAGGCGCTCGAGGAGCAGGTGGTGCTGCTGCGCCTGCTCTCGGAGATGGCCGAGGACGAGGCCGCCGTGTCGGTCCGGATCGGCTCCGAGACCCAGCACGTCGGCCTGCTCGAGACGAGCTTCGTGACCACCGCGTACGGCGACGAGCACGGGGCCATCGCGCGCGTCGGCTCGATCGGCCCCACACGCATGAACTACCCGGGCACCATGGCCGCCGTGCGCGCCGTCGCGCGGTACCTGACCCGGATCCTCGCGGGTTCCTGAGCCCAGACGACCATCGGAAGAGAGCGCACCTTTCTGTGACGGACTACTACGAGATCCTCGGCGTGCCGCGCGACGCGAGCCCCGAGCAGATCAAGAAGGCCTACCGCAAGCTCGCCCGGGCCAACCACCCGGACGTCGCGGGTGACGACCCGGCCGCCGAGGAGCGGTTCAAGGACGTCTCGCGCGCCTACGACGTGCTGGGCAACGCCGACAAGCGTCGTTCGTACGACCTGGGTGGCGACCCGGCGTCGGCCGGTGGTGGCGCGGGCGGCGGCTTCGGCTTCCAGGACATCTTCGAGACGTTCTTCGGCGCGGCCGGCGCCCAGGCGCAGCGCGGCCCGGTGCCGCGGGCACGCCGCGGCCAGGACGCCCTCGTCCGGCTCGACCTGGACCTGGCCGACGTCACGTTCGGCGTGCACCGCGAGGTCCCCGTGGACACCGCGGTCGTCTGCCCGACGTGCTCCGGCACGTGCTGCCGACCGGGTACCTCGCCGCGCACCTGCGACGTGTGCCACGGCCGTGGCACCGTCCAGCGGGTCGCGCGCTCGTTCCTGGGCCAGGTCATGACGACCCAGCCGTGCGCCGCGTGCCACGGATTCGGGACCGTCATCCCCGAGCCGTGCACCGAGTGCTCCGGCGAGGGCCGCGTGCGTTCGCGCCGGACCCTGTCCGTCGACGTGCCGGCGGGTGTCGACACCGGCACGCGCATCAAGCTCACGGGCCAGGGCGAGGTCGGTCCCGCAGGTGGCCCCGCGGGCGACGTCTACCTCGAGGTGCGCGAGCGCAAGCACGACACGTTCGTGCGCCGCGGCGACGACCTGCACGCGACGCTCGAGGTCCCGATGACGGCTGCCGCGCTGGGCACGGTCCTCACGCTCGAGACCCTGGACGGCGAGCAGGAGGTCGACCTGCGCCCCGGCACGCAGCCGTCGCAGGTCGTCACGCTCAAGGGGCTCGGCGTCGGGCACCTGCACGTGGGCGGCCGCGGCGACCTGCACGTCCACGTCGAGGTCACGGTCCCGACGTCCATCGACGAGCAGCAGGCCGAGCTGCTGCGCCAGCTCGCCGCCCTGCGCGGCGAGGAGCGACCCGAGGCGCGGCTGGCGGCGAGCCACTCCGGAGTGTTCGGCAAGCTCCGCGACAAGCTCTCGGGGCGTTGAGCGCGCCCGTCTTCCTGGGCGACCCCGCCCGGGTCGGTGCCGCGACGGTCGGCGCCACGGTGCTGCTCGACGGTGCGGAAGGCCGGCACGCGGGCGTCGTGCAGCGCAAGGCGATCGGTGAGCGGGTCGACGTCGTGGACGGCGCCGGCACGCGGCTCGTCGGCCGGATCGTGGCGGTCGCCGGCGCGGACGTCCACGTCGAGGTCGACGAGCGGGTCGTCGAGCCCGCGCCCGACGTGACGCTCGTGCTGGTCCAGGCGCTGGCCAAGGGCGACCGCGACGAGCACGCGATCGAGGCGGCCACCGAGGTGGGCGTCGACCGTGTGCTGCCGTGGCAGGCCGAGCGGTCCGTCGTCGTCTGGCGGGGCGAGCGGGCCGCCAAGAGCCGGGCGAAGTGGCAGGCCACGGTCCTCGCGGCGGCCAAGCAGTCGCGCCGCGCGTGGGTGCCGGACGTCGACGTCGCACTCGACACCAAGGCGCTCGCGGCCCGCGTCGCGGCCACCGTCGACGCCGGGGGAGCGGTGCTCGTCCTGCACGAGGAGTCGTCCCGGCCCATCGCGGAGGTCGCGCTGCCGACGAGCGGTGAGCTGCTCGTCGTCGTCGGCCCCGAGGGTGGCATCGGGGAGGCCGAGCTGGCCCGCCTGACCGACGCCGGTGCGCTCGTCGCCCGGCTCGGCCCGCACGTGCTGCGCACGTCCACCGCGGGACCGGTCGCCCTCGCGCTGCTCGCCCAGCGCCTCGGACGCTGGGGCTGACTAGACTCGTGGCGACAGGTTCCGTCCCTCGAAGGAGCGCAGCGGCGTACGCCGAGCACATGGCTGAGTCCACCCCCGCACCCCGGCACGACGCCCCCGCACGCGTCGTGCACCGCATCTCGGTCCCCGCGGACGTGTCGATGGTCGAGCTCCTGGGTCTGCGCGACGAGGTCCTGCGCTCGATCGAGGAGGGCTTCACCGGCGTCGACGTGCACGTCCGCGGCAACGAGGTCACGCTGTCCGGTCCCGCCGGCGACGTGGCACTGGTCGCCCGGCTCGTCGACGAGCTCGTCGAGATGACCGCCGCCGGCACCCCGCTGACGCCCGACGTCGTGAGCCGCACCGTCGCGATGCTCACGGCCAGCGCCCACGCCCGGCCCGCCGACGTCCTCTCGTTCAACATCGTCTCCAGCCGGGGCCGCACCATCCGGCCCAAGACCGAGGGTCAGAAGGACTACGTCGACGCGATCGACCGCAACACGGTGACGTTCGGCATCGGCCCCGCGGGCACGGGCAAGACGTACCTCGCGATGGCGAAGGCCGTGCAGGCGCTGCAGGAGCGGCGCGTGCACCGCATCGTCCTGACGCGGCCCGCGGTCGAGGCGGGCGAGCGGCTCGGCTTCCTGCCCGGCTCGCTGTCCGACAAGATCGACCCGTACCTGCGGCCCCTGTACGACGCGCTGCACGACATGGTCGACCCCGACCAGATCCCGCGGCTCATGGAGGCGGGCACCATCGAGGTGGCGCCGCTCGCGTACATGCGCGGGCGCACCCTCAACGACGCGTTCATCATCCTCGACGAGGCGCAGAACACAACCGTCGAGCAGATGAAGATGTTCCTGACCCGCCTGGGGTTCGGCTCGACCGTCGTCGTGACGGGCGACGTCACGCAGGTGGACCTGCCCTCGGGGCAGCCGTCGGGCCTGCGGGTCGTCGAGCAGATCCTGGGCGACGTCGACGACGTCGCGTTCTGCCGGCTGTCGTCGTCGGACGTGGTGCGCCACCAGCTGGTGGGCAAGATCATCGACGCGTACGCGCGCTGGGACAGGAGCTGACGGCCACATGAGCATCGAGGTCAACAACGAGTCTGGGTGGGCGGTCGACGAGGCGGAGTTCGCCGCGCTCGCACGCTACGTGCTCGACGAGATGCACCTGCACCCGCAGACGGACCTGTCGATCATGCTGGTGGGCACGGACGTCATGACGGACCTGCACGTCAAGTGGATGGACGAGCCCGGCCCCACCGACGTGCTGTCGTTCCCGATGGACGAGCTGCGTCCCGGCCGCGAGGGCGACACGACGCCGGCCGGCCTGCTGGGTGACGTCGTGCTGTGCCCCGAGGTAGCCGCGCAGCAGGCCGTGACCGCGGGCCACTCCGCGGCCGAGGAGATGCTGCTGCTCACCACGCACGGGATCCTGCACCTTCTGGGCTACGACCACGTCGAGCCCGAGGAGGAGAAGGAGATGTTCGCGCTCCAGCGCCGGCTGCTCCTGACCTTCCTCGCGAGCCGCTGACCGAGCCCGCATGACTGACGTCCCCGTCGCGCTGCTCGTCGTCGTCGCGGTCCTCGGCGTCCTGGCGGCGGCGCTGCTGTCCGCCGGGGAGATCGCCGTCGGGCGGGTGTCCCGGGCCGCGGTGACCGAGCTGGTGGCCGAGCGGCACCCCGCGTCGAACCGCGTGCAGCGCCTGGTGGAGCACCCGGCCCAGGTGGCGGCCGCCGCAGCGTTCGTGCGGCTCGTCGCGGAGATGGTCGCGACCGTCTGCATCACCCTCGTGGTCGCGTCGGGCACCCTGCCCTGGTGGGCCGTGCTGCTGATCGCCGTGGCCATCTGCGCCGTGGTCGCCTACCTGCTGGTCCGCGTCAGCCCGCGCACCATCGGCCGCCGCAACCCGCTGCGGACGGTGACGCTGCTGTCCGGACCGCTCACCGCGGTGACGGCCCTCACGGCCGTCGTCTCGCGCGGCCTTCCGTCCGCGCGCGGCACGAACGGCGACGACGAGGACGAGCTGCGCGACATGGTGCAGCGCGTGAGCGAGTCCGAGGCGATGGAGGCCGACGACCGTGAGCTCTTCCGCTCCGTGCTGGGGCTCGGCGACACGCTCACGCGCGAGGTCATGGTCCCGCGCACCGACATGGTGACCGCCCACGCCGACACCCCGGTCCACAAGGTGCTCTCCTTGCTGCTGCGCTCCGGGTTCTCCCGCGTGCCGATCACCGGCGACTCCGTCGACGACCTGCGCGGCGTGCTCTACCTCAAGGACGTCGTCCGGCGCCTGCCGGTGGCGCCCGGTGCGCGCGAGTCCGACGACGTCCTCGACGCGCCCGCGGGCTCGCTCGTGCGCCCGGCGATCTTCGTGCCGGAGTCCAAGCCGGTCGACGACCTGCTGCGCGAGCTGCAGGCGGGCGCCTCGCACATCGCGATGGTGGTCGACGAGTACGGCGGCATCGCGGGCCTCGTCACGATCGAGGACGCGCTGGAGGAGATCGTCGGCGAGCTCACCGACGAGCACGACCCGAGTGCGCTCGCGGTCGAGGACCTGGGCGACGGCGTCTACCGTGTGCCGGCCCGGCTGGGCCGCGACGAGCTCGGCGAGCTGTTCGGCCTGGAGGTCGACGACGACGACGTCGACAGCGCCGGCGGTCTGTTGGCCAAGGCACTCGGTAAAGTACCCCTGCCGGGTTCCGCCGGCGAGATCCACGGCCTGCACCTGGTCGCGGAGCGTGTGGAGGGACGACGACGCCGCCTGGCGACCGTCCTCGTGAGCATGGTCGACCCCGACGGTCCCGACGCCGAGCCCGACCACGAGCCGGACCGCGCGCACGCACGCAGCCACCCCGACGAGCACCACGGAGCACGCACATGACCTTCCACTCGGGCTTCGCCTGCTTCGTCGGCCGCCCCAACGCGGGCAAGTCGACGCTCACCAACGCGCTCGTCGGGCAGAAGGTCGCCATCACGTCGGGCCGCCCGCAGACCACGCGGCACACCGTGCGCGGCATCGTCCACCGCGACGACGCCCAGCTGGTCCTGGTCGACACCCCCGGGCTGCACCGGCCGCGCACGCTGCTGGGCGAGCGCCTGAACGCGCTGGTCAAGGACACGCTGACCGAGGTCGACGTCGTGGGCTTCTGCCTGCCGGCCGACCAGAAGGTGGGCCCGGGAGACCGGTTCATCGCCGAGCAGCTCGACCAGCTCGCGCGCGACGGGCGCGGGACACCGGTCGTCGCGGTCGTCACCAAGTCCGACCTGGTGCCCAAGGGGCGGCTGGCCGAGCACCTGCTTGCCGTGCAGCGACTGGGGGAGTGGGCCGACATCGTGCCCGTCTCCGCCGTGGGCGGCTACCAGGTGGACACGCTCGCCGACGTCCTCATCTCCCACCTGCCCGAGGGGCCCGCGCTCTACCCGGACGGTGAGCTCACCGACGAGCCCGAGATCGTGATGGTCGCCGAGCTCGTGCGCGAGGCCGCGCTGGAGGGCGTGCACGACGAGCTGCCCCACTCGCTGGCCGTCGTCGTCGACGAGATCGTGCCGCGTGACCAGACCGGCGACGGACCGCCCATGCTCGACGTGCGCGTCCACCTGTTCGTCGAACG
>Ga0160439_1000648_pt1 | contig 13843 bp, 5 predicted proteins | sample HID1975M_E0MG_FD_108201 | JGI IMG/M metagenome (GOLD analysis project Ga0160439, IMG submission 108201) | Enriched soil microbial communities from UW Madison campus, WI, USA - HID1975M_E0 MG | ecosystem: Environmental > Terrestrial > Soil > Unclassified | place: USA: Madison, Wisconsin... | reverse complement strand
TACGTCTTCTCGATGCTGCGCGACTTCCCGGACCTGTTCTCCGTGACGGTCTGGGGTCCGTACGACAGCCGTAGCTGGCGCACGGGTGCGCCGCTGGTGTTCGACGACGACCTGCAGGCCAAGCCCGCGTACTGGGGCATCGTCGACCCGACCGAGCTGCCCACGCTGACCCGCACGGCCAACGCGCAGCAGTCCTCCGGGTCCGCCGACTGGCGGCTCCTGCCGGACGTGGAGATCAACGCGTCGGCCGGGTTCCAGCTCCGCTGGTCCGGCGACCACCTGACCGCGCGCGTGCACGTGGTCGACGCGACCGACGACGCCGACGACTCGGTCACGCTGTTCGGCGGCGGCGACCCGGTCGTCGTCCAGCGGAGCGAGGCGACGTCCACGGCCGTGGGCTACGACGTCGTGGCGACCCTGCCCCTGGCCTCGGCCGGTGCGGTCGGCACCACGGTGCCGTTCGACGTCCGCGTCACCGACGGCAGCGGCAGCACGACCTCGTGGAACGACCTGTCGAACCACCAGGAGACCGGTGGCGCGCTGGGCGTCGTCACCCTCGTCGAGCCGATCGCGTTCGTCTCCGTGCCCCGCGCGGCGTCGGCCCCGACGATCGACGGCGAGATCGACGCCGCCTGGGCCTCCGCACCGAGCGTCCGGACGGACGTGCAGGTCGAGGGCTCGGGAGGAGCGACGGCCAAGGTCCGGCTGCTCTGGCACGACGACTCGGTCGACGTGCTGGCCGAGGTCACCGACCCGCACCTGGACGCCACGAGCTCGAACGCGTGGGAGCAGGACTCGGTCGAGATCTTCCTCGACCCGGCGAACGCCAAGTCCGGCGCCTACCACCCGGCCGACGGCCAGTACCGGATCAACTACCTCGGTGCGCAGTCCGTCAGCGGTGACCTGTCCGTGATCGGCGACCGCCTCACCAGCGCGACCAAGGTCGTCGACGGCGGGTACGTCGTCGAGGCCTCGCTCAAGCTCGGCCACGCGGTCACGCCCGGGGACCTCGCGGGCCTGGACTTCCAGGTCAACGACGGCACGGCGGGTGTGCGGAACGCGGTGCGGACCTGGTCCGACCCGACCGGCCGCTCGTACCAGGACACCAGCCGGTGGGGTGTCGCCGAGCTCGTCGAGCCGGTCGGCCCGCAGCCGACGGCCCCGGCCGTCACGAAGCAGCCGGCTTCGGTGACCGGTGCTCTCGGCGCGACCGTGACCCTCACGGCCGCGGCCTCGGGCGTCCCTGCTCCCACGGTGCGGTGGCAGCGGCTCGGCTCGACCTGGGCCGACGTGCCGGGCGCGACGAGCACGTCGCTCGCGGTCAAGCTCTCCGCGACGACCGACGGCGCCCGGTACCGGGCGGTGTTCACCAACGCGAGCGGTGTCGCCACGACGTCGACCGCCACGGTGACCGTCAAGGCCCAGGCCCCTCGCGTGACGACCCAGCCCGGGTCGACGCAGGCCAAGACCGGGAGGTCGGTCACGCTCAAGGCCGTCGCGAGCGGGTACCCGACGCCGACCGTCCGCTGGCAGCAGCGGGCGTCCGGGTCGTCGACCTGGCGTGCCGTGCCCGGGGCGACCCGGACGTCGCTCACCGTCAAGGTCGGCGCCAAGCCGGTCGCCTACCGGGCGGTGTTCACCAACCGCGGCGGCACGGCCACCACGAAGACGGCCACCGTGACGCCGACCCCGGTCAAGCCGCGGGTCACGGCCCAGCCCCGGTCCGCCACGGTGGTTGCGGGCAAGTCCGTCCGCTTCTCGGTCACCGTGACCGGCACGCCCGCGCCCACGATCCAGTGGTACCAGCGGGTCGCCGGCACCTCGAAGTGGAAGGCCGTGAAGGGCGCGACGGGCCGCTCGCTCGTCGTGAAGGCCACCACCGGCAAGAACGGCAACGCCTACCGCGTCGTCGTGAAGAACAAGGCCGGGTCGGTGACGTCCCACTCGGCGGTGCTGAAGGTCAAGCGCCGCTGATCCAGACCGCCGGGGGGCACGAGCGACTCCCACCCTGCCCCGTGCTCCCCGGCTCACGAACGACGCAGCGGCGCGGACCTCGGTCGGCGCCGCTGCGTCGTGGGTGGCGGGCACCGCTCAGCGCTGGCTCTTCCAGCGCACTCCGACCAGCACCGTGCCGACCACGAGGAGCAAGGTCATCCAGGCCAGCGCCGCCGCGCTGTCCGCGCCCGTGATCGCGATGCCCGGGCCCGGCGCCGGCCCGCCGCCGGCGTCGTCGCACCCGTCCGCAGCGCTCGGGTCGCCCGCAGCGCCGGACGAGCTGCCGCCGCCCGACGCGCCTCCAGCGGGCGTTGCCGACCAGGTGTTGATCACGTCGACGGGCGCGCACACATCGTCGCCGACGGGCAGGGCGAACGAGTCAGACGTCGGGGTGTCGGCGTCGGGATCCGTGGTCGTGCTCTGCCCGTCCACGACGATCTCGACGCTGTCGGCGCTTCCCGCGTCGGTCTCGGCGATCACGCAGTCGGCACCCTGCGGCAGGTCCTGGTACCCGGCGACCCAGTCGTCGTCTGCCGAGAGCGTGCGCGTCGCACCACCCGGGATGTCGACGTCCACGTCGGTGCCGTCCACGTCCCGCGTGCAGGCGAGCGTCACCGTGAACACGTCGCCCTCGTGCGCAGCCGCGTCGTCGCCCGTGAGCGTCTTGACCACGCGCACCTCGCCCACGTCGAACGTGTTCGTCACGGTCACCTCAGCCGAGCCGGTGTCGGGCACGACGACCGCTCCCGGCTCTCCGTCTCCGGTCGCCGAGATGGTCGTGGACGTCGCCCCACCGGTCGTCGGCTCGGTGACGGTGCACTCCGCGCCCGTCGGCAGGCCCCCGTAGACCACCGGCGTGCCCGGCACCAGCGCGCGCGTGGCGCCGCCGGGGATGTCGACGTCCCGGCCGTCGAACGTGCAGCCGAGCACGACCTCGAACGGCCCGCTGCCGTACAGCGCGACGCCCTCGCCGTCGACGACCTTGTCGACCGTGATCACTCCCTCGTCGAACGTGTTCGTCACGACGACCGTCGCGGTCGTCGCCTCCCCGCGCGCGTTCGGCGGCACCACGACGTCCGCGGTCGTGCCGTCCGTGACCACGGGCTCGTTGCCACCAGTGCGGACGGCGATGCTCGTCGATGACGCGTCACCGTCCTCGGTCTCGCTGATCCGGCACTGCGCGCCGACCGGGAGGTCGTCGTACGCGACGGGGGTTCCCGGCACGAGGACTCGGGTCGTGCCCCCGGGGATCCCGATCGGGTCACCTTCGTACGTGCAGGCGAGCTGGACCTCGAACGGACCGGCGCCGAAGTCCTCTGCACCCGCCCCCGTCACCAGCTTGTCGACCGAGAGGCTGCCGACGTCGAACCGGTTCGAGACCGTCACCTGGACCGGGGTGTCGCCGGCCTGGATGCGGACCACGGCCGGGCGGATGGTCGTGGATGTGGCGCCGCCGTCGTCGGGCTCGGCGACGCGGCACAGCGCGCCCACGGGCAGGTTCGAGATCTGCGCCGTCAGCGGGCCTGCAGCACCGAGGACCACGGAGGCGTCGTAGACGACCTGGGGAGGGTTGGGCCCCGTGCCGTCGTCGTCGAACGTGCACCGCACGTCCAGCGTGAACGGCCCCGCGCCGTACCGCTCGGCGCCGTCGCCCGTGACGACCTTGCTGAGTGCGAGCTGGCCGACGTCGAACGTGTTGGTGATGGCGGCCGTGTTCCGCGGCCCACCAGCCAGGTCGCCGACCAGGTTGACCGAGGCCTGCGGGCCGTCGGTGGTCACAGGCTCACGGTTGCCCTCCTGCACGGTGACGTCGATGTCGGTGGCATTGCCCGTCGCGGTCTCGGTGACCTCGCAGTCGGCGCCGACCGGCAGGCCGGTCAGCTCGATCTCCTGCCCGTCCTCGAGGGTCAGGTCCATCGGGTCGTCCGGTCCGTAGCCGTCGGCGTAGACCGGGTTCCCGAGGAACGTGCAGCGGACCTGCACCTCGAACGGGCCGAACTCGATCGGGTCACCGTCCTGGTCCGTGGCGTCGCTGACGACGTCCTTGGAGACCACCAGGCTCGCCAGGTCGTACCGGTTGACGGCGGTGATGGTCGTCGGCTCGCCCGAGTCCTCGCTGTCGATCGTCACCGTGGGCACGAACAGCTGGGTCTGGCCGTTGAGCGGCGTGCTCTCCGTGATCGTGCACTCGGACCCGTAGGGGATGTTCGGCACCGTGACCGCTGTACCCGGCGTGACGGTGATCGGGATGGGCGGAAGGGCGGTCTCGAGGAACGTGCCCACACCCGACGTGCACGCGACCTCGACGTAGAACTGGCTGGGCGCGTACGCCTTGCCGTCGCCGATCACCTCCTTGCTCACCTGCAAGGGTCCGCTCGCTGTCGCAACACCCACCTTCGCGCCCTCGGTCGGCAGGAGGTTGACAGGTCCGGCGGCGGTCTCCGCGACGCCGTTGACCGCGGCCGAGTTCCAGGCGATCGACCGGTCACCGGACGCCGGCACGACCGCCGGGACCGCCGTCGTGCCCTCGATCTCGATGGTCTGCGCCGGTCGGAGCGGGTTGGCGTCCGTGAACTGGACGACCGCCTTCAGAGCCGTGATCTCCTCGTACGTCGCCGCGGACGTGTCGTCCGTCAGGGCTACCCATCCGGTGGTGGGGTCGTCCGTCGGGCAGCTGGGTTCGGCCAACGGGACTCGCAGATCGTCCATGCAGTAGTCCTGCACCGTCGAGTAGAAGAACGTGACCGTCGCCCCGGGCGGCGCGTCGACGAGCTCGGGCTGGTGGGCGGCGTCGGCGATCGGCCGGAACTGCGAGCCGCGACCGTCGGTGTCGTACGAGTAGGTGTCCCCGGGCGCGGGGAGCCGGTCGTACACCACCAGCTTGCTCACGGGCAGGTTGCCGACGTTCTGGACGTCCACGCGCCACGTCGCGTCGTGGCCGGGCACGATCACCGGCACGCACGGGCTGGCGTAGAAGCCGTCGTCGTCCGGTGTGCAGGTCGCATCCCCGCCCGTGCCGTCGAACACGTCCAGCTGCGGAAGATCGCCGTCGGTCGCCTTCACGTACTTCGACTCGCGCAGCACGGCGGCCGGCACGGGAGTGACGTCGGCGTCCGCCTGGCACTGGCCGGTGTCCTCGTCGAGCCGGGCAGAGCACTGGTCCCAGGGCCGATCGCCCGTCACACCCGCCGTGTTCTCCACCAGCGTGCCGGCGGCGAGCCCGATCCGGAACGTCACCTGCACGGTGACCGTGTACGTCTGACCGACCTCGAGGACGGTCCCGGGCGGGAACGTGAACTCGAGGTCCGCGAGGTTGCCGCTGCGGTCCACAGACACGAGGTCCGGGTTAGTCGGCATCGCGGGACCGTTCGCAGGGCTCGGCGCGGCACCGTCCAGCGTGTACGAGTACGGCTCGTCCACCCCGTCCGCGATCCTGAGCTCGGGCCCGTCGGGGTCACGAGGCATGGGGTCGGAGATCACCGGGTCGTAGATCGGGCGGTTGCCCGTGTTCGTCACCGCGATGTTCATCGCGAACGTCGCATTCGGGCCCTTCGTGCCGCCCGACTGCTCACCCGCGAAGTCCTTGGCGATCGTGACGCCGTTCGTCGTGTGCTGGTACGTGATCGTCGCGGATGCGTCGTCCTCGCTGGAGACGGGGACGAGGTTGCCTCCGGTGTCGGACACGAGGTCGGCGCCCGTGACCGTGGACGTGACGTCGTTCGTCGCCAGCCCGGGTGCGTCCTCGCCCGGTGCCGGGTCGTTGGTCGACAGGTCGCTCGGGACCGGCGTCCCCGGGTCCGAGCGGAGGGTGTCGCGCACCTGGACCTCGAGGTTCACGGCCTGCGTCGGGTTGGCGGGGTTCTCCCAGATCGCGCCGTCGGCACGTGTGAACGTGAACCGCAGCCCCGTGACGTCGCCGGCGTCGATCCCTGCCGGCAACGCGAAGGTGGTCGCGACGGTCCCGTTCGTCCAGGTCCCCCCGCTGAACGTGTCATTCGCCGCGTCGTAGGTCCCGCCCGTGTAGGCATCGACCTGCACCCGGTCGATCGGTGCCGTGAGCGTGGACGCGTCGAACCCGGTGAGGTCGTACTGGTTCCAGAAGCTGCCGTCGACGTCCTGCAGCGTCATCTCGACCGCACGTGAGGGGCCGGTCGGCTGGCCCGTGATGGTCAGGGTCGACGACGGGTTGGTCTCCGCGTCCGAGCCCGGCTCGACGATCGTCGACGGGGCGAACGACTTGGTCTCCACCATGCTGATCGACGCGTCGCGCAGCTCGATCTCCGCGTCGTCCCAGGCTCGCGGGTTGTTCGCGGCCGTGCCGCCCGGGTCGGTGACCTCGGCGCCGGCGCTGTTGGTGACGGTCGCGTCGGGGTAGGTGTCCACCTCGATCCGTTGTTCGGTCCATCGGTCGAACTCGCGCAGCTGCAGCGTCAGGTCGAGGACACCCTCGGCCTCGGAGTCGATGCGACCGGCGAACGTCACGTCCACGGCGATGACATCCGCCAGCTGCGCGATGGACAGTGCCTCCGCCTCTGCCTCGGTGTAGTCCGCGGTCGCGCCACCGATGCTCGTGAGCGTGACGGTCGTCGATTCCGTTCCGGCCGGTGGCGTGATGTCGATGCTCCGGAGCGTGAACGCACTGAACGGTGGCGTCTCTGCCGCGATGACCGGGTCCATGGCACCTGGCGAGGACGAGTCGGCGATGCGCAGCGTGTCCACCCGGGCGACGGAGTTGTTGGTCGCCGTGATGATCGCGTGGGTGGAGGGGTACGCAGACATCGGCGTGCCCTCCGGCGGCACCGAGAGCGGACCGCCGGTCCAGTCCTTCGTGATGCCGACGTTGATGGGCTCGTCGATGATCAGCACGTCGTCGGCGTCCGTGTCGGTCCGGTCGGTGCCTTGGAACGTCGCGGTACCGCGCGCGGTGTCTGTCACCAGGCCGGGGTCGTCGGGGTTGTTGTAGATCGTCCCGTTGGTCGAGCCGAGCACGGGCGAGTCGTCGCTGCGGCGATCATCGCGTAGCCGGAACGAGAGGTCGAGGTGCCGCCCGTCGGACTGCGTCGACCGGGCGACGCCGTCGCCCTGCGCCGGGATGGTCGGGTCGGACGGGAACGCGGCGCGCGACGGGGACTCCGTGTACGTCACCCGCACCGATGTGGCTGCAGCGCTCTCCGCCGCCGTCAGCGTGTAGCCGGGGAACGCGCCGTCGCACGGCGCGGCCACGCTGCACGGGTCTCCCGTCGCGTCCACCCACGCTCCGTCGATGTACAGCTCGACGCCGGTGATCGCGTCGTACTGGATGAGCGGGTCGATCGAGGAGCTGATCGCCTCGACCCGCGTGAGGTCGAAGGCGTCGTAGAACGAGTCGGCGATGCCCGGGCTGCTCGCAGCCACCGGGTCGGCGGTGTCGCTGATGACCATGGGGTCGACGCCCTCGAAGCCGTTGGTCGACCAGGTGATCTGGGCGGTGATGGGATCCAGCGTGCGCGCCCGCACGGTGTACGGCTCGCTGCTCTGGCCGCTCGGCGGCAAGAACGTCTTGGAGATGAAGTTGAGGTCACCCGGGTCGGTCGGCACAGGGAACGGGTCGACCGTGTCGCAGCCCTCGGCCGGCGGGGTGGGCGACACCGTGCCCGACGAGGCGCTCGACGTGCCGCAGTTGGTCAGCGGGTCGTCCTGGTCCGCGGGTCCGTCGTAGCTCGCGATGAAGTTCGGCTGGAAGGACGTCCCGGGCGGGAAGCCTGCGTCCGAGTGGTAGTTGAACTGCACGCCCTGCGCGTCCGGCGGCAGGTCGCAGTTGACCGTCGTCGGTCCGGTGAACGTGCCGCACGCGGGGTCCGTGACCCACGCGGTGCCGTCCCAGTAGCTGATCGTGAGGGTCGATCCAGCCGGGACGTCGGTGGAGCGGACGGACGTGGCCGTGAAGTCGTCCCAGAAGTCGCCGCCGTTGGCCGGGTCGCCGGGGTCCTGGATGACCACGTCGTTCGCGTCGGCCGTCGACCCGTCCGGACCGAACGGGAGCAGCTGGCTGGGCAGCTGGACCACCACGGTCTGGCCGGGCAGCGCGGGGATCGTGGACGGCGAGATGTTCTTGCCGGTGTCGGTCGCGAGGCGGTCGGTCAGCGTCGTGAGGTCGGCCTCTGCGGTGTCGCTCGCGTTCGGGATCTCGGCGTCGATCTCGTTGGGGTGGACCAGGTCGTCGACCGTCTGGTCGGGATCGGTGTCCGCCGTGAACGGGATCGACGCAGCCGCGCCCGTGACGATGTCGCCGGTGAACTCGACAGTGAAGCCCACCACGACGCAGTCTGGCGGCGGGTTCGGCAGCGTGTTGAGGGTTGTCGTGGAGTCGCTCGGTGTCGACCCGTCGGAGCACGTGAAGCTCACCGTGGCCGTGTCGGCGTTCGACGGCCACTGCACGCCGGTCCCGTCGCCGTCAGGACCGAACCCCGTGAAGGTCAGGGGGTTGTCACCCTCGAACGGGCTGTCGGTTCCCGCCGCCGGCTCGGTGATCGACATCGACGTCGTCGGGTCGCCGTCGTTGGTCGCCCCGAGCGTGACGGTCGTCGGGTCGCCCGCGCTGACCTCGTCCGGGTCGAACGACTTCGACGCCGTCACGCTGTTGTTGGGCGGCGTGATGACGTAGCTGTCGGAGTCCGTGGTCGGGGTCGAGTCGTCGCCACCATGCGTGACGTGCGACGACGCGTCGTTGGTGATCGTCGTGGTGCCCGTCAGCTCGGTGACCGAGTCGGCCTGCTCGACGTCGAACGGGATCGACGCCTCCGCTCCGATGGCGATCTCACCGCTGAACTCGACCGAGAACCCGCGGACGTCACAGCCCGCCGGCGGGTCGGGGAGCGTGTTCGCGGTGCTCGTCGTCTCGCTCGGCGTGGTGCCGTCGGCACACGTGAACGTCACCGTCGCCGAGTCGGCACCCTCCGGCCAGACCACGTCGCCGAACCCCGTGAATGCCAGCGTCTCGAACGGGTTGGGGTCGGCCGCCGGGTTGACGGGGTCCTGGATCACGAGGGTGTCGACCGGGTCGTTGGACGTGTTCGACGAGCCGATCGTCACGGTCGCGGGCGTCCCGGGCGCCGCGATGGCACCCGCGGGGTCGATGTCCTTCGTGGTCGTCGAGTCGAGCTCGAGCGGCACGCTCGGGGTGATGTCGTCCGACGCCTCGCCGCTCGGCGCGTTGTCGGCGGTCGACGTCGCGGTGTTCGTGATGGGCACATCGGATGCCGAGTACGGGATGTCGGGGTCGACCTGCGCAGTGATGAGGATCTGCACCTGCTGGCCCGACGGCACGCTCGGGTTCGTGTAGGTCGCGGTGTTCGCGTCGGTGTCGACGTCGAGGTCACCCGGGGTCGGCTCCGACTGGATGTCGGCGGTGACGATCTCCACCCCGTCCGGCAGGGGATCGGTGATCGTGACGTTCGTGCAGGGTTCGCCGCCGGAGCACGAGACCGTCACGATCCACCGGACCTCGTCGCCCGGGCCGTACGTCGTCTGCGGGTCGACCTCGGTCTTGTTGATGTCCAGGGTCGCGGCGAACGCCGGGCCGGCGCTCACGACGGCGAGCGGGACGGCGAGCAGGAGTGCGGACACCCCGACGGACAACGACCGCCTGACCCGTGTAGGACGCCGCAGCGCGCCGGGCAGACCGCGCGATCGCCTCGCGTGCGCTGGACCTCGGCCAACCGCTGCCTGACGTCCCATCAATGCCCCGCAGACTCTCGGTCCCGCCCCGCAGCACGCCGTTGTGCCCTGTCCGACCGATCGACCCTCGGCTCGGCACGGGTGGACCGCCACCACACGGCGGGCTCGCCCGACTTCAGCCGACTTGAACGGTTCGCTCGATCGTCGCTGACCTGCGCAGGTGCGTCAACCTGCGCGGCTCAGGCCAGTGCGGCGCGGACCAGCGTCGAGAGCTTCTTGCCGTCGGCCGACGCGCCCGCGCGAGCGGTGGCCTCCTTCATCACGCCGCCCATGTCGCGCATCGACGTGGCTCCGGTGTCCGCGATGACGGACGCGACCAGCGCTGCGAGGTCGTCGTCCGAGAGCCGGGCCGGGAGGTAGGTCTCGAAGAGGTCGGCCTCGGCGGTCTCGATCGCGGCGCGCTCGTCGGCGCCGGCGTTGGAGTAGATCTGGGCGCTGTCGCGGCGCTTCTTGACCTCGCGGGACAGCACCTTGAGGACGTCGTCCTCGGACAGCTCCTTCTCGACGGGTCCGGCCTTCGCCTCGGCCCGCACGGCGCCGATGGCCTGGCGGATCGTGTTGGTGCGCACGGAGTCGCGCGCCTTCATGGCGGTGGTGAGGTCGGCGGTCAGCTGGTCGAGGGTGCTCATGTGCCCATCATCCTCGTCGGCCCGGGCGGACGCAGCGGCTTTCCAGGGCCGCTGCGTCCACCGGGCGACGCTCAGTGCACCTTGACGGAGACGATGCTCCCCGCGCCGAACACGTCGGTCGAGACCCAGAGCTTGCCGTGGGCCCACTCGACGCCCGCCGGCTGGGTCAGCGTGAGCAGCGGCCGGACCGTGCCGCGCTTGTCGATCCACGACACCGCGTTGCCGTTCAGCTGCGCGACGTAGACGGTGCCCTTCGGCCCGACCGCGAGGCCCGTGGCGCCCGCGAGGCCCTTCGCCACCGTCACGACCTTGCCCGTGCGGGGGTTCACCTTCACGACCTGGCCGTTGGCGCCGAGGCTGCCGTCCTCGGGGCCGCCCGGCAGCAGCGAGACGTAGAGCCAGCCGTCGCGGCCCTGCTCGACGTCGGTCGGGACGGGCTCGAACCAGTACTTCTTGCCCACGACGCAGTCGGGGAGGCCGAGCGCGGCCGCGGCGTCGGCGGGCACGACGACGGGGACCGGCTTGAGCACCGCGACCGTGCTGACCTTGCCCTTCGCCGAGACCTTGAGGATCGCGTTCGCCCCGGCGTCGGCGACGTAGGTGGCGCCGCGAGCGTGCAGCGTCCCGTACGCGTGCGAGTCGATCGCGCCGGGGTAGCTCTGGAACATGGGGTCGAGCTGGCCCGAGCAGGCGGGGTCGAGGTTGCGGAAGCCGTAGGTGTTCGACTGGTCCGGGTTGGCGGTCTGCTCGTACGCGAGCAGGTCGACCGTCGTCGTCCCGTCGCGCGTCTGGCGGTGCAGGAGCGAGGCGGTCGGGGGGACGCCCGGGTCACCCGAGCGCTCCGTCCACGTGAGCGCCCCGCGCGAGACCTCGACGCCGGCGGCGTCGGCCCCGGTCGCGGCGGTGCCGACGACGGTCGGGTCGCCGGTCTTCGGGATCTTGGAGACGATCCCCGCGAACGCCTGCCCCACGTAGAGCGCCTTCGCGCCGACGCCGAACGTCAGGGGGCCGACGAGCCCGGTCGCGACCGTCGTCGGGGTGCCGGCCTTCGGGCTGTGGTGGGACGTGGCCGGGTGGCGGTGGTCGGGCAGCGAGACGCCGTGCCCGTAGTGGGCCACGCGCGCGTGGCTCGACGTGTGGCTCGGGGTGCGGTGGTCGGACGAGCGGGCAGTGGCCGGAGCACCGGCGACGACCAGCCCGGCGACCGCGAGCGCCGCGATGGCGCAGGTTCGGACGCGCAGTTCACGCACAGGGGTTCCTCCTCGTCGAGGACGCCCGGCCCGCGGCGCCTCGTCGACGCCTGTCCGGAACCGGACAAACCACCCGAAGGCGGGCACCGAACACTGTGCTCCCGCTGTGAGTCGGTCGTCTACCCCTTTCGGGCGACCTCAGGTCCGACGAGCGGCGAGCGCGTCCGCGCGGGCCGCGGGGACGCCCAGCATGAGCAGGGTCGTGAGGACCACCGCGGAGGCGTCGAGATCCGCCCCCGAGCGGTCGTCGGCGATGGTGAACACGGCCGACCAGGCCGCCTGACCGAGGACCCGCGCGGGGAGGTGCCGCCCGAGCTCTGCGGCTTCCTGGCCCCGTTCGACCAGGTCGGCGAGGGCCTCGTCGACCTCTCCGAGGAGGGCGTGGATGTCCTCGCCCAGCTCGCCACGGCGCAGGACCACCAGCACCCGGTAGCGGTCCACCAACGGCCAGAGGTGGGCGACGAAGTCGGCCCACGCCTCGTCGGCCGGCCTGCCCGGGGGAGCATCCACGGACAGGACCGCCGCGATCTCGGTCACCGCGCGTCGAGCGAGCGCCAGCACGAGGTCGGACCGGGACGGGAAGTGACCGTAGACGGTCCGCCGGACCACCCCCGCGGCCGCGGCCACCTCGCCCATGCCCGCGTCGGGGTTCTGGCCGAGCACCTCGACCGCGACGTCGAGAAGTCGCTCGCGGGTGTCGCTGCCGCGAGCGGTTCGGTGCGCCTTCTCCATCGTCGAATGATTGCACACTCGTGTGCAATGTGCTTTCGTTGCACACGAGTGTGCAACTCCCGTTGCAGCACCGACCACGAGACACGAGGACCGACCATGACCGCATCAGCCGACATCCGGCCGTTCCGCGTCGCCGTCCCGGACGCGGACGTCGACGACCTCAAGGAGCGACTCGCCCGCACCCGCTGGCCCGATCGCGAGACCGTCGCCGACTGGTCGCAGGGCGTCCGCCTGGAGAACGCCCGCGCGCTCGTCGACCACTGGCAGCACGCGTACGACTGGCGCCGCTTCGAGGCCGAGCTCAACGCCTACCCGCAGATCCTCACCACGATCGACGGGCTCGAGATCCACGCCATCCACGTCCGGTCGAAGAACCCCGACGCGCTCCCCCTGCTCATGACGCACGGCTGGCCGAGCTCGGTCGCCGACTTCCTGGCGCTGATCGGGCCGCTCACCGATCCCGTCGCGTACGGCGGGGACGCCGCCGACTCGTTCGACGTCGTCATCCCGTCGCTCCCGGGCTTCGGGTTCTCGGGCAAGCCGACCGAGCCCGGCTGGGACACGGACCGCATCGCCCGGGCGTGGGCGGAGCTCATGCGCCGGCTGGGCTACACGTCGTGGGCGGCCCACGGGGGCGACTGGGGCGCGGCCGTGACCACCGCGCTGGGCGCGATGGAGCCGGGCGGGCTCCTCGGGATCCACCTGAGCACGCCGTACGCGTTCCCCGAGCAGATCCCCGAGGCGCTGGCCCCCGACGAGCGCCGGGCCGTCGACGGGCTGGCCTACTACGCGGGCCCGCTCGGCGGGTCCAACCACGTGCAGGGCACGAAGCCGCAGACCGTCGGCTTCGCACTGGCGGACTCGCCGGCCGGCCAGGCGGCGTGGATCTACGAGAAGTTCCAGTCCAAGACGGACAACGAGGGGCTCGCCGAGGACGCCCTGGACATGGACACCATGCTGGACGGGATCTCGCTGGCCTGGTTCACCAACAGCGCCGCGTCGTCCGCGCGGATCTACTGGGAGAACCGCACGGCGACCATGGCCGGCCCGAGGCTGAGCCTGCCGGTCGCCGTGACGGTCTTCCCGCGCGACATCCCCCGCCTGCCGCGGAGCTGGATCGAGGACGCCTACAGCGACTTGATCCACCTCGGCGAGGCTGCCCGGGGCGGGCACTTCGCCGCCCTCGAGCAGCCCGAGATCCTCGTCGCCGAGCTCCGGACCGGCCTGCGGAGCCTCCGGGGCGTCAGCTCGCCGTGATCGTCAGGTGCCCGTCCGCGCGGTCGACGGTCACCGTCTGGCCGTCGCGGATGTCACCGCTCAGCAGGGCACGGGCCAGGCGGTCGCCGATCTCGCGCTGCACCAGCCGGCGCAGCGGTCGGGCGCCGTACGCCGGGTCGTAGCCCTCGAGCGCGAGCCACTCGCGCGCGGCCGGGGAGACCTCGAGGGTCAGCCGACGCTCGCGCAGCCGGGCCGCGAGCGACGCGACCTGGATCTCCACGATGTGTCCGAGCTCGCCGATCG